>Ga0182018_10000879_pt1 | contig 37059 bp, 25 predicted proteins | sample 812P2MmetaG_FD_120490 | JGI IMG/M metagenome (GOLD analysis project Ga0182018, IMG submission 120490) | Permafrost microbial communities from Stordalen Mire, Sweden - 812P2M metaG | ecosystem: Environmental > Terrestrial > Soil > Wetlands > Permafrost | place: Sweden: Stordalen | collected...
ATGACGCGCGGCGAGGTGCGCGGCGATCCGACGCATGCCACCGGCTGGCCTTCGGTGATGGGCGGAGTGGCCACGATGTAAAGCACCAGGCCGTCCAAGGGAGAGCGCACTTCGGCGATCGTCTTGCCGAAGAAGTCGGTGATGTGCGCCAGCAGCGCACCCTTGGGAACCGTCTGGCCGCATTCCACCTGGGAGTACAGAATGCCGGTTTCCGGGCTCGTCACCACCACCGTAGGGTCCAGGTAAACGGCTTCCGGCAATGGCTCCGGGCCACCCTCTTTCATGCGCAACTCGCGCAGCACACCGTGAATCCCGTTGACGATCCGCTCCACCGACTCCTCGTCGGAAACGCCAAGGGATCCGCTTTCGACGGTCATGGCGGGCTTGCCGCGGGTAATCGCGGTGGTGGAGCAGTAGAGGGAAGCGGCCGGATCGGTGGGCCGGCCGCGGTCCACCACCGCGTGGTCGATGCCGAAAGCCATTACTAGCCGCTCGATCGCCTGGTCCATCGGTCCGTTGCCGGTGACGTGCCGGTAAACATAGGGCCTGAGCCATTCATTGCCGTCACCGCAGTGCAGATCCAGAACGTAATCGGCCGGCTCGATCACCTCCCTGGTAATGGCATAGGCAATCCGTTCCGAAACCGTGCCGTCGACCCTGCCCGGATAGACGCGATTCAAGTTTTTCCCATCGACGGGGCTGAAATAAACCGTCCTCCCCAGGAAAGACGGCATGTTGGCGGCATGCACCATGACAATCCGGCCGCTCAGCCCGGCGGGATCGATCTGGCCGCGCAGCCTCTGCAAGGCCAGGATGGGCGGATATTCATAGCCGTGATTACCGGCGATCAGCGCCAGGGCCGGCCCAGGCCGGGACCCGCGGATCACGGTGATCGGAATGACGGTGCCAGGGTCCTGCCCGGCTGGAACCTCGATATTGCGCGACTCGATTGCTGCCGGCGCCTCCATCCCGGGCTGTGGCATCATTTCGGCTACCCCTAAGACATACTGCCACATCTGTCGCCCCGTAATCCGGGGTTTGGTGCGTTTCCCAGCCGCGACCGTGAGGAAGCGGTGCGCGAGCTCACAGGTACCGGTTCGTTGTTAACTTAGGTTGCGGTACGGCCGGTATGCTTATTTCCTTTGAGAACTTGGATTTTAGAGAATATTTCCGCTAGTCTTTATGGCGGAAAGGTATCGCCAGGAATGTTGCCTACTGTTCAGACCCTGAGACAGCGCCTTGCTGCGGGGCGCATGCCGTTGAACGACGTTCTGCGGTGTGGGTCGCAAATCATCGATTCTCTACGCCATGCTCATGAAGAAGGCTGCTGCCATGGCGCGTTGACGCCGGACAGCGTCATTCTGAGCGCGATGGGCGTCGAACTGATTCCAGCTGGAGCCGGCGCCGATGGACAGATTACCGCCTACACGGCTCCCGAGCTTCTCTCCGGCCAGGCGCCGGATGCTCGCAGCGACATCTTCTCATTAGGCGCGGTGCTTTACGAGATGTTCACCGGGCGGCGAGCTTTTCCGGGCGAAACCGCGGAGGAAATAGCGGCCTCGCTGGAAAGCTGCGTGCCGGAACCGATCGGAGACACGGCCATCGATCGCCTGGTGTTGAATTGCCTCGTCAAGGACCCGGCCGGCCGCTGGTACCGCGTTCAGCAGGTCCACATGGAATTCCGGATCCTGCTCTTCTCGGCTAAACGTTCGCAGCAGCTTTCGGCGCCGCGACAGCGCGAGTTTGCGTTGCAGTCGGAATTGCGGCAGGTGGAAAGCCGTCTCCACGCGCTCCTGGATCAGCAGTATGGAGAGGCCGTGGCCGGAGTTCGGCAGTTGTCCGCCGAGTTGCCGCTGGTGGAATCGCAACTGGTGGCTCGCGTCGACCGGCAGACCGCCGAGACGACAGCTGCGTTGCGGCACATATCGGCCGAGTTGCCGCTCATGGAATCCAACCTGGCGTCACGCCTGACGGAGAGCCATGGAGAGGCGAAGGCCGGGTTGGCCCACCTGGCGGCAGAGTTGCCGTTGCTGGAATCGCGAGTCGCTTCGAGGCTGGAAGAGGCCATTTCCGCGCTCCCGGAGTTGGAGTCGCGTCTCCACTCGCGGATCGATCGGCAGGAAAGCGCGATCGCGAAGCTGCCGGAACTGGAATCGCAGCTCAGTTCGCGGCTGGAACAGCACGACGGCGCGCTGGCGGGTCTCCAGCAGGCCATTGCCGGGCTGCCGGAGCTGGAATCGCGGCTTGGATCGCAATTGGAACAGCACGACGGCGCGCTGGCGGGCGTGCAGCAGGCAGTTTCCACGCTCCCGGAGTTGGAGTCGCGTCTCACCTCGCGACTGGAACAGCACGACGGCGCGCTGGCGGGTCTCCAGCAGGCCATTGCCGGGCTGCCGGAGCTGGAATCGCGGCTTGGATCGCAATTGGAACAGCACGGCAACGCTCTGGCGGGCGTGCAGCAGACAGTTTCCGCACTCCCGGAATTGGAGTCGCGGCTCAACTCGCGGATCGAACAGCAGGAAAGCACCATCGCGAAGGTGCCGGAACTGGAATCGCAGCTCACCTCGCGGCTGGAACAGCACGAAGGCGCGATCGCGGAGTTGGAATCGCGCCTTAGCTCGCGGATCGATCGGCAGGAAAGCGCCATCGCGAAGGTGCCGGAACTCGAATCGCGTCTCACCTCGCAGCTGGAACAGCACGGCGGTGCTTTGGCGGAGTTGGAATCGCGCCTTGGATCGCGGATCGAACAGCAGGAAAGCACCATCGCGAAGGTGCCGGAGCTGGAATCGCAGCTCACCTCGCAGTCGGAACAGCACGACGGCGCGCTGGCAGTTCTCCAGCAGGCCATTTCCGGGCTGCCGGAACTGGAATCGCGTCTCACCTCGCACTCGGAACAGCAGGTCGGTGCTTTGGCGGAGTTGGAATCGGGCCTTAGCTCGCGGGTCGATCGGCAAGAAAGCGCCATCGCGAAGCTGCCGGAACTGGAATCGCGTCTCACTTCCCGATTGGAACAGTACAACGGTGCTCTCGCAGATGTGCAGCACATCGTTTCCGGGCTGCCGGAACTCGAATCGCGTCTCACCTCGCGGATCGAACAGTACGAAAGCGCGATCGCAATGGTGCCGGAGCTGGAATCGCGATTGCAACAGCAAAACGCCATCGTGGAGAACCTTCGGCACGCCTCCGCCGAGCAGCGGGCCGTATTCGAAACGGTTTCGCAGTCGGCGAAGGACGTGCAGGAAAGTTTGGACGCGCTGGAAGGCAAGTTCGCCACCGCCCATGAAAACGTCCAGCGCGCGGAAGCAGCAGCCGGCCAGGTGGCGGAAATGGCCGGCCAGCAAGCCTCCATGAGGAGCGAATTACACGCCCTGGAAACGACGGTCAAGTCGCACGCCTCCGCTCTCGAGTCCATTCGCGCTTCCATGGCGCGCAACGACGACTTTATGGAGCGGATCGTGGAAGCGCTCGAATCGCTGCAAACCATGGTGCTCGAACAGGCCCGCGACCGCGCCATTGCCTGACAGGCCCGCGACCGCGCCATTGCCTGACAGGCCCGCGACCGCGCCATTGCCTGACAGGCCCGCGACCGCGCCATCGCCTGACAGGCGCGCACAAGATCCAGGCGAGCCCCCGCTCTCGTAATGTGAGTGTGGCTCTGAAATTCAAAACCCTTCTTTTGATCTCGGCATCGTTCCTTTCCGCCGCCGAGCCGAACACCATTCTGTGGCAGGACTGGTCCGGGAAACTGTTCGAACAGGCCGCGCGCGAGAACAAGTTCGTACTGCTCGATCTCGATGCCGTGTGGTGCCATTGGTGCCACGTAATGGCCGAAACCACGTATAAAGACCCGGAGGTGGTGCGGCTGATTCAGTCGCGATTCATCGCGGTGCGGGTGGACCAGGATGCGCGGCCCGACTTGTCGAGCCGCTATGAGGATTACGGCTGGCCAGCCACCATCGTTCTGGGCGCGAACGGCAAGGAAATCGTAATGCGATCGGGCTACATCGAACCGCGCCCGTTCGCCGCGTTGCTTGCGGCCATCGTCGCCGATCCCTCGCCCGGTCCGTCGGTGCGGCCGGCGCCGAAAGTGGAGTTCAGCGCCGAAGCCCGCTTGTCGCCGGAACTGCGCGCGCGGCTGCAGAAGGAATATGTGGCGCAGTACGATTTCCAGCACGGCGGTTGGGGATTCATGCAGAAGTTTCTGGAATGGAATTCGGCCGAATACGCCATCGCTTCCTCCAGGGCCGGCGATCCAAACGAGCGCATGGCGCGCATGGCGCGCATGGCGCTCACTTCGCAGCTTCATCTCATCGACCCCGTGTGGGGCGGCGCCTACCAATACTCCACCGGCGGCGATTGGAACGAGCCGCACTTCGAGAAGATCATGACGGTGCAAACCGAAGACCTGCGCCTCTACGCGCTGGGTTACGCGCAGTGGCGCGATCCGGCTTATTTGAAAGCCGCCACCGGCATCCACCGGTACTTGACTACCTTTCTGCGCAGTCCCGAGGGCGCGTTCTACACCAGCCAGGACGCCGACCTGGTGGATGGCGAGCATAGCGGCGAATACTTCAAACTCGACGACGCTGCGCGCCGCCGGCAGGGAATCCCACGCGTTGACAAACACCGATACGCGCGCGAAAACGGCTGGGCGGCCGGCGCGATCGCCATGCTTTACGCGGCCACCGGCGAGAGGCAGTATCTGGACGAGGCGATCGCGTCGGCGCGTTGGGTGAGGCAGAATCGCAGTCTGCCCGGTGGGGGATTCCGCCACGATGCCGAGGATTCGGCCGGCCCGTACCTCGGCGACACACTGGCCATGGGGCGAGCTTTCCTGGAGTTGTACCAGGTGACTGGCGACCGCGCCTGGTTACACGATGCCGGGCAAGCGGCGGCATATCTGGTCGCCAACTTTCGGGGCCGCGAACCCGGCTTCGTTACCAGCAAGGCACCCACCGATGCGGCGTATGCGCCGGCTCCCGAACGCGACGAGAACATCATGGCCGCCCGGTTCCTGAATTTGCTGGCAGGTTACACCGGGAAGTCCGCTTATCGGGAGGCTGCCGACTACGCCATGCGCTATCTGGTTGCGCCGCAGGTGGCGCAGGAACGCCCTACCGGCGGCGTGCTATTGGCCAATCTGGAAGTATCCAGCGCGCCGCTGCATGTTACGGTTGTGGGGGCGAAGAACAATGCCGCCGCTCGGGCTCTGTTTATGGCGGCGAACGCTCTCCCCGGGGACTACAAGCGCGTCGAATGGTGGGACCCGCGCGAAGGTCCGCTGCCCAACGCCGACGTTCAATACCCCCAGCGTCCGGATCCAGCGGCTTTCATTTGCACGGGAAATTCCTGCTCCTCGCCGATCTCGAAAGCCGAGGAGATCCGTCCGCGAGTGGAACGCCTGAAAGCGCGATGAGTTCGGTGGGACGCCAATGGGCGTTGATTTAGGCAAGAGCGATCGTCGCTTATGCCCTGAGAGAGGCCGGTCGACCTTGCGGTGGTCCTGATTCGGGCTCGGCGGCAGCCCACGAGCATGGACTGGTACGCGGATACACGGGCGATAGCGACTTACTGTTCCCTATCCGGCGCTGGAACGCCCCTTGTCCGAATAGGCGACGATACTACCAGAGCCGATTGTTCCGAGGTGGCCGTATTAGGACTCCCGAGGTTTAAGTACGGGCCACAACAGGTCAAAGTGAACCCTGGAACCGCCAGCGGGATCAGCAGCAACTGAAACCGTAGGCTTGCACCAGATAATGGGAGCCTCATTGGCAACACGAGCCCGCGACGGGAGGCATTATGCCAATATGGATCATGCATACAACACCGCGGAAACAATTGCTTTGCACCTTGCTTGGATTCACGTTCGGACTGCTTCTGACCGGCGGAACGCCTCTGGCAGCTCAAGATAGTTGCAAATTGGTAATGGACGCCGGGATCAAGGTATTCGACACCCCCACTCACGGCTTCGTCACAATGGAGGTAAACGGCAAACCGGAAACCGGTGAGTCGATCTACGCCGGCGGCTTAATATACACAAAGTATAACGGAAAATGGAGCGCCGGTACGCCAAGCAAGGAGATGAAAGATATCGCGGAAAAAAATCGTCGCACTAACAAGACAACGTGCAGTTACCTCAAAGATGAGCCTGTAAACGGTGAAATCGCCGCAGTGTACAGTGTGCACGATGTGTCACCCAGATCTGCGTCGGATTCTAAGATCTGGATTTCTAAGTCGAAGGGACTGCCGCTTCGCTCCGAGACCCACTTCGAAGGGGATAAGAACCCCGTTTCTATGCGTTACGAATATGACAACGTTAAGCCGCCGATGTGATGTCCCGTGCGATTGTACTGACTCCCCATTCAGCGGTTTAGCGACCAAATAGAGAACAGAGACCCACCGCCGGTGAGAGCAAAGTGAGCTTTCGGCGATTAGGCCGCGTGGCATACGAGTCAAAGACCATCCAGGTGAGGCTTATCGGTCGGCGGGAGGATTCGGCCATTTACATTCGTTGACGTCTCAGCTCGCCGTCGAGTCTGTCTCCCTCGTGGCTGCGAAGCCGTTTGATAGCTCGATCTACGAAAGGAAGCGATAAATCCTGACGAGGTGAACCGGGAAGTCTTCTTAAGAAAGAAACCCTCGGGAGCCCTGTTCCGCGGTGGTTGACCGGTGAGCTCCGGCCGGAATACGCACCACTCGGAAAAGAGGTCCCGCATGAGCCTCGCGACACTTGATGGTTTTAGTACGACGATGGAGCGCCATCGTCGCTACGACTTTACGAGGAATCCGCCGCAGGGCACACCCGTTGGCCGGCCGCTCCACCTGTTATCCTCGAAGTTTGCCTAGGTCCGTCACCGTTTCCAAGCCTGCGCCGCGATGGCTGGCGCCCGTCTTGCTGGCGCTCACCGCCGTGCTCCTGTTGGGCCTGTTCTCTACCGAAATCTCCGACCCCGATTTCTGGTGGCACCTCAAAACCGGCCAGTACATCGTAACCGAGCATCGCCTGCCGGTGCCCGACCCATTCGCCTACACCACGGCGTCCGCCGCCCCTGCCACACCCGACGAGGCCGCCACGCGCCACTTCAATCTCACCCACGAATGGCTGGCGCAGGCGATCTGGTACCTCATTTATCGCGCCGGCGGATTTGGCGCCGTAGTCCTTTGGAAGGCGCTGCTGCTGACCGTCCTGTGCGCCTGCACAGGCTGGATCGCCTGGCGCCGCACCGAGTCCATCTATTGGGGGATTGCCGCCGCGCTGGCGGCCGCGGCGCTCGCCATCGAGTTCGACCGCGACCGTCCCGGCATCCTCAGCTACGTTTTCACGGCCGGTTTCTTCGCCATCTTGGAAAGCCGCAAACGGCTGTGGCTCTTGCCCGTGCTGGCGGTGATTTGGGCCAACTGCCACGGCGGTTTTTTTCTGGGCTGGATCGTGTGCGGCGCTTACGCGGCCGAATCCCTTCTGCGCCGCGCGCCCGATACGCGGCGCGTGCTATTGATGAGCGGCTTGACGGTGCTGCTTTCGGGGCTGAATCCCAACGGATACGGCGCGCTGGCCGCGGTGCTGCGCTATCGCCAGAGTCCCATGCAAGCCACCCTGATCGAATGGTCGCGCTCCGATCTGTGGGGCCCTCCGTACGCCTTCGATCTGCTGCTCTACGGCGCGGCGCTCGCGCTGCTGTTTTCCTGGAAGCGCGTGCGCCCGGCCGATTGGATCCTGTTCGCCGTCTTCGCCGCCGCCGCCATTACTGCTTTCCGCAATGAGATGCTGATCGGTCTGCTGGCGCCGGTCCTGATCGGGGCCTACTTCCCGTGGAAGCGCTGGCTGCCTGTGGTGTCTCAGTTCGCCTTCGGCGCACTCGTCATCGTGGCGTGCTTCAACGGCCATTTTTTCCAATTGCGCGCCGCCGAATGGCGCTACCCCGCGGGCGCCGCGGCGTTTCTGGCAGAGCACCATATCGACGCCCCGCTTTTCAACACATACGAATACGGCGGCTATCTGATCTGGAAAGGCGAGCGTGTCTTTATCGATGGCCGGGCGCTCAGCGAATCGGTTTTCCAGGACTACCGCGGCATACTCGGCGCTCCGCCCAACGATTCGGCGCGCGCCGGCTTACTAGCCAAGTACGGCATCGGCGCGATCGTGGCGAACGCGTTCGAGTACAATACCGGCACTCTGTACCCGTTAGTGCTGGCGCTGCCCGGTTGGAAGCTGGTATATGAAGACCCGCAGGCGCTGGTGTTGGTACTCGATCTCCCGCCCGGCATGCCGGCTCTGGATGCCAGCCGCATTTTCGATCACCTGGACGCCGAGTGCCGCCTGCACATTGCGCACGATCCCGACCTGCCGGGTTGCGCACGTGCACTGGGCGACTATTTCCTGCGCTCCGGCGATCGCGCCCGCGCCCGCCGCGCGCTGGAATTGTATCTCCAGCACCCCTACCCCGGAGATACCGACGCGCGCCGCGCGTACATGCAATTGACGCAGCAGTAGGATTGGCCACCGATGAACACCGATAAGAAAAGGGTTCGGTTTTATCGGTGTTTATCGGTGTTCATCGGTGGCTAAATTCGTTTCTTCTGCCGGGCTAAGTACCAGGCTGAGAGAGGGAGCCTTACCCCTCCGTGGCCTCCGCCGCCTCCGTGCTCTCCGGTTTTGACTTTGACCTTTGCTTTTCTCTGTGTCTCCATGGCTCTGTGGTGAACATCATGTTGCTCGCCGCCCTCATCGCCCGCCGGTGGCGAGCGTAGACCATTTCGATTCGAACCCGGCGGGGATCACGATTTCGGGCTTGTTCGTCGGAAAAAGGAATGTGCCCACACCCCAATACCAGATTCCGGTATCGCGCAGATCGAAATTCGCGTTCAACTTCTCCGCCAGCTCCTTATCGGGTTCGCTGCGGACTACGAATGGCGAGATCGCGCTATTCACGTCTACGCGGTTGAACGCCAGCACGATACGGAAATAAGGCGACGGCAGCAGATGGTGCTCCACACGGCGGATGCGGCCGCGCACAATCGCCCCGGCCGGCACCAGATCCTCGCTGGAACCGGGACGTCGGATTCCCTTCACGACTTTGGCCTCCACCGGATCGCCGGCGGCAGCCGCCGCAGTATCGATGGGAGAGGTGAGGGCCAGCGTAACCGGCAGGCCGATCGGCAGGGCGATACGTCCGCGCCCCGCGGCCTGCGGCGCAGCTGCTCCGGTGCTGGCCGAGTCGTCGAAAACGATCTCCGATTCCGCCTGATACTCGCGGCAATTAGCGAAGGTGGTGACGTTGCGCGTCTCCGGGCCGTTCTTGAGCTCGATCTGCAACTCCGCCTGACGCGGTAGAAGAAGATCGCTGTCGCCGATGTGAACGCGCTGGTAATCGAGGGTCGCCCCAGCCTGGCAGAACGCCGTCCCGACGGGTGGGTCGACGGTACGAACCGTGAGGCTCGCCAACTCGTAAGACTGTGGGTCGAGGCGAAACTCGCCCTCGTAGGCGCTGGGACGCCAGCCGGTATCGGTCTTCACCTCGAAGTGGCTGGCCGCAAGCGGTACCTGATAGGCATACTCGTACAACGTTTTTCCGTTCGCGGTTTGCTCGCCTTTGTATTGGTAGGCGACTCCGGGCTGGCCGAAGATGCTGTTCAGATAGGCGCCGAAGGAGCCGGTGGACACCGGGCCGTTGCGGATGAGGTCGTCGACATTGCGTTCGTCGAAGCGCGTGGCTCCCGGCCAGGAATGCAGCTCGGCGCCTTGCGATACGGTCACTTCGAGCCGCACGCGATCGGTGGTGGCAAGCTGGTAGGGGTCGTTCGGCGGAGGCGGAGCGCAGGCCGGAGGCGGCGCGGGTGTGGCCGGAGCTTTGCGAGGCGCCACGCGCTGATAATAGCTGCGATTGATGGTTTCCACGCAGACATATTTTTCCAGGTTTTGAGCCATCGCCTGGAGCCGGCTGCGCGCAGCGTCGAGCACCGCCTGGGGATCGTGCGCCGCCTGCCCGTAGGCCATGGCGGCGGCTAAGCAAACCAAAATCGATCGGACCGCCGGCACGTTCACTGCTTGGGTTTCGCGGAAGCCATCCTCGGTTTCCAATTCTGTGCGGCGTGTTCCTGTTGCGTCACGTCGGTGGGCTGTAATTTAGCGGCTTCGGCGGGGCGCAGTTTTTCCTCGCTCTTGTCGCCGTGAAGGAATGCGAGGGTGAGCCAGAAATAGGAGCGCTTATCGTCCTTGGCCACTCCGTTGCCGCTGGCAAACCGCTTGCCGAGCTCGGCCATGGCGGGCGCGTAGCCCTGTGTCGCCGAGGAACTGATCCAACGTTCCGCTTGTTCCTCGTCCTTCTTCACGCCCTTCCCGCTGGAATACAAGAGGGCCAGAAAATACTGCGCCTCGGGATGCCCGCTATTGGCGGCTTGCTGATACCAATACGCAGCTTGCTGCGGGTCTTTCTGCATGCCGTAGCCTTCCACGCTCATCCAATCGGTGGGCGGCCCGTCGGAGTCCACCGAATTGGCCATCTCGAACCAGCGGATGGCGTCGGCCGTGTCGCGCGGCACGCCCCATCCATGGGAATACATCTGGCCCAGGGCAAACTCGGCCTCGGCATTTCCCTGGTCGGCCGCTTTGCGGTACCAGGTGGCCGCGAGGTTTAGGTCGCGCAGTACGCCGAACCCCTCGGCGTACATCACTCCGAGATCGAATTCGGCTTCCGCCTGCCTGGCGTCGGCGCCCGCTTTGAACTCCTGATACGCCCGCTGGTAATCCTTGTTCTTGAATGCCGCTAACCCCGCGGCAGTATCGGCCCACACGGGCACGGCGGCCAACATCGCCAACCCCAAGATGCATCGCATGCCAGCTTCTCCTTTCCGAGGAAAGCCGGAATCCTAAGTCCGGTTGGTATCAGTTTACCAAGCGTCGATGAGCCGCGACGGCAAGTGAGTGCTCCATAGCTCCGCCGCGATACCGCATGCGACGAGATGCTTGACAATCAGCTACGATTTCGGCGCGGCTCCAGTCACGTTCGGCGCTTTCGAGCCTGCTGCCGCAAGGGAAAATGGCCAAAACCGCGGCGCTCCCGGAATCCGTACATCAAGCGCTCAGCTTCTGAGGTTTGCGAACCAAAGACACGACTCTGTGTCCAGAGCGGCGCTGGCGCTTTTTCGCAGCCGATAGGATGGCCTTGACGTCAAAATGGTGCCTGGCGGCCTCAATTTCACGGGCGCGCCGGACTTCATCTACGATGGGATCCTTTGACATGGCCTATTCTCCTAACAGTCCTTCCGGCGTACAGACGACGGGACATTCGCACCCGTGTTCCCGGCAAATGGAAGCAAGCGACTTGAGGATCGCCGCATTGGCGATGTGCACGCAATTCCAGGTTACCAGGAAGTCCATGCCGTGCACAGCCGCAATGGCGATATGCGCAGCGTCGGTGGCAGCCTTGCGCGGGATCTTGCCGGAGATCAGAATTCCAGACGCCAACTCCGCAACCTCGGGCGTGATATCCAACAACGGAAGGGAATGCAGGATCTTCAGCCGCTCGCGGGCTGCTGCGGGGTCTCCGGCACTCACTTCGTCGAGGACAAACTGCGAGATGTAAATCTGGAAATCGCCCCGACGCTTGTCCCACCAGTCTCGCGTGACCTGCTGGTGGCCGGCGACGATCAAGTCCCGGCTTGGCCGCGAGGTGAGATAGCTGGGAATCGTCGTTTCCAGATACAGGCGAGGCCTCATTCCTCGATATTAGCCGGTCTCGATTCCAACAGAAAGCATTTCTTCGCCGAGGATTCAGCCGGCTGCGTAGTCGCGCAAACCGCTGATGTGCTGGCGTCTGAAACTCCCCAGATACGGCCTTCGGGGAGGCCACCACTCCGCCGACGGCAGGAGGGCCTAAACGGAACGGAAGAGGACCTGGCGGGGCGTTTGCTGGTGCGAAGGGGGGAACCGACGGGCGAGGGACCACGAGGGTTGGAGGGAACGAATGGCGGCCGTTCCGATGGAGCAACCCAAGGCGCCTTCCTCAGCCCCGGCGGCGCGACGGTCCAGCGCCAGCGGGATGCAGCGCCTTGCGGGCCGGCTTGTTCGGACTCGGACGCTTAGCACGGAGGATGATGGCCTCTTCTATCCGCAAATCGAAAAGATCGGTGCTTTGAAGGCTGCGTTCGCCATCATCGACGGGAAACTTATCCAGGATGAACTTGACCGTTCGGTTGTTACTGGGAACGGTCTCAACTCGCGAGAACTGCGAAAGTGATTCTCGGCCGATCGATCTGGCGAGGAGATCCACAAGTTCGCCAAGCGCCTTAAGTTTGCCGCTTTCAAGCCATGGAGCTGCGACGACAAGGTCCCACGTGCCCCACGTGCTAGGGGCATCCTCTCGCCTGAAAAGAGCGAACAGCGTAAAGTCGCCTTTCAGCTCAGCAATTTCATGCATCGCCTTGCGGAGAACGCCGGTGTCAATCACAGAATCTTCAAGAGCCTCCCTACACGTTACCATGTCAACTGCCTGTTGCGGTGGGACCCGGCCAATCGCCTGATAGCGCTTCTCCGGATTCCATTTGACAACCATGGACCAATCCGCCAGGTGTTTCGCTTTCACACGACCCTCAACCCCTGAAAAGTGGAGGAGGACATCCAGGTCATGGGTTTTCAGCGACTCGAGTTCTTTGAAAGCGTTTCGGGTTTCTGGAAAGTCCGGCCACTTTAGCGTTCGACAGATGCGCGCCTTCAGCGCGATTTCTACCGCATACCCACAAAGATAAAACGCTCCGTCGAAGCGCTTGTCCTGTAGGAGTACCTGAGCATCTCGAAGCCGGGCTCGGCGAGCGCCCGCAGGTCTTTCGTAATCAAACCAGAATTAAACCACACTTGGATGGCGCGGGGCAACGCCACTGCGAACACGCCGACACTCCCGGCCCCCACTGGCGACAATTGGCGAGATGTGGGCCTGGGCTTTGGGGACTCTGAGCGATTCCTGGCGACAACAGCCTTACCCACCATCGATCCGGTTTGCGGCCCGAAACGACATTTCGAGAAAGTCAAACGCGGGTTTTGCAGCGCCTAAACGGTCCTCACATTGGCTGGGTTTAAGTTAGCGCCTTCGGAGCGCCCCACCAACTGTTTTTCCACCATGGCGCGGCGCGCCACGAAAGGCAATGAAAGAGCCGGCGGCGGCAACCGAGCGGCACCCCTCGATCTCTACAGGGAGCAAACCCCGCTCAGCACCGCGCGAATCACAATCTGAGTGTCGACCACGTCGACCTTGCCGTCCAGGTTCAAATCGTTGGCGGGCGAACTTACGCCCAGCGCCTGATTCACCACTTTTTGGACGTCGGCGACAGTCGTGCTTCCGTCCAGATTGATGTCGCAGGGGCTCAGCGGCACTACGGTCGCCGAGTCGCTCGTTTGGGCGGTTGCCGATCCTGTGGTGGATGCGCTTACCTGGTTCGTCACCGGCGAGCTTGCGTTGGCAGCCACGTTCACCGTCACAACGATGGGGTTGTAACTCGACCCGCCCGGTAACGGGTCCGTGCGATAACAGGTAGTGCCGTTGGCCGGACACGTCCATCCGGTACCCTGCATAGAGACCAGCGTGAGGCCGGCGAGAACTGTCTCCGTTACCGTGACCGTGTTGGTGGTGGATGCCGCACCGGCGGCGCTGCTGACCACAACCGAATAGGTGGCGCCGAGTTGCCCGAAGCCGAAGTTTCCCGAATGCTTCTTGGCGATGCTTAACGACGGCGTCGCCGAAGTCGAGATCGCCCACGTGCCCAGTTGCACCGCGCCGCTGTCGGCGCCCAGCGTGTCGGTAGCTTCCATGTAAATATTCTTGGCGCCGGCGAACGCCGCGGCGAATTGTATCGTCAGTGTAAGGGTCAGACTATTTCCCGATGTCGCAACGGCGTTCGAGAAGGTCACGGTGCATTGGCTGTTGGAGGCTTGACCGCTCTGGGCTGCGTACCAGTAGGAGTAACCGCCGTCGTCCGCGTTGTCCGCCAGACGAACCGTACCATCCGACTTAACCCAGCTGATGCTGCAGGCCGCTACCTGGCTCACCGTGGAACTGAACCAGACGCTGGCGGTGGCCAGATTGGCGGCGCCGCCGCCATCGGAGTACGTCATCGTAAAGGTCTTCGAAGCTCCCGCGACGGACGAACTTCCAGAGGGAGAAACCGATACCGGCGTCGGCTGCGGATTGCTGCTGGCCTGCGTGATGGTAAACGACTGGCGCTGGATGGTGATTGTTCCGGTACGTGTGGAGGGCGTGCTGTTGGCTGCCAGGGAATAAGTGACTGTTCCGGAGCCGCTGCTGGACGAACTGCTGGTAACGGCGATCCAGCCGGCGTTGCTGGTCGCCGTCCAGCCGCAGGTTGCAGCCGCAGTGACGGTAACCGTATCGCTGGCCACCGCACCCGAGGAAGTGTAGTTCTTGCTGGAAGGCGTGAGCGTCGCGCAGGGAGTGTCGTAGTTCACCGTGACGTGCAGGCCGGAGGCATCGGCGCTGGGCACGCTCAGCGTGAGCAGGGAATATGGATCGGACCAGGTGGAACCGACCGCCAATGCCGGCTCGCTGAAATCCGGATTCGCCGGGGCGGTAAAGTTCAACAGGCGCGTGTACCCAACGTACGTTGTGTTGGTGGGATCTTCGAAGTGGATCATGGCGCCCGAATAGATCTGGCCATTGAACGCGCTGAAGGTGGAATCGTATCCTGAGTTCTGCCGATACTCGAGCCACAGCCAGAAGTTATTCCCTACGCCGCGCTGCACGCGGATGGCGTGCAGATTGCTGGTGTTGGTCTCCGTGGGCGCGAGGACAAAGCTCCCATTGGCGCTAATTGTCTGGTAGTTGGAGGGTACCCACCAGCCCAGCGCGACCTTATGTTGCGCGTCGTAATGCCCCAGCATGGTGGTGACGTTATAGGTAAAGCATTCCGACATCAGCGAGAAAAAGCTGCCGTACTCGTTGTGGACGGGCACCGTTCCGAAGCTGCCCAGAGGCACGGACCCGTAAGATTCGGTGCTGGCGTGATTGAGCCCCATGTTGTGGCCGTCTTCGTGAGCCAGCGCGCAGACCCCGACGTCATTGGGAATCATGAAATCGGCGCGAACCCAGATCACCCCGGCAGTAAACGTGGTGGGCGAAGTGAAGCTCGCGCATCCGATGGTGCCCAGCCCGCCACCGACGGGAAAGCCATCCGGCATGACGATCACGATGTGGGTGTAGTTGGGGAAATTCACGGTGCTCGCGGCGGCGTTCAAGGTATCCGTTTCCAGCTGGTTGTACTCCGAGCCGGTGTAATCGGCGCCGAGGTTGAAGGGGCCGTACACATCGGCCGCGGCGGAGGTCAGTCCGTACGATGCTTCAGTCCAATACCCGGTGAGATTGTGGGAGCCGCCGTTGACGATGGCTCCGAGCGACGCGCTATTCGTCACCGAAGTATCGATGCTGGAAGACGCGAAATTGACCATCAGAATGGCGAGATGCTGCACTCCGGTAGTGGTGCACGCGGACGCCGCAGCGTCCGCTCTTGCCACCGGCGAGAGCCTGCGGATCAGCAACATGCGCCCCATGCGGACCCCCGCCACGGCGATCGTGTCTCCGGTTCGCAAGTTCACGGGATCGGTGGAATAGACCTGCAGTCTTTCGCCTCCGGCCTGCATGGAAAGGTGGATCCGGCTGGCGCCATGCACGAAATCGTCTTCGGCGACCACCTCCACCGGGCCCGACCATTCTCCTTCCGATTCCAGTCCCGACGCAATGGCTGCTCCGAGAGTCCGCAAAGGCACGAGATTTTCCTCGGGCAACAGAAGCGCCAGGGCGCCGGCCGGATCCCGCTCCGCCAGTTCGGCAAAGGCGGCCAGACGTAAGCGGATGGCGTTGCGGGCGCGATCGATGGCCATCTCGCCAGGCTGTTCGCCCAGCGCGATCAGTTGCCGGTTGAGTTCCCGGATGCGGACCGCGGGGTCAGATTGCGATTGGGCAGAGAGGAACTGTGTGCATAGAAAAATGCCGGCAATCCATCGATACGGTTTCCGATACGGTTTCATGAGGTCTATCGATACCCCTGAAGATATTCCAGATTGTGCTTCACCCAATCGTAGCCGCTCGACCGGTAGCGCGGCGCGGCGTATTCGATCCAGCGATTGTGGCCGGTGTCGATGGGCGGATGCCCGCCGGCTACCAGGCGAGCCACGCCATCGGCATCGAGGAGCGGCGCGTTTTCGGAGGGCGCAAAGGGACGGTCGGCCGCCACCAGCATGCCCTGGCCGCCGAAATTCCAGACGCCCACGAAGGGGAAAACGCTGCGCGCGGTGGCCAGTTGCGACGCAATTTCACGCCGGCCGATGTGGTCGAGTTGCAGCGGTTGCTGGAGGACGCCGCCGGACCGGAGACGGCTGTGCGCGAGCTCATAAAACTCGCGCGAGTACACATTCGTGAGCTCGACGGCGATGAGGTCGTATGGCGCGCCCCGGCCGGCGAGGAGCACGCTGCGCCCATCGTCGACATAAAGCTGGACATGTGGATCGCCCAGGACGCCTTCGTTGAATCCGTTGAAGCACTCCCGCGCCGCCTGGACGATCCCCGGCGCGAATTCCGCCACCGAAATTTCGCGATATCCCAGCTGCTTCAAAGCTGTAGCGGCGCGGCCCGTGCCCAGACCGATAAGCAGCGCGCGGCCGCGATCGGGGACGAATTGCGAGGCAAGGGCGTAGGCTGCGGACTGCGATTGGGTTCGTTGCGATTCCAGGTTGTCATCGCCCCGCGGCACGCCGTTAGTGAAGAGAGTGCGGACGGTGTGCGCGGCTTCGCCGGAGACGACGGTCTGTTCGACGACGGTGGTGAACCCGCCCAGCGCGTCCTCCTGTTTGAAGACGAGTGAGGGCGGCAGGAAGCGCACGTCTTTGGAAAGAGCTGCAATGGGGTAGTTCCCGCGGCCTTCGGTCAACATGCCCCAGTTCCACCAGCGGCCCAGGAGGACGATGACGACGATGGCGCCCGCCACCGCTGCAGCCGCCAGACGCTGGCGATGGATCGGCTCGCGCACAAGGAACCGACCCCAAATCAGTGCCAACACCAGCACCAGGCCTTTGAGCGCGACTTCCGATCCGGCCAGCGGCAGCAGCACGAAGACTCCCGCCAGCGCGCCGGTCAGGCAGCCCAGGGCGTTGGCGGCGCTCATGTATCCGGCCAGATGCGCTTTTCCTTCGCCCTGAAAATGAGTGCTGGCGAAAAGCCGCGGATAGATGAGGCCAAGAACCGCGGCCGGCGGGCCGATCAGCAGAATGGCGACACCGAGCTTCGAAAGCTCCGCCAGGTAAAAGGAGTCTTGGAAGCGCAAGAGGAGGGGGGCTCGGTCCCAAAGCACGAGTTGCGCGGCCAGCAGAAGAGCGGCGCACTGGAACAGAGTGGACCACCGCACAGCAGTGCGCTCCGCCAGCCACGCGCCCCCGAACAGGCCCAGCGATAGTGCCGCCAGCATCCACCAGAGAGCATAGACGCTCGACCCCAGCGCAACCGCGATGAGATGCGTCCAGATTACGACCAGCGCGAAGAGCATCGCGCCGGAGCCGAAGGAAGCGGCGAGCAGCCGTCGAACTTCCGGGGCGAGCGATGGGGCCGGTGGCGCGGCGGGCGTCACGGTGGCGGAACTTACGGCGGCGACTCCGCAGATTCCCGCGCCAAGAGCGAAACAAACCCAAAGAGCGCCGCGCGGTCCGATGGCCGGCATGATGAGAAATGGCGCCGCCAGGGATGCCGCCAGGGCGCCCGCAAGGTTGGCGGCGTAGGCCGGAGCCCAGCGTGTTTTCGAGCTGGCTTGGACGATGAGCGGGAACGAAGCTCCCAGGAATCCGGCGGCGGTGAGCACCAGCAGAAGGGCGAATGGCGCCGGAAGCCAGTCGAAGCCATAGGAGAAAGCGATGCACAGGCTGCCGGCTGCCAACTGGGCGACGCCAAAAGCTCGCAACGGCCGGCGGAGGCGTCCCTGCAGTAGCAGGGCGGCGGCCGCGATGGCGCCGAGCGCGAATCCCAGGAGATAGGCAAAAGGCGCGCCAGTTTGAGATTGCAGATATTGTGCGAACGCCTGTTCGGCCAGGAAGGCGCTGAAACCCGCCAGCGCGTAAAGCACCAGAGGCACTCCCCAACCGGAAGCCACCGGCCGCGGCGCAAGGTTAGCTTCAAGAGCCGGTGTACTGGTCATAGCTTGCTGCGGATACAGGCTAAGGCCTACTCGGGTTAACGATCAAGACCGGAGATAGATAGCCCTTTGGGGATTAACCAAAGACAGCGCTGGCCGGACCTGGGGGTGTGCCGCGGCTCAGTTCACGCCGCGGGCGTAAGATAGTCAGCAGATGATTTCTCGTCAAATTTTCAGGATTGTGGCGGGCTTGCCGACGATCGCCGCGCTGCTCGCCGCCCAGCCGAAGTTGCGATTGTCCGAAGTGGAAGATGTCGCGCCGATCCAGTATCGGGCGACGCTCGATCTCGATCCGGCCAAGACGCCTTTCAGCGGAGCGATTACCATTCAGGCGGAGGTTCGCAAGCCGGTGGAGACTCTTTGGCTGAATGCTTCCAAGATTCAGGTGAAGGACGCTTCCGCGACGGTAGCGGGCAAGACTTACAAGGCCGCGTCCGTCCCTGGCGGCGACGATTTTCTGGGCCTCAAGTTCGACTCCCCGCTTCCCGCCGGCCACGCCGAGATCCGTATCGCCTATAGCGGGGAGGTGCGGCACGGCGATAGCTCGGGCGTCTTCTATCTCAGGGATAAAGACAGCGATTACATCTTCACGCAGTTCGAAAATACCGACGCGCGCGACGCGTTCCCCTGCTTTGACGAGCCAGGTTATAAGACGCCCTGGCAACTTACTCTGCGGGTGCCCAGTCAGGATTCGGCAGTGAGCAACACGCCCGGCGCCGAGCACGTCCAGGACGGTGTGAAGACTTACACATTCCAGGAGACCAAGCCGCTTCCTTCTTACCTGGTGGCTTTCGCCGTGGGACCCTTCGAGTACGTGGATGCCGGAGTCGCCGGAAAAAATCGCGTGCCGGTGCGAATTGTGACGCCCAAGGGCAGGTCGGGCGAAGCGAAGTACGCGGCGGAAGTGACGTCGACAATTCTGACGCGGCTGGAACAGTATTTCGGGATTCCGTATCCGTATGAGAAGGCTGACCAGGTCTCGGTGCCGATCACGAGCGGGTTTGGCGCCATGGAAAATGCGGGGATGGTCACTTACGGGCAGACGATCATCCTGGCGGACCCGGCCAGCGACACCATCACGCGCCAGCGCAACTACGCGTCGGACTGCGCGCACGAACTTTCGCACCAATGGTTCGGCGACCTGGTGACTACGGGATGGTGGAACGATATCTGGCTGAACGAAGCGTTCGCCACCTGGATGGAACAGAAGCTGGTTGCCACCTGGAAACCCGAATGGAAGACGCGCGTGGAGGATGTCGACGCCAAGCTTGGGGCTGAAGACGTGGACAGCCTGGTGAGCACGCGCAAGATCCGGCAGCCGATCGAGACCAAGGACGATATCGCTAACGCGTTCGACACCATCACGTATCAGAAGGGCGCGGCGGTGATTGGCATGTTCGAGAGTTGGATGGGCGCGGAGGAATTTCGCAAAGGCGTGCAGGCTTACCTGAATCGCTATGCTTTCCGGACGGCCACGGCGGCCGATTTTCTGGATTCCCTCAGCTCCTCGAGCAAGAGAGATATCGGCGGGCCGTTCTCTACGTTTTTGAATCAGGCGGGCGTGCCGGTGGTTTCCGTGACGCTCGATTGCGGCAAGACGCCGGCGGTGCTGCACACCAGACAAGCTCGCTACCTTCCGGCGGGATCGAAGGGCTCTACCGATCAGGTCTGGCAGGTTCCGTTATGTGTTCGATATGACGGCTCGCCGGCGGCCGAATGCACGCTCCTGACGAAAGCCGAGCAGGACGTGGCGTTGCGGAATGCCAAGAGCTGTCCGGCTTGGGTGGATGGCAACGCCGGAGCGGTGGGCTATTATCTGGTGGACTATCGCGGCGAACTGCAGGCGGCGCTCACCGCCAACGCGTCGAAGTCGTTGACAGCGGCAGAGCGCGTGGACTTGATTGGCAACGCGTCGGACATGTCAGGCTCGGGGAAGCTCCCGGCCGCGGACGCGCTCAGCCTGGTGGCGGCATTCCACGAGGACGCCGAGCGCGACGTGGTGGAGCGGGCGTTAGGCGTGGCGCTGTCGGTGAAAAGGGACATGGTTCCGGCGAACCTGATACCGAATTATCAGCGATTCCTGCTGAAGAATTTTGGCCCGCGGGCGAGGCAGCTCGGATGGCTGCCGAAGGCCGGTGAATCGGATGACGAGAAGTTGCTGCGTCCGAGGATTGTAGGCGCGGTGGCGCGGGACGGCGGCGATCGCGACCTAGTGGACCAGGCTCGGACGCTGGCGGACAAATGGCTGGCGGACCATAGCGCCGTCCCCGCGGAAGTGGTCTCGGCGGTATTGTCGACGGCGGCGTATTACGGCGATTTGGCGCTGTACAATCGCTTCTCCACCGCGCTTCAGAGTACCCAGGACACGCAGGCGAAGCAGCGCTTACTGGGAGCCATGGCGGGCTTCCGCGACCGCGCCGCGCTGGAGGCGGGATTCCAGGCATTGCTCGAAAAGAAAATTTCGATGGTGGACGGATTTTCACTGTTGTTCGCCGGCCAAGGCTTCCCGGAGACGCGAGACCTGTCGTTCGAATTCGTGAAACAGCACTTCGACGAGCTGACGGCGGGGCATACCAACATTTTCGGCAACGATGCCGGTTCGTTCCTGCCGTTCTCCGGCGGGAGTTTCTGCGATACGCAATTGCGCGATCGGTTCAAGGCGTTTTTTACGCCGCTGGTGGATAAGTACGCCGGAGCGCCGCGAAATTTTGCGCAGGCGCTGGAAGGGATCGATCTGTGCATCGCACAGAAGACCGCGCAGGAGGGGAGCGTGCGGGCGTTTTTGGAGAAGTATTAAAGAGGCACCGCCGGCGATTTTGTGGGATAAGCTTCAGCTTGTCCAAGCGAGCGGAGCTCGCTCACACTCCCTTGCTTGTAAACCTTCGAGAGTCTAACTCCGTCTACACGGCCGTAAGTCAACTCAAGAAGGAGTTATCAGACTCAATGAAACGAACCATCCTCCAGACGGCCGTGCTGTCCGCGTTCGGCGCGGCTTTGATGTGCGGGCAGACGACAGGCACTACCACCACCCCGCCGACCCCTCCCACACCGGCGCAAATCGCGGCTAATATCGTCGCTCGCCTGACCACTTTGCTGGATCTCACGAGCTCGCAGCAGACCAGCGCGACTGCCATTTTCATCACGGACGCAACCACCGATCAGTCGTTGCAGACGCAGATGCAGGCCGCGCAGACGGCTTTGCAGACCGCGATCACGTCGGATAGCACCACCGGAATCGCCGCCGCGGCGGCGACCATCGGCAGCCTTACGACCCAGCAGGTGACGGCGGATGCGACCGCAGACGCGGAGTTCTACGCTATTCTGACTTCGACTCAGCAAACGAAGTACACCACGCTCAAGCCCGGGCTGGGCGGGAGCAGCCTGGGCGGTCCCGGCGGTCCTCCTCCAGGACCGGGCGGTCCCGGAGGTCCAGGGCATTAAAGTTCAGTCCACGCAGACCGCTCCCTTCGGTCACGGCTCGGAGACGAAACGGGAGCGGTCTGCGACGTGAAACTGGCTGTCTAAAATCCCCACACTCGTAAACTTCGATCCTCCTTCCTACAGTTAAGCCTTTTGCCTTCAACGCGCTCCCCTTAAAACCCAATTAAAAAGACCTTAAGATCTTGAAATCTGGGCCGAGTTTTGGTAAATTGGAATCGAGAAGACGTTCTCGATAAAAACTTCTCGATATAAATTTCTCGATATGAAGGCGCCCACCGACAACCCGAAACACCCGGAAATCCCCGAAGCCACCCTGCGGCGCCTCCCGATCTATTACCGCTGCCTGCAAGACATGATGGCGGCGGGAGTTGTCCATGCAGTCTCGTGCGCCGATCTGGCGCGAGCTTTAGGGCTCGACCCCACGCTGGTTCGCAAAGACATCGAAATGACCGGAATTGTTGGGAAGCCGCGGGTCGGATATCCCCTAGCCGACCTGGTGCTTTGGATCGAGAACTTTCTCGGATTGAGCCGGCCCAAGGCCGCCGTGCTGGCGGGAACCGGCAGTTTGGGCAGCGCGCTGCTTGGGTACGGGAAGTTTCGCACCCACGGCATGCACATTGTGGGCGCATTCGATGTCGACAGTGAAAAGATCGGGCAGACGATTCATGGAACGGAAGTGCAACCCCTGTTCTGCCTGGCCGATTTCGTGCGGAAGACCGGCACGCCGCTGGGACTGATCGCCACTCCGGCGGGTGCGGCGCAATCGGTGGCCGATCTGATGGTGAGCGGCGGAATCCGCGCGATCTGGAACTTTGCGCCCGCCCACATCCGGGTCCCGCAAGGAATTATTTTGCAGAACGAGGATCTGTATTACTCACTAGCGTCTCTCTCGTTCAAGTTGGAGCACCGCATGAGAGTGACGCCGGTGGAAAGTGAAATCTATGTCCAAAATAATTGAAGTAACCGAACTCGTCCTTCGCGACGCGCATCAAAGCCTGATGGCGACCCGCATGGCGATGGAAGACATGATTCCCGCGTGCGCCGATATCGACAAGGCGGGTTATTGGTCGGTGGAATGCTGGGGCGGCGCGACGTTCGACTCGTGCATACGCTTCCTCAACGAGGACCCCTGGGAGCGATTGCGGCAATTCCGCAAGCTGCTTCCCAACAGCCGGCTGCAGATGCTGCTCCGGGGACAGAACCTGCTCGGCTACCGGCACTACGAAGACACCGTGGTGGATCGCTTCGTGGAGAAGGCGGCGGAGAACGGCATGGACGTTTTCCGCGTTTTCGACGCGCTCAACGACATCCGCAATTTGCGGCGCTCGGTGGCGGCGGTGCGGCGTACCGGCAAGCACGCGCAGGGCACGATTTGCTATACCATAAGCCCGCTGCATACCTCCGGCGATTTCGTGGAGATGGCCGAAAAGCTGCTCGATCTGGGCTGCGATTCCATCTGCATCAAAGACATGGCTGCGCTGCTCAAGCCGCAACCCGCTTACGACATCGTAAAGGGCATTAAGGAGACTTGCGGGCAAGACGTGCGGGTCCATGTGCACGTACACGCCACTACCGGCGTGACGATGGTTAGCCTCATGAAGGCCATCGAAGCCGGCGCCGACTGCGTGGATACGGCGATCAGTTCGCTGAGTCTGGGGCCGGGACATAATCCCACCGAGAGCCTGGTGGAAATGCTCGAAGGCACGGGATTCGACACGCACCTCGACAAGCAGAGACTGATTAATTTGAAGAAGTACTTCGCCGGCATACGGCCGCGTTACAAGGAGTTCCTCTCCAATATCACGGGCGTGGAGACGGAAATCTTCGACAGTCAGATTCCCGGCGGCATGCTTTCCAACATGGAAAGCCAGTTGAAACAGCAGGGCGCGGGCGACCGCATGGACGCGGTGTTGGCGGAAGTGCCGAAGGTGCGCGCCGACGCCGGGTTCCCGCCGCTGGTGACGCCCTCCAGCCAGATTGTGGGAACGCAGGCGGTCTTCAACGTGATGATGGGGCGGTACAAAGTGCTGACGGGCGAGTTTGCCGACTTGATGCTCGGGTACTACGGCGAGACGATTGGGCAGCGCGACCGGCACGTAATCGAACTGGCAGCTAAACAGAGCGGCAAGCTGCCCATCAATCAGCGGCCGGCGGACCTGCTGAAGCCCGAGTGGCACGAATTGCGCGATGCCACGGTAGCGCTTCCGGGGTCGAACGGATCGGATGAGGACGTGCTGACTTACGCCATGTTCCCGAAAGTGGCGCCGAAGTTTTTCACTACTCGCGCGGAGGGTCCCAAGAATTTGGGTAAGGATCCGGCAGCGCAAACGGCCCCGGCTGCGGCGGCTCCTGCGAAAGCTCCGGCAGCGGAGAACGGCAAGGGTTCGGTTCGCACCACTGTCACCTACGACGTGAAGCTCAATGGCAAGACGCATAAGGTGACGGTAGAGCCGGTGAAGTAGGGACCGCTCCCTCACGGTCGCGGCTCAGTAAGACACGGTCGAGCCGGTGAAGTAAGAGCCCGGTTTCGGTTCAGTAAGGCAAGTGTCGCGGCCAGGTCAGACGCGGCGATCATAAGTCGAAAGGAATCTTAATATGGCAATCCATACTATGCGGGAGAAAATTGCCGATCTTCGGAAACGTTCCAGCGAAGAGATGCTGGGCGGCGGGTCGGTACGTTTGGAGAAGCAGCATCAGGGCGGAAAACTGACCGCGCGGGAAAGAGTCGAAGCGCTGGTCGATGCCGGAAGTTTCGAAGAGATGGGCTTGTTTGCCGAGCACCGATCGACGCTATTCGGGATGGCGGGCAAGCACTTGGCGTCCGACGGAGTGGTGACGGGAGCAGCGTCGGTCGGCGGGCGTCTGATTCACCTGGCGAGCCAGGATTTCACCGTGTCGGGTGGATCGGCCGGCGAGGTGCACTCCATCAAAGTGGCTGAGATCATGCAGCAGTCGCTGAAAACCGGGTCGCCATTCGTCTTTATCAACGATTCCGGCGGCGCGCGCGTGCAGGAGGGAATCGATTCGCTTTCCGGGTACGGGAAGGTGTTCTACGCCAACGTGATGCTTTCGGGAGCAGTGCCGCAGATTTCACTGATTTGCGGACCGTGCGCGGGCGGCGCGTCGTACTCGCCGGCGCTGACGGATTTCATCATTCAAACTCGTAAAGCGCAGATGTTCATCACCGGGCCGCAGGTAATTAAGGGCGTTACCGGCGAGAAGGTCACGGCTGAGGAGTTGGGCGGTCCGGAAGCTCACATGGCGAAATCCGGCGTGATCCATTTCATCGCCGAGGACGATAATCATGCGATTCTGCTCTGCCAGAAGCTGCTGAGTTTTCTGCCGTCGAACAACCTGGAAGATCCGCCGCGGATGGAGAGTTATCCGAATCTCGATCCCGATCCGGCGTTGGACGATGTGGTGCCGGCGGATGGCAAAAAGGCCTATGACGTGCGCGACGTCATCACCAAAGTCGTGGACTTCAGCGATTTCCTGGAAGTGCAGTCCGGGTATGCGATGAACATGGTGGTCGGATTCGCGCGCATTGCGGGGCGCCCCATCGGAATCATCGCCAATCAACCTTGCGTGAACGCCGGCGTACTGGATATCGACGCCTCCAATAAGGGCGCGCGGTTCATTCGCTTCTGCAATGCCTTTAATATCCCGCTGCTGACGTTCGCGGACGTACCGGGATTCCTGCCGGGCGTGCAGCAGGAGCATGGCGGGATTATCCGCCACGGCGCGAAGATGCTGTTCGCGTATTCCGCGGCCACGGTTCCCAAGGTGACGGTGATTCTGCGCAAGTGCTACGGCGGCGCGTACCTCGCCATGTGCAGCAAGGATCTGGGCGCCGATCGCGTGTTCGCCTGGCCGACCGCCGAAGTCGCGGTGATGGGCGCGGAGGGCGCGGCGGAGATCGTGTTCCGCAAGGAGATCGATGAGGCCAAGGATAAGGCGGCCAAGCGCGCGGAACTGATCGAGAAGTACCGGGACGCGTTCTCGAACCCATATGTGGCGGCGGGACGGAGGCTGGTGGATTCGATTATCGAACCGTCAACGACGCGGCATCACCTGGCGCAGGTGTTCGAGTATCTGCATACCAAGCGGGAGCTGCGGCCGCCAAAGAAGCACGGGCTAATGCCGCTGTGACGAGGTGATTTCACCACAGAGCCACGGAGACACGGAGAAAAACAAAAGTCAAAGGCAAGACCCGAGCGCACGGAGGTGGCGGAGGCCACGGAGCGGCAAGGTTTCTGGGCCTCAACGTCCTAGTAGCTTCGGTTCGTGAGAGTTGTCGTGGAACGAAGATTTTGGTTGTTAGTAGTACAGAGACACGGAGAAAGGCTTAAAGAAAGCCATTCTTGAGGGCACTGAGGTGGCGGAGGCCACAGAGAATTGGAAGTGAGCTATGGCGACGATTACAGTAATGGATCTCGAGGCGCAGATTGCGGAGCTTACGCGCCGGTTGGCGGAGTTGGAAGCCAAGAGTGCTCCTGCGCCGCCGGCTGCCGTGCGGCAAGCGGCTCCACCGCCCGTGGTGGAAGGCATTACCGAAGAGGTAGTGCTGGCGGTTTCGGCAGCGGTGGCGGCGTACTTAGGTGTGCGGGCGCACATCCGGCAAATTCGATTGGTGAGCGGCAGTGCCTGGGCCCAGCAAGGGCGGGTTTCCATCCAGGCATCGCATCGCTTGGGGTAGGTGAAAGAGGCTGCAGGTGAAACTGAATATTACGATTGACGGAAAGACCTACGAAGTCGATGTGGAGGTAGCCGAGCCGGAAGCACCGGGCGGGCCGCAGAGTGTGAGCGGATTTCATGTAGGGTCGGCGCTGGTGCGTCTTCCCGCGGGGCCGGCTCCCGTCGCGCCGCCGGCGGATTCGAACGTGAATGAGAGCAAGGTTTGCCGCAGCCCGGTTTCGGGCATCGTGGTCAAGGTGGCGGCGCAGGTGGGCCAGAGCTTGCAGCCCGGCGATATTCTGGTGGTGCTGGAAGCCATGAAAATGGAGACCAATATCACGGCGCCCGCGGCTGGCAAGATCGCGGCGCTGCGCGTCAATCAGGGCGAGAGCGTGCAAGCCGGCCAGGTAGTGGTGGAGTTTGAATAATGAGCACGGAAGCAGAACAAGTACCGGGATTCTTGTTTTTCGATCATGTGGCCATTTCGGTGAAGCCGGGCGAGCTGGAAGCGCACGTCCAGGCATATCGGGCAATGGGCTTTTCGGAAGTGCATCGTGAGGACGTGCTGGGCGGCGACCAGGTGCGCGAAGTACTGTTGCAGGTTGGCAACGGTCCGAACCTGGTGCAGCTTCTGGAGCCTTTGACGCCGGAATCGCCGGTAGCGAAGCAGATCGAGAAGAACGGCGGGCGCGGCGGCCTGGCGCATGTGGCGCTGCGCGTGGCCGATATCCAGAAAGCCTTTGATTATCTGCGCGCCAATGGGTTCAAGATCATCGACAAGGCGCCGCGAAAAGGGTCGCGCGGGACCACGGTATTTTTCGTGCACCCCAAGACGACCGAAACCGCGGCGTTCGGGTATTTGTTAGAAGTAGTACAGGAGGGTAGCCATGCCTGACCCGGATGCCGGCGGGGAAATTCTGAGTGTGCTCGGCGATTTTCCTCCCGTTCCCACCGCGGCGTGGGAAGCTGCTATCGCCAAAGATCTGAAAGGCGCCGATTACGAAAAGAAGCTGGTCTGGCGCACCGAGGAAGGGCTCGCCATCTGGCCCTACTACCGCAAGGAAGCGCTCGCCGGATTGAGCGATCAGCTACGCAGCACGCCCGATCACTACCCCTTCGTGCGCGGCACCGGCCGCGGTTGGGAGATCGCGCAGGATGCCAAGCCCGGTCCGAAGGCGATTCGCGCCGATCTATTGCATGAGCAGGGCGCCCACGCCATCCAGGAGTTGGGATACGGAATCGCGGCGGGCGTCGAACGGCTGGCCGAGTTGGCCGAGACACTGCCGGTGGAGACGATTGCGTCGCAGGTGGAGTTTGTTTTCGCGGCGGGCCCGAGCTACTTTATCGAAATTGCGAAATTGCGCGCCGCTCGCATGCTGTGGGCGCAAGTGGTGACCGCATTCGGCTCGTGCGACGACAGCGCCTGCCGCATGCGCCTGCATGTGCGCACTCCGCGGCGCAATAAGAGCGCTTACGATCGCTATACCAATCTGCTGCGCGCCACTACGGAGGCATTGTCGGCGGTGGTGGGCGGCTGCGACCGGCTCACGATCGAGCCATTTGGGTTCGATTCTCATCTGGCGGCGAACGTCCAGCACATCCTGCAGGAGGAATCGCATCTGGACGCGGTGGCCGATCCGGCGGGCGGCTCGTATTACATCGAAGCGCTGACCGATTCGCTGGCGCGGGAAGCGTGGAAACTGCTGCAGCAGGTGGAAGCTGGCGGCGGATACGCGGCCGCGGTGGAATCGGGAGCGGTCGAAAAGGCGCTGGCGGAAACGCGGGCGGCGCGGGCGAAGGCTTATTCCGCGCGGCGGCGCGCGCTGGTGGGGGTGAATAACTACCCCAATCTCACGGAGAAGACTCCGGAGGGCGAAATGCCCGATGGAGGCATGCGGATCGCCGAGCCGTTCGAAGCCATTCGCCGGCGGACCAACGAGCACGCGCAAGCCACCGGGCGGTATCCCACAGTGCTGCTCCTGCTGCGCGGCGATGTGAAGATGAGAGGCGCGCGCGCTAATTTCTCGCTGAATTTCCTGGGTTGCGCGGGCTTCGACATCGTCGAGTCGGACGAGTATGAAGGAACCGATGCCGACCTCATGGTGCTGTGCAGCTCCGATGCCGAGTACCTGGCGTTCGCGCAGGAAGTTTGCCCGCGCGTGAAAGTGCCGGTGCTGGTGGCCGGCAACCCCAAGGATCAAATCGAGGCGTTAGGGGCGGCCGGAGTGCAGGGTTTCATCCATATACAATCGGACGCCATTCAAACCCTGACTCACTGGCAGGACAAGCTGGGCATGAGGAGGAGCCAATGAGACCCGACTTTTCGAAAATCGCGTACCAGCTCCCCAAGCAGAGCGCGGAGCCGTTCGGCCCGGGCGAGCACGTGCCGGTGTGGAACACGGCGGAGCACATCCCGGTGAAGGCATGGTACACGGCGGACGACTTGTACGCCATGGAGCATCTGGATTACGCCGCGGGAGTGGCGCCGTTTCTGCGCGGACCGTACTCGACCATGTATGCCATGCAGCCGTGGACCATCCGGCAATACGCCGGCTTTTCGACGGCGGAGGAATCGAACGCGTTTTATCGGCGCAATCTAGCGGCCGGACAGAAAGGGCTTTCGGTAGCCTTCGACCTGGCGACGCACCGCGGCTACGATTCCGATAACGAGCGCGTGTCCGGCGACGTGGGCAAGGCCGGCGTGGCGATCGACTCGGTCGAAGATATGAAAATCCTCTTCGACCAGATCCCGCTGGGACAGATGTCGGTGTCGATGACCATGAACGGCGCAGTATTGCCGATCATGGCGTTCTATATTGTGGCGGCGGAAGAGCAGGGCGTCGCGCCGAAGGACCTGAACGGAACCATTCAGAACGACATACTGAAGGAATTCATGGTCCGCAACACGTACATCTATCCGCCGGGCCATTCGATGAAAATTATCGGCGACATTTTCCGCTACTCGGCGGAGAACATGCCGAGGTTCAACTGCATTTCGATCAGCGGATACCACATGCAGGAAGCCGGCGCGAGCGCCGACCTGGAATTGGGATATACGCTGGCCGACGGGCTGGAGTACATCCGCACGGGTATCCACGCCGGGCTGGATATCGACACGTTCGCTCCCCGTTTGAGCTTCTTCTGGGGCATCGGCATGAACCACTTCATGGAGATTGCCAAGATGCGCGCGGCGCGCGTGCTGTGGGCCAAGATCATCAAGAGCTTTCACCCGAAGAACGCGAAGTCCATGGCGCTGCGCACGCATTCGCAGACCTCGGGTTGGAGTCTCGCCGCGCAGGACGTTTTCAATAACGTCCCGCGCACTTGTATCGAGGCGTTAGCGGCGGTGCTGGGTCACACGCAGTCGCTGCACACCAATGCGCTCGATGAGGCCATCGCGCTGCCGACGGATTTCTCGGCGCGCATCGCGCGTAATACGCAGATTTTCCTGCAGGAAGAAACGGGCGTCACCAAGGTGGTGGACCCGTGGGCCGGAAGCTACTACGTGGAGAGCCTCACGCACGAGTTGATGCACAAGGCGTGGCAGCACATTCAGGAAGTGGAAGGGCTCGGCGGAATGGCAAAGGCCATCGAGACGGGCATTCCCAAGATGCGCATCGAGGAAGCGGCGGCGCGGCGGCAGGCGCAGATCGATTCGGGCAAAGAGATCATCGTCGGGGTAAATAAGTACCGGCTGGCGGAGGTGGAGCAGATCGACGTTCGGGTAGTGGATAATAAATCGGTACGCGAGTCGCAGCTCCGCAGGCTGGCGCAGGTGCGGGCGGCGCGCGATGGAGCGGCGGTCGAAAGCGCGCTGGCGGCGCTCACGGCGGCGGCGGAAAAGGGTTCCGGCAATCTGCTCGGATTGGCAGTGGCGGCGACACGGTCGCGGGCAACCCTGGGTGAGATTTCGACGGCGCTCGAGAAAGTTTTTGGGAGGTATCAGGCGGTGAATCGGACCATCTCTGGCGTGTATTCTTCCGAGAGTCAGGACAATCCGGACTTCCGCAAAGCTCGCGAGCTGGCCGAGGAGTTTGCCACGCTGGAAGGGCGGCGGCCGCGCATTCTGATGGCAAAGATGGGGCAGGACGGCCATGATCGCGGCGCCAAGGTGATCGCCACGGCGTTCGCCGATATGGGGTTCGATGTGGATGTCGGACCGCTGTTCCAGACTCCGCGCGAGGCGGCGCGCATGGCGGTGGAGAACGACGTTCACGTGCTGGGCGTGTCGAGCTTGGCCGGCGGACATACCACCCTGGTGCCGGAAGTGATCGCGGAGTTGAAGAATCTGGGGCGGGCGGACATCCAGGTGGTGGTAGGCGGAGTGATTCCCCCGCAGGATTACGAAGCTCTGCTGGCGGCCGGCGTGGCGGAAGTTTTCGGGCCGGGCACGGTGATTCCGGTGGCCGCGCAGAAGATTCTGAACGCGCTGATCGGGAGTGCGCGTGCGGCGTAGGGAAGACGCCACCGGCGGATTGCGTTTCCGAGCCGCGCGCGTCAGCAAGCGGATTCGCCCTGACGTGGCGCGGGCTTCAGCCTGCAGCGCCGAGACTCATCTCGGCGCGCCGGGTCGAGATGAGCAGGGCACGGTCCCTGCCGGGAATGTCTCTGGCGGCAGGAACCAAGAGTGCCGGCGCTGCAGACTGAAGTCCGCGCCACGTCGCTCGCTAGTGGTTTCAGCAAGACGGCCCGAGGTTTCTGGAGAGTCTCGACCCAGCAGGCAAGAGTGCCTGCGCCCCAGGAATTAGGTAATGCGCCGTCTTTCCCTCCAGCATTACGTCGACGGTGTCCTGGGCGCGGACCGGATGGTGCTGGCGCGGGCGATTACTCTCGTGGAGAGCCATCTGCCGGCGGACGCCGATCTGGCGGCGCGACTGCTCGATTCGCTGCTGCCGCATACGGGCCGCGCGTTGCGCGTGGGAATTACGGGCGTGCCGGGGGTGGGCAAGAGTACGTTCATCGACGCTCTCGGCATGCACCTCCTCCGCGACCGCGGTGAGAATGTCGCGGTGCTGAGCGTGGATCCGTCGAGCCCGATATCGGGCGGAAGCATTCTCGGCGACAAGACGCGGATGGAGCGGCTGGCGGTGGAAGACCGCGCTTTTATTCGCCCTTCGCCGGCGCGGGGTCACTTAGGCGGCGTGGCGCGCACCACGCGGGAGACCATGCTGCTGTGCGAAGCGGCCGGGTATCGCAACGTCCTGGTGGAGACCGTCGGAGTCGGACAGAGCGAGACGGCGGTCCGCTCCATGACGGATTTTTTTCTACTGCTGATGCTGGCGGGCGCGGGCGATGAGTTGCAGGGCATGAAGCGCGGCATCATCGAGATGATCGACGGCATGGCCATCAATAAGGCGGACGGCGACAATAAGCCGAAGGCTGAGCGGGCGCGCATCGAGTACGCGGGCGCGCTCCACCTCTTCCCTGCCTCGCCGGACGGATGGACGCCGAGCGTGCTGACTTGTTCGGCCATGGAAGGCGCCGGCATCGGCGAGGTCTGGCAGATGGTGCTGGCCCATCGCGAGCTGCTGGAGGGCAACGGATGGCTCGAACGGCGGCGGAATCTGCAGGCCCTTTCGTGGATGCAGGAATTGACGATGGTGGGTCTCGATGCGCTCTTTCGCGGCAATCGCGCGATCGCGGCGCGGCTTCCTCTGCTCGAAGAGGAAGTGCGCATGGGCCGGAAAACGCCCTTCGCCGCCAGCCGCGAGTTGCTGGCGCTTTTTGGTTCGTGATGGACAGGACCGCTCCCTCACGGTCGCGGCTCGGTAACCGCCTTAAGCTTGTTACGTTCTTTCCGAGCCGCGCGCGTCAGCAAGCGGTTTCGCGAATTTTGCAAGTTTCTAGGGAGTTTTTATGATCGCTTCATTTCCGGTCTTAACCGCAGCGGAAGCTGCGTCTTTCATCGAGCACGGGCAGAACGTGGCTTTCAGCGGATTCACTCCGGCCGGCGCGCCGAAGGCAATCCCGCTGGCGATCGCGGAACGCGCTGACGCCGCCCATCGTGCCGGCAAGGAATTCCAGATTGGCGTCCTGACCGGCGCTTCCACCGGCCCATCGCTCGATGGCGCACTCTCCAAAGCGCGAGCGATGAGTTTTCGCACGCCATACCAGACTAATGCCGATCTGCGCGATCGCATCAACGCCGGGCAGACCCGCTTCTTCGACCTGCATCTGTCGCTGATGCCGCAGGTGACGCGGTACGGCTTCCTCGGTCCCGTGGATGTAGCGGTAATTGAAGCGTCCGACCTCACGGCCGGCGGAGGCATTGTGCTGACCTCCGGCGTTGGGTCGGCGCCGACGTTCTGCAATCTGGCCAAGAAGGTGATTATCGAGCTGAATCGCCATCATCCGCCGGCGCTCCTCGGGCTGCACGATATCTACGAGCCGGCCGATCCGCCGTATCGCAAGCAGATTCCGATTTACACGCCATCGGACCGAATAGGCTCACCAATCATCGCCATCGATCCATCGAAGATCGTGGGTGTGGTGGAGACGGACTTAGAGGACGAAGCGCGCGGATTCAGCGAGGTCTCGCCGCTCACAGAGCGAATCGGCCACAATGTGGCCGAATTTCTGGCGGCGCAACTAAGTTCGGGAATGCTGCCGAAATCGTTCCTGCCGATTCAATCGGGCGTCGGCGATATCGCCAATTCGGTGTTGGGCGCGATGGGCAGCCACCCGGGCATTCCGCCGTTCGAGATGTATACCGAGGTGATTCAGGATTCGGTGGTCGGGCTGCTCGAGCAGGAGCGCGTGCGGTTCGCCAGCAGCTGCTCCTTCACGGTAACGCCGGCGGCGCTCAAGCGGGTTTACGATAACCTGGCGTTTTTCCGCAAGCGCGTGGTGCTGCGGCCGCAGGAAATCAGCAACAGCCCCGAAGTCATCCGGCGCCTGGGAGTAATCTCCATCAACACGGCGATCGAGGCCGACATCTTCGGCAACGTCAACAGCACCCATGTCATGGGCCGGAAGCTGATGAACGGCATCGGCGGGTCGGGCGATTTCACGCGCAACGCCTATCTATCCATCTTCACTTGCCCGTCGACGGCGAAGGGCGGCAAGATTTCGACTATCGTGCCGCTGGTCTCGCACGTCGACCACAGCGAGCATTCGGTGCAGATCATCGCCACCGAACATGGCGTGGCCGATCTGCGCGGGAAATCGCCATTCGAACGCGCGAGCGAGATTATCGAGAAATGCGCGCACCCGGAATACCGCGAGCTGCTGCACAGCTACGTGGCGATCGTGGAAGGCGGGCACACGCCGCAGACGCTATCGGCGGCGTTCCGCATGCACGAGCAGTTTCAGAAGACCGGAGATATGCGCGGTTGTCTTTGGGAAGTGCCGGTGGGAGTGTAGCAAGGGTCGGTCAAGCTTCGTTCAGCAGAGTCTCAATCTCCTTGGATAGCTCACGCTGCAGCGGCTCCGAGCCGTCGTAACCGTAGTGGACCAGACGGACCCGTCCGGATTTATCCATGATGATGAGCAGGGGCAGGCCGGCTCCGCCGAGATCGTCACGAAATTTCTGGCTGCCGAAAGCGACCGGCAGCGCATACCCGGCTTTGCGCAGGAATTCCTTCGCCTTCTGGTTGGTTTCGCCGTTGGTCAAGACGTCGACGGCCCAGAAACGGAGCCGGGAATTTCCCTGGTAATGTCTGTAGAGCCGATCCAACTCCGGCAGTTCGCGGCGGCAAGCGGGGCACCACGTTGCCCACAGGTCGAGCACCACAACGCTGCCGCGGAGTGCGGCGGAGTCGATCTGTCCGCCATCGCTCGCGGTTATCGAAATGCGGGTGAGGGTGCGCTAATCCGCCGCGTCGCGACGCGCGTGGCAACCGCCGGAATCGCTGTGAAAGCGAAAATGACGAGCGCCGCCAAAGGCACGAGCAAGATCGCCCCGCCGCTCGCCATCGACTGGCGCGACCACAGCCGGCGGGCACCCACACCGCATACGGTGAACAGATTCGCCACCAGCAAAAGGATGACGAGGAAAACGGGTTGAATCGAGTCCCACCCGAGTGCGAGCAGCGCCAGCGAGCTGCCGGAAGCGATCAGTAAGCCCTTCAGCCAGACGTTCCCGGGCCGGCCGGATCCACGAAGAACTCCCGCCGCGAGACAGAGCAAAGCGAGGACAACCACGGCTTCGCGGAAGTCGGCGCCTACGTGAAGAACGCCATCGGCAGCGACGAACAAAACGAGAGTCGCGAGACCGGCCAGGATGTCGACCGCGCCGGAAACCAGTCTGCTTTTCATGCGCGAAGCTCCTTTGCGATTGGTTATACGAGAAAAGTCGCGCCGGAGTTCCACCGATCAAACACGCTCCAGGTGGGCGGCTGGTAACGTGTGGTTCGTGAGAGATAACTACGGCCGACGACTAAATCGTCGGTAGGCCGTCTACCCGGTTTTGCCGCAATTGGGTAGAATGTCTTCTGAGGCGTGGAACCTGAAATGTGGTGCTGGCGAAGGAAAGAACTGGAGCGGGATTTAGAGCGGGAGCTGCTGTCGGATCTCGAGCTGGAGGCTGCCGAGCATGAAGCAGACGGCTTGCCTCCGGAAGAGGCGCGCCGAGCGGCGCAGCGAGCGTTCGGCAACGCGACGTCGATCAAGGAGGAGATACGCGAAATGTCGCCATGGACTGTGCTCGACAGGCTCGCGCAGGATTTGCGCTACGGGTGGCGCGCCCTGGGCCGCAATCGCGGGTTCGCCACCGTCGCGATTCTCACCCTGGCGCTGGGAATCGGAGTGAATACCGCCATCTTCAGCGTGTGGGACGCCGTGGACTTGCGCCGTCTTCCTGTGCGCGATCCGCAGCAGCTCGTCATGCTGGAATGGAGCGCCAACGCCAAATGGCAGGACCATGGGTCCAGCGGCTTCGGCGGTTGTGACGCCGACCGCCTGCACGCGGCGTACGCGGACTGTTCCTTCAGTTATCCGGCATTCCAATATTTCCAGTCCAAGAGCAAGTCTGTGAGCGGACTCCTGGCGCTTGCCGGTCCCGCGGGAGTACAGGCGCGAATCCGCGGCGAGATCGTTCCCGCATCGGCGCTGTTTGTCAGCGGAAATTTCTTCCAGCTGTTAGGCGTTCCGGCGCAATTGGGGAGGACGATCGAGGAAAGCGACGATCGTGCGGGCGCGGCTCCCGCGGCGGTGCTGAGCTTCCGCTACTGGGAAGCGCATTTTCAGAGCGATCCCGGAGTGTTGGGGAAAACCATCGCTTTGGAAGGCAGCCCGTTCACCGTGGTCGGGATTGCCAGCAGGGATTTCATCGGCCTGAACCCCTCTTCGGCGCCCGATTTGTACATCGCGGTGCAGACGGGGAGCCGCTTGGGCAATGACTGGTGGTCGTCCCTCGGCGCCGACAATCGCTGGCTCTATCTCATCGGACGGCTCAGAGACGGCGTGGGACCGGAGCAGGCGCGCGCGGAATTCGATGTCTTGCTGCTGCAGGCGCCGGGAGTGCGGGAGGCGTTCAGTCGGGGCGATAGAGTCTCGGCGGCGCTGACGAACGTGGGGCGAGGCTTGTCCGGATTGCGGCGGCTGTATGGCGATCAGCTTCATGTGCTGATGGGGGTGGTGGCGCTTGTGCTGCTGATCGCCTGCGCGAATATCGCCAACCTGCTGTTGACGCGGGCATCGGTACGGCGGCGCGAGATGGCCGTGCGCATGGCGATCGGCTGTAGCCGCGCGCGGCTGCTGCAGCAGCTCCTCACCGAAAGTTTGCTGCTGGCAGCCCTTGGCACCGCCGCGGGAGTCGTGCTGGCTCTGTGGGGGAGCCGGGCGTTGGCCGCGTTTCTGACCACGCGCGCCGGATACCACTTACAGCTGGAAGTCCGGCCCGATCCGCTGGTGTTAGCGTTCACGGCGGGCATCGCCTGTCTCTCGGCGGTATTGTTCGGACTGGCGCCGGCGTTGGCGGCGACGCGCGAGCAACCCGGCGGCGCGCTGAAAACCGGGACCGCAGCCAGCCGTCGAGGCCTCTTCGGACACGCGCTGGTAGCCGGCGAGATGACCTTGGCGCTGGTGCTGCTTGTCGGCGCCGGGTTGTTCGTTCGTACGCTAGTCAAGCTGGAAACCGCCGACGCGGGCTTCCGCCGCGATCATCTCCTCACCCTGCGGGTAGAGCGTCCACACGACGCAATCGCCCGTCCAGCCGGACAGCCGCTGAATCCGAACTTGCGCGAGCGGTTCGCCGCATTGCCGTCGGTGCTCTCCGCTACGTGGGCGAGCGATTTGCCGCTGGTGGGGAACCTGGAGACGACAGAAATCCGTCTCGACGGCCGCGACGAACTCGGCGAAATCGGGGTAAACGTCCTGCATGTGGGCCCGCGATTCTTCGAGACCATGGGACTCCCTGTTCTGGCCGGCCGCAGCGTGCGCGCCGACGATTGCCGCCCCGATGCCCGGGTCATCTGGATCAATCGGCGATTGGCGGCGCAGTACGGCCCGAATGTGGACCCGGTCGGGCGTTTCGTCTGGGAGGGCAAGACGAGATTCCAGATTGCCGGAGTTGTGGGCGATGCGAAATACCAGACGATGCGGAGCGACATCGATCCGGGCGTCTACCGTCCGTCTGCCGGCGGCGAGGTTTTCATTCTGCGGACCGCTTCCGATCCGATGGCGCTGGCGCGAGCGGCGCGCGAGGCCGTGCGTGAGGTCGATCCCAACCTGATGGTGGAGGAACTGAAGAGCGAGGCGGCCCAAGTGGACGAGAAACTCTTTACCGAGCACCCGATGGCCCGGCTCTCGGTGGTGTTTGGCGCG
>Ga0182018_10000880_pt1 | contig 37048 bp, 35 predicted proteins | sample 812P2MmetaG_FD_120490 | JGI IMG/M metagenome (GOLD analysis project Ga0182018, IMG submission 120490) | Permafrost microbial communities from Stordalen Mire, Sweden - 812P2M metaG | ecosystem: Environmental > Terrestrial > Soil > Wetlands > Permafrost | place: Sweden: Stordalen | collected...
CTGGTTCAGGTTGATGGTCGTCAGAAATTCCGGTTGAGCTTGAGGTTTGCCACGCATAGTTCTCTGACCCTTCCACCACGCCATCATTCAAACTTTTTAGTTGTTTTTCAGCAAACTGCTAGACGATCCAGAACTCCAAAAATCGTTCCAAAGCTTTCACTTTCTAGCAGCCGTTTCAACGTCTCCGCTTAGGGGGACAGTGCGACTAGACCCCGCAAACCTGCCACGATTGATCGGTCGCATAACTGGTTTTGTGCTCATAGCAATTGTGGCAATTGCGTTATTTTTCAAGGCAGTTAGACGACGGTAACAGAAATCTTATTTCAAAGACCTCGCCTTAAACAATTTCCACCGGACATTTCGGCAGCGCGTCGAGAAAGGACTGGCCGTATTGCTTCGTCAAAATCCGGTTGTCCAAAACCACGATGATGCCGGTGTCCGTCTTCGTGCGGATCAGGCGCCCGACGCCCTGCCGGAATTTCAGGATCGCCTCGGGCAGGGAAAATTCGCCGAAGGAATTTCCGCCGCGCGCCTCGATCGCCTCGATGCGTGCCTCGATGAGCGGATGGTCGGGCACGGCGAACGGCAGCCGTGTGATGATGACGTTGCTCAACGCCTCGCCCGGCACGTCCACGCCCTGCCAGAAACTGTCCGTGCCGAAGAGCACCGAGTCCGTGTCGTCCTTGAACTTCTCCAGCATCGTCGAGCGCGGCGTGCCCGTGCCCTGCACGAAACACGCGACGCCGAGCTTGTCGAAAAACGGCTGCATCAACTCGGCGACCTCCTGCATGAGCTTGTAATTCGTGAACAGCACGAACGCCTTGCCGTGCGTCTGCGTCACGAAATGCTCGATCCAATGGATCAACGCGTCGCGATAACCGGCCTCGCGCGGGTCGGGCATTTTTTTCACGGCGAACAATTTCATCTGCCGCGCGTAATCGAACGGCGTGCCGACTTGGAGCATCGTGGCGGATTCGCAGCCGACGCGCTTGGAGAAATAATTCAATCCCGTTTGCGATTTGGAATTTGTCGCGAGCGTTGCGCTCGTCATCACAATGCTCGTATCGCTTTCAAACAAACGGCGGCGCAAATAATCCGCGACGTCAATCGGCGCGGCGTTGAGCGAAAGATTTTTGTGCGCCTTGCCGCCGCGCTCGACCCAATAAACATGGTCGCCGGCTTGCTGGCTCAAGAATTCCGCGACTTCAACTTTCAATTCGCCCAGCCGCCGGTTGCACTCAATCAACTCTTGGCCGATGTCTTTGTCCTCGCTCAATTTTACAAGTTCGCTCACCGCTTCGCGCAATCTTTGGATAGGCAGTGTGACGTTGTCCTTTACCAATTCCGCGCGGCGAACCCGTAATTCCGTCCACGCGCGTTTGCGCCCGCCACTTTCGCCGCCGAATTTCGGTTTTGCTGTCGCTTGAATTTCTTCGCACGCAACTTCGACGTTCTCAAAAAATTTGTCCGACTCGCTCAAAATATCCGCGACGAGTTTCACCGCATTCCCCTTGCGCAACGTCGCCAGCAGACCTTTTTCCGTGCGCGGATTCCACAGCCGGTTCAGCGAATAGCGCACCTGCCCGCTCGAAACGCTCAAGCCGATATGCCGCGACGCGACCTGTTCCATTTGATGCGCCTCGTCAAAAATCACGAAGTCGTTCTTGAACAAAATGCCGCCTTGGATCTCCTCGTCAAACCCGCCGAGCAGCGTGAAAAACAGCGTGTGGTTCAATACCAACACATCCGACGAAAGGATTTTGTTCCGCGCGCGCTGGAAAAAACAGACGGCGTGGTCCTTGGCGAAATCGGATTGGAAGCCGCAAACTTTCGGCGAGCAAAGCCCGCGCTCGGAACAAACCTGCGCCCACACTTTTTGATCCGGCTCAAATTCAAAATCTGACAGGCTGCCATCCTTGGTTTCCTTCGACCACTCGTAAATACGCTGCAATTCCTCGGCCTCGGACGACGTGAAAAAATTTCCCGATTGCTGCATCGCCTTTTGCAATCGGCGCGTGCAGAGATAATTCGCGCGGCCTTTGAGCATCGTGAAATTGAATTTCACCGGCTCCGGCAGCGCGGCCAGAACGCCCGCGAGCATCGGCAAATCTTTTTCCGTGAGCTGTTCCTGCAAATTGATCGTGTGCGTCGAGACGACCGCCTTCTTTTTTTCCGCGACGGCAAAGAGAATCGCCGGTATTAAATATGCCAGCGACTTGCCGACGCCCGTGCCGGCCTCGACCGCGAGATGTTCGTGGTTTTGCAACGCCCGCGCCACGGCCGCGGCCATTTCCTGCTGTTGCGGGCGGAACTCGAAATTTTTCGCCCGCGACAAAACGCCCGTCGGCGAAAAAATTTCCTCAACTTGGGAAACCAAATCGGGGCCGTTGGGGACATTTTCAGAAAGCGAAATCATACCAACGGCGCGCTGCTCAAGACGACTTTCAACGCCGAGGTTTTTCCCGGCGCGAGTGAAATTTTGTTCTGCTTCACATTGCCGGATTCGACGCAGACCATGTGCTTGTGTTCCACCGGATCGAAATCATCCGGCAGTTTCTGCGTCGTCCACGGATTCCAGACGACGGTGGAATTCGAGCCGGATTTTTCCACGCGAATCACGCGTCCGAGATTTTCATCGCGGATTTCCACCGCGCTCGTGGTGTCGAGATACAGCCGGTTTGTTTCCTTCGGGATGCGCAGCGGAGATTCGCCTTGGGTTTTCAATTCGCCGTTACCGCCGGCGGCATTGTCCAAATAATGCGCGCCGCACAAACCGTCAATGCTCACCGCGCCGATGTCGCCGACATGAAAATAAGTGTGCAGGCAGTTCTCAATCTCCAGCGTCTCGTCGCAGGAATCGTTGGCGGCAATTAATTCCATCGTCAACATGTCGGAAACCGTGACGATATATTCCGCCCGCAAATTTTTCCAAGCGTCGCGCCCGAGAAATTCCGGCAGCGCAAATTGCAGCGTCACTGCGCCGTCGGCAGTAACGGACGTTTTGACAAGCTGCCATTCCGTGGTGCGTGCGAAGCCGTGCGACGGCTCGCCGTCGCGGTTGCCGAACCAAGGAAGAATAACCGGCACGCCGCCGCGAATCGGCTTGCCCGGCGCAAAAAAACTTTTCGCGCTCAAAAATAGCAGCGGCGGCTCGCCGTTTTTTTGGAAGCCGGTGACGTGTGCGCCGTGCGGATAAATTTCCGCGGTGCTTGTAGGCGTGCGGATTTTCACGAGCGGCAACCCGCTGCGGCCGTTGAGGATTTCGGCGCGACCGGGGATTTCCAGGCGGCGCAAATTTTCGGAGATGGGGTTCGTTTGCATAGGTTTAGATGCCATTCAAATTCCGGCGGTTTTTCAAGGCGATTATTCGTGCAGGATTTCCTCTTCGCTTGCGGCGGCTTCAGCTTTGCTGAAGACCGGTTCGCGTCCGGCCTCCTGCAACTGCAGGTGTTTGCGGAACAAAAACGTTCCCACCGGCGTCGCCATCGCCATGCAGCCGATAAGGAACCACATGAATTCGGGATTGCGCGGGCCGGTGGCGGGGCAGAATTTTTCCAGCAGCCAGCCGGAGATGACGCCAACGATAAATTTCCCGACGAAGTAGGGCAGCATGGACAACGCCATGTAGGAAGCCTCATGCCCCTTCGGCGCGATGGCGGCGGCGTATTCGTAAAGTCGCGGCGACCACAGCGCTTCGCCGAGCGAAAGCAGCACGATGAAAAGGAAGATTGAAATGTAAAGCGGGTTGACCGGCCCGGCGACGCCGAGCCATTTATGGACCACCACGTCGCCGAGCCAGCCGTCGGCCAGCGGCTTGAACCACGCGGGCGGCAGCGCGATGAAAAAAACCGACGTGGCGGAGACGAAACTGCCCACCGTGACCATGCGATACGCGGAAATTCTCTGCGTCAGCGCGCCGCAAACCGGGACCAGCACGACGATCATCACCGAGTTCAACATGCCGCTCAAGTGCGCGAACGGCGCGCCGTCGCCCAGTTCACGGATGCCGTATTTCGGAAAGGTGAACGCGAGCTGGTAAAAAATCATCCGCACGCCCACGACGAGCGACATGAACAGGAGAAAGCGGAAAAATGATTTTTCCCGCCAGAGGCTCGCGAAAATGCGGCCGGTCTTGGCCAGCGTTTCCCCGCAAAACACCAGCGGATTTTTCTCCGAGGTGCCGCCGCTGTTATTGCGCGCGGCAATCACCACGCCCGATTCCGTCATCTCCACGCCGTCGCGCAAAAACGTCCAGACCAAAATCAAGCCCGGCACGGTGAACACCACGCTCAAAAAGATCAGCACGCGGTAGGTGCTCAATTCCGTGCCCAGCAATGGCAGCGTCCACGATCCGTGTTCGCCCATGCCCTGCGCGCCCCGCAGGGTGTCAAAAATTTTATCACCGACCGCGTAGCCCAGGTTCATCAGCGCATAATACAACGCGAACGCCACCGACCGTTGCGCGGCGTTGGAATATTTTTTGCACGCGGCCGTCATCACCGGCACCATCAGCGCGATGCCGACGGCCTGCGGATACAGGCCGAACGGCAGCGCCACCCAGCGGTTGACGCTCATCGCCATCACGAACCGCGACACCAGACAAATGCTGAAACCGAGCAAAAAAGTCCGGCGGATTCCCAGCGCGTCCGTCAGCGAGCCGACTAGGACGGTGATGAGAGTCATGATGGCGGACCAGGTCGCAATCAAGTCGCCTGCGTGCCTGTCGCTATATCCGAGATCGGAAGAAAGCCACAAGCTCAAGACGCTCGCCGCGCCGACCTTGTAGGCGAGATTTTCCATGATGTAAGCGCCATAGACAATCCACAACTCGCGCGGCGCGGCGCGCAGGCAAGTGAATTTCTCCACAAAGAACGCAAAGCGCGAGGGCGTTGCAGACTGGCTCATGATGAAAAACGATTCAAGCTGGCCCGGAGAATAGTCAATCGCCCGCCACGAGAACAACCCGAACCTTCAACCAAAACCCCTCGCTATGGCGGGCAAATGATGCTTGTAATTCCGTGCCGGACGCGTGAAATAGGGGCATGAAATTTTCCCGATTCCTGGTCGCTGTCGTGTTGTGCTGTCTTGCGGCGGGATGTGCCCACACGCCGGACCCGCGCGCGGATTTTCTCAAGCTCATTGAGCGCCCGCGCGCCGCGCTCGCGCCACAAGTCGAAAAAATATCCGGCACGAACGGCATTGTGCAAATTCATTTTTCATTTGCCGCCGATGCCAGCGACCGTGTGCCAGGAATTTTGATGAAAGCCGCGAATACACAAGGTCGCAGGCCTGTTGTCATTGCTCTTCATGGAACGGGTGGCAGCAAAGCCAACATGATTCCACTCTGCCGCAAACTCGCGGAACGCGGCTTCATCACCGTAGCGATTGACGGACGTTATCACGGCGAACGAAAATCCGGCAAAGGCCAGGACGATTACAATGACGCCATCGTCCGCGCGTTTCACGGTTCGGGCGAACATCCGTTTTACTACGACACCGTCTGGGACGTGATGCGGCTCGTGGATTATCTCGCGACGCGCGACGACGTGGACGCCAGTCGCATCGGCCTCATCGGCATTTCCAAGGGCGGCATCGAAACGTATCTCACGGCGGCGGCGGACCTGCGCATCGCCGTGGCCGTGCCGTGCATCGGCGTGGAAAGTTTTCGCTGGGCGCTCGACAACCACGACTGGCAGGGACGCATCGGCACGATCCAAAATGCCTTCGACACGATTGCGAAAGAAAATGGCGTGACCAAACCCGACTCCGCGTTCGTCCAAAAATTTTACGACCGCGTCGTGCCGGGAATTTATTCGGAATTCGACGGGCCGGAAATGCTCGCGCTCATCGCGCCGCGCCCGCTGCTCGTCATCAACAGCGATTCCGACAACCACACGCCGTTGCCCGGCGTCATCGAATGCACCAACGCCGCGCAAAAAGTTTATGCCGCCGACAACGCGACCGACCGTTTCGCCGTGATCATCCAGAAAAACACCGGCCATCAGGTGAAATCGGAATCCGAACGCGCGGCGATTGGGTGGTTCGTGAAATGGCTGAAGCCCTGACAGTTTTGGAAAATGTTTAATTACTTCATTCCGCTGAAAGCATAAATGCCGGGCATGATTTCGTGAAGATACCAAGGATTCCATTTTGATTGAAAATTTGTTCGTCCGACTAAAATACCAGTGTCATACCAAGAAAAAGCAACACAGTGGCTTAATTTTAATGGCGTTTGTATGCCTCCGGTCAATTGGGCCAAACTTTCCGCATTTGTCTGAGTTGATTGAATTACCCATCCGTTATCCGTGATTGTCGCAATTCCAATTGACGGCTCGTGTCGCCACAGATTTCGAATTCGTAAAGGTATTTCATCTTTTACGATTTTATCTCTACCCGTAACCCAATATTCAATATTGGTAGTTGTTGTTAGTTTTCCATTTTCATATTGGTCTAGCACTCCGGTTGCCCATTGTTGGATTTGTGCAGGATGCTTTGTGAGCCGAAAGTTCGTTGCCAAACCAAGTGTCCAAGTTTCCGCCCCGGGCGGAAATAAAAAGAATGAAGCAAAAATTCCGATAGTAGTCATAATTCCAATCACAATTCGCACCGCTAAAGGAATATCTTTTGTAAATACAGTCGCAATGACACCGGCACAAATTGGTCCAAGAAATAAGACGGGTGCTAAAAGCAATAAATATCCTTGAGACAAATTACAAAATCCTAAAAAAAAAGGTAAAATGAAGTATGCCAGCGGGACGGTGACAACGGCAGCGACGATCCATTTCTTCCGAGTCATATGGAATGACGAATACGCCTACAAAAATCCCGTGTCGAGAAGAAAGTGGCAAAGAACTTTTCACCCGAACAAATCCATCTGCGGCGGCACGGGAAGATTTTGCAGTTTGCCGCGTTGCCGCGTTTGCGGACGCACGTTGCCTTCCGGCGTGAGTTCGGATTCTTCGAGGTTCGACAAAATCTGTTTCGCGCGTTCCAAAACTTCCTTCGGCACGCCCGCGAGCCGCGCGACCTGGATGCCGTAGCTTTTGTCCGTGCCGCCCTCGACGATTTTGCGCAGGAAAACAATCTGGTCGTGCCATTCACGCACGGCGACGTTGAAATTTTTCAGTCGCGGCAACCGCGCCGAGAGTTCCGTCAGCTCGTGATAATGCGTGGCGAACAAAGTTTTCGCGCCGACGGCATTGTGCAGATGCTCGACGATGGACCACGCGAGGCTCAAGCCGTCGAACGTGCTCGTGCCGCGACCAATTTCGTCCAGCACGATGAGGCTGCGCTCCGTGGCGTTGTTCAAAATGTTCGCCGTCTCGGTCATCTCGACCATGAACGTGGACTGCCCGCGCGACAAATCATCGCTCGCGCCGATGCGCGTGAAAATGCGGTCCACGAGATCAATCCGCGCCTCCACCGCCGGCACAAAACTGCCCGTGTGCGCGAGCAGCGTGAGCAGCGCGACCTGCCGGATGTAAGTGGATTTGCCCGCCATGTTCGGCCCGGTGATGAGCGCGATTTGGTCTTTGCAGACGGCCACCTTGTCGGTCGCCGATTTTTCAGCGGCAACGCTCGCGAGCGCAACATCATTCGGCACGAAGCGCTCCTCGACGAGTTGCTGTTCCAAAACCGGATGCCGCCCGTCGCGGATTTGCAAAACGCCATCGTCGGAAATTTGTGGCCGGCAATAATTATGCAGCCGGGCGGTTTCCGCGAACGACGCGAGCACGTCCAATTGCGCCAGCGCGCTCGCTGTCTGCTGGATTTTTGGCAATTGTCCCAAAACTTCCTCGCGCACGCGCTGGAAAATTTCGTATTCCAGTTTCACGCTGCGTTCCTCCGCGCCGAGAATTTTTCCTTCCATCGCTTTCAACTCCGGCGTGATGAAGCGCTCGCCGTTCGCGACGGTCTGCTTGCGATGATAATGCGCCGGAACTTTGTCGAGGTTTGATTTAGTGACTTCGATGTAATAACCAAAAACGGAATTGAACCGAACTTTCAGCGAAGAAATTCCTGTTGCAGTGATTTCGTCGGCTTGCAATTTGGCGATCCAATCCTTGCCGCCGCGCTGCGCGGTGCGGAGTTCGTCGAGGTTCGTATCGAAGCCGTCACGGATCATGCCGCCTTCTTTGATGAGCAACGGCGGTTCATCCGCGATGGCGCGGGAAATCAGTTCGACCAAATCGGGTGATTCGGAGATTTCTGAATTTAATTTTGTGACTAGCGAAAATTCTTTTGGAATTTCTTCTTCGAGCAGCGACGAATCGGGAATCGTTTTTCCCAATTGGAGAAGAATTTCTTTCAACGCCGGAAATTGTTCGAGTGCCATTCGTAGTGCGACCAAGTCACGCGCGTTGCCGCTGCCGGAACTCAAACGCCCAAGCGTGCGCTCCAAATCGCGCACCTGCGCGAGTTGCTGGCGAAAGGCATCGAGGCCGAAGGAATTTTCGATAAACGTTTGCACCGCGTCCTGACGCTGGCGAATCGGTTCAACGCGCGAGAGCGGTTGCGAAAGCCATTGACGCAACAGTCGCGCGCCCATCGGCGTGACAGTTTTGTTGAGCGCACCGTAGAGCGAGGCGTTGCGCGGGGCATCGTGATGCTGCGGTTCGAGAATTTCCAGATGCCGCAGCGTCGTGTAATCGAGCGTGAGAAAATCGCTGCGCTGATAAAACGAAATCCGCGTGAGATGCTTCACGTCGCGGCGCAAATTTTGCGTGAGGTAATGCAGCGCGCCGCCCGCCGCGCCGATTGCGGCGGTTTTATCTTTCAACCCGAAACCGTCGAGCGAGGCGACTTTAAAATGGTCGCGCACCGTGTAAAGCGCGGTTTCCGAAGCGAACGTCCAGTCGTCATAGCCGCTGATAATTTTAAATGAACTTTGCAGCAAGGTTCGCACGGAAACGGCCTCGGTCGGCAAAATGATTTCCGCCGGGCGCAGGCGTTCGAGTTCGGCGAGCAGCGCGGAATCGTTTTCCAGTTCGGTCGTCAGAAAATCGCCAGTGGTCAAATCCACGAGCGCGAGGCCGACAATTTTTCCCGACGGAAAAACGGCGGCGAGAAAATTATTTCGTTCCGCGACGAGCATCCGTTCGTCGAAATGCGTGCCGGGCGAGAGGATTTGCGTGATTTCGCGTTTGACGAGTTTGCCGGGGCGCGCGTCCTCCATTTGATCGCAGATGGCGACCTTGCGTCCGGCTTTCAAGATTCGTGCGATGTAATTGTTCGCGGCGTGAAACGGCAGGCCGCACATCGGCACGCCGTTGCGCGAGGTGAGCGCGAGATTGATCAACTGCGCGCCGGTCTGCGCGTCCTCGAAAAACATCTCATAAAAATCGCCGAGGCGGAAAAGCAGCAGCGCGTCCTTGGGCAGTTCGCCTTTGATGCGGCGATACTGCGCCATCATGGGCGTGAGTTGGGCTTCGGCGGACACGGCGCAAAGTTACGCGGGAAAATTGCGAAGGTCGAAAGGAAATTTTCGGAGAAACGCAGAGGCGCAAAGGACGCAGAGGGACGCAAAGGGAAAGTTGTCTCCGCGCGGCTCCGCGTTCTCTGCGGTTTCTGTGTTTATCTGGTTTTTAATAATTCCTGTTTGACTTGCCGCCGTTTTGGGTTCAAAACGTGCGGAGTGATTTCCCGAAATTAAAAACTTTGCTCCGGAGGACACCATGCCTGACAAAATTTCTTTCAAGCTCAACGAAAAACCGGTGGAGCTGGCGGTGGACGGCGACCGCACGCTGCTCTGGGTGTTGCGCACCGACCTCGGCTTGACCGGCACGAAGTTCGGCTGCGGTGAGGGTTATTGCGGCTGCTGCACCATCTTGCTGAACCAGCGCGCGGCGCGCTCGTGCCAGTTGCAGGTCAAGGACGTGGCCGGCAAGGAGGTCGTTACTATCGAGGGTCTGGCGAAGGACGGGAAACTGCATCCATTGCAAAAGGCGTTTATGGATCACGACGGGATGCAATGCGGTTATTGCACGCCGGGCATGATCATGACGGGCGTCGGCTTGCTGCGACTGAACTTGCAACCGACGGAAAAACAAATTGTTTCCGGCATGGAAAAAAATTTCTGCCGCTGCGGTGCGCATGTGCGCATCATTGCGGCGATCCAACAGGCCGCCGCCGAGTTGAAAGGAGCGTAAAAATGAAAACGGAAGATTATCTGGCGCATAATTTCAGGGATCTCGGCGGCATCGAGGACATTTTCACGAGCAACCGCCGGGACTTCCTCAAGCGCGTCGGCGGGGGCATTATGATTTTCGTGGCGATACAGGACGCGCTGTTCGCGCAAGAGGGCGCGCCGGTGCGCAACCGGATGCGCCCGCCGAGCGACTTCAATGCGTTCCTCCGCATCGGCGAGGACGGGCGCGTGACGTGTCTCACCGGAAAAATCGAAATGGGCCAGGGCATCATCACGTCGTTGCCGCAAATGCTCGCGGAGGAATTGGACACGCCGCTCGCGACCGTGGACATCAAGCTCGGCGACACCGACGAATGTCCCTATGACATGGGCACATGGGGTTCCATGAGCACGCGCGGTTTCGGCCCGGCACTGCGCGCGGCGGCGGCGGAGGCGAAGGGCGTCCTGCTCTCGCTCGCGGCGGAAAAATTGAAAGTTCCGCAGGAACAGCTCGTCGCCAGGGACGGAATCATCTTTGACAGCAAAAACGAGAAAAGCCGCGTCACTTATGGCGAGCTGGCGAAGGGGCAAAAAATTGAAAAACATCTGGAGACCAAGCCGGCGGTGAAGGACGTGGCGGAGTTCAAGATTTCCGGACAACCGCACACGAGGCGCGACGGCGAGGCGAAGGTCACGGGCAAGGCTGATTATGCGGCGGACATCCGCGTGCCGGGAATGTTGTATGCAAAAATTCTCCGCCCGCCCGCGCACGGCGCGAAGTTGAAGAGCGCCGACACCGCGCCCGCGAAGGAAATTGCGGGCGTGCAAATCGTCCAGGATGGAGATTTCATCGCGGTGCTGCATGAATTTCCCGACGTGGCGGAGGACGCGCTGGAAAAAATCAAACCCGAGTGGGACAAGCCGGAGGCGACGTTCGACGACAAAACTGTTTTCGACCACTTTCAAAAAATCGCGCCCGAGCCGCGCGTGTTGAAATCGGGCGGCGACCTGGACGCCGGCAAAAATTCCGCCGCGAAAAAATTCGATGCGACGTATCTCAACAGCTACGTAGCGCATTCGCCGATGGAAACGCATGCCGCGCTCTGCCAGATCGAGGGCGACCACGCGACGGTCTGGGTCTCGACGCAGAATCCATTCGCTGCGCGCGAAAAAGTTGCGGGCGTGCTCGGATTTCCCGTCGAAAAAGTCCGCGTCATCACGCCCTACGTCGGCGGCGGTTTCGGCGGCAAGACGGACAACCAGCAGGCGGCCGAGGCCGCACGGCTGGCCAAGGCCGTGGACAAACCGGTGCAGGTGATGTGGAACCGCGAGGAGGAATTTTTCTACGACACATTTCGTCCCGCCGCAGTCGTAAAAATCAATTCCGGGGTGGACGACGCGGGCAAAATGGCGTTCTGGGACTACGACGTCTATTTCGCCGGCGAACGCGGCGCGCAGCAGTTTTACACCGTGCCGAACCACCGCACCGCCGCGCGTGGCGGCGGATTTGGCGCGGCGCGGGAAGTGCATCCGTTCGCGACCGGCTCGTGGCGCGCGCCGGGCAACAACACAAACACCTTCGCGCGCGAATCGCACATTGACGTGATGGCGGCGGGCGCTGGCGTTGACCCGGTGCAGTTCCGCCTGAACAACCTGAAAGACCATCGCATGATCCGCGTGCTTAAGGCGGCGGCGGACAAGTTCGGCTGGACGAGCGCAAAATTTCCAAGCAAGCGCGGCTACGGTGTCGCGTGTGGAATTGACGCCGGCACTTACGTCGCCGGCATCGCCGAGGTCGGCGTGGACGCGGACACGGGAAACGTTCATGTGAAGCGCGTCGTTTGCGCGCAGGACATGGGCGTGGTCATCAATCCCGAAGGCGCACAGATTCAGCTCGAAGGCTGTGTCACGATGGGCCTCGGCTACGCGCTCGCGGAGGAGGTCCATTTCAACGGCGGCGAAATTCTGGATACAAATTACGACAGCTACGAACTTCCGCGTTTTTCATGGGTGCCGAAAATTGAATCTGTTTTCATCACCAACAACGAAACGCCTCCGCAAGGCGGCGGCGAACCGGCAATCATCCTGATGGGCGCGCTCGTGGCCAACGGAATTTACGATGCGACCGGCGCGCGGCTGTTCCAATTGCCCATGACGCCCGACCGGATCAAGGCCGCGCTCCAGAAAGTCTGATTATTGCGCGTCCAGTGTGGCGTGCAATTCACCGGCGCGTTCAAGCTGCAAGATTTCCGCGCCGTAGCCAATGCGAAAATTCGGATGTTTGAACTGATAGCCGAGTTCCGTTTTCAGCCTGTGGTTTGAAGCCCGCTTGTTGGTCGCGCCGCGTTTGCGGACGGTTTGGACATCCTCGGAAACAGACGGCGGCGGAAGTTTGCCAAGCGATGCTGCAAGCCACTGGAAAAAATCAATCTGGCTTACCGGTTCGTCGTCCACGGCATTGTAAATTTCGCTCGCGAGTCCGTTTTCTAGCGCCGCGATGATGCAGCCAACCACGTCGTCGCGGTGGATCATGTTCAAAAAGCGCGCCCCATCGCCTTCAATGCGTGCCTCGTTCTTGAGAAATTGTTTCAACCAATGCCCGCGCCCCGGTCCGTAGATTCCCGCCACGCGCAAAATGACGGCGGGAAATTTTTTTTGGGGGGGTGAGCGTCCGCGCGAGCCGCCGGCTGCTTCCAGCAAAAGTTTTTCCGCCTCGACCAGAACTTTCGCCATGTCGGTGTCCGGCTCCACGGGACTTTTTTCCGTGACGAGCGAACCGTCGTTCTGCCCGTAGACACTGGTGCTGCTGGTGTAGATGAATTTTTTCGGTGGCGAGTCCGCGAGCCACGAAACAAGATTGCAGTTCCCCTCCAGATAAATTTGCCGGTAATCGTCCGCGCTCCCGCCGCCGGACGCGGTGCAGTTCACGACCCAGTCAAAATCACGCGGCAGTTTTTTTAGTTCGTCCAGCTTGGTGATGTCAGCGAAAAGTGGATGGATGCCGGCGGTCTTCAACTCTTGTTCCGCTGCCGCGCTCCGCCGTAGGCCGAAAACTTCATGGCTCTGTCGAGCCAGTTCCACTCCGAGCGGCAGCCCGACGTAACCACAACCGACAATCAATACGCGCATATTGGATGTTTGAAGTTTGGAATTCCCACGGTGCCTGAAGTTGAGCTCGGCACTTTCAATCCATCACCGCGGCGAAGCGCAGGCCGCGCGTGCTGACCCGAAGCTGTTTGAAGCCAAATTCTTCCATCACCATTTCGTAAATCAGCACGCCGGTGAGAATCACGTCCGCGCGCAGCTTCGGCAGGCCGGGAATTTCCTTGCGCCCGGCCAGCGGCAGTTTCCATAAATTTTTCCGGCGCGCGACGATCTGGTCAAAGCTCAAAACGGCCCGCTCGATTTTTTCGCGGTCGAAGCGATCCAGTTTTTTTTCGATGCGCGCGAGAATGCTCGTCGTGCCGCCCGTGCCGACGAGCTGGATTTCGCCGGTTTCATTTTTCAACGCGGGAGCGAGCTGCGGGCGCACTTCACCGTGAAGGAATTGCTTCAGCCAGTCGCGGCACTTGATGAATTCACCGCGAGTTGGCGGGTCGCTGTGCGGGAATTTTTCCATCAGCCGGACCGTGCCGAGCGGAAAGCTGTGCGCGAAATTTTTTTTCGTGCCGTGACCCAAAATGAATTCCGTGCTGCCACCACCGACATCGAGCAGCAACAGCGGTTGTTTGGCGAGTTCCGCGTCGGTCGCAACGCCTTGGAAGACCCACTCGGCCTCCCGCGCGCCGGAGATGATTTCCGTCTTGAGGCTGGACGCACGAAGGATGGTGTCCGTCAAATCCGCCGGGTTCATCGCGTCGCGCGCCGCGCTGGTGGCGAACACGCGGATGGAGGCCGCGTTTTTTTCGCGCGCGATTTCGGCAAATTCCCAAACGGCTTCAGCAGTGCGGGCGACGGGTTCTGGTTGCAGCCGGCGGGTTTCGTAAAATCCCCGCCCCAGCCGCGTCTGCCGGCTTTCCTCATGCACGGGACGCACTTCGCGTCCCGCCACGTCGGCGACCAGCAGCTTGACCGAGTTGGTGCCGACATCAATGACGGCGCGGCGCACGAGTTCCATGCAGGCAAATTACAAAACGCCGGCGCGGAAGCCGAACCGAAAAATGTTACATTTTACGGACATTGCGCCGGGCGCAAGAGGGTGTATTTTCCCGGCGTGAACCTGTTTCTCTTGCGCCACGGCATCGCGGTCGAACGCGGTGACCCGGATTTTGAAGATGATTCCGAACGTCCGCTCACGCCCAAAGGGAGACGCCAGCTCCGGCACGTGACCGCCGCGATGAGAAAAATGGATTTGCGTTTCGACGTGATTTTGGCGAGTCCATTGCTGCGCGCCAAACAAACCGCTGAAATTGTCGCTGCCGTGTTGAAACTGGAACGGCGGTTGAAAATATCTGATGCGCTTGCACCCGACGGCAGCGCAAAGGTTTTGCTCCGGCAGTTGAACGAATTGCAAACCGCGCCGGAAAACGTCCTGCTCGTCGGCCACGAACCTTATTTGAGCAGTTTGGTTTCGCTGCTGACCACCGGCCGCAGAAATCTGGCGATGGATTTCAAAAAAGGCGGCCTGTGCAAATTGGAAATGAAAAATCCGCGCCTCGGCCAACACGTGACGCTCGCGTGGCTGCTCACGCCAAAACAGATGAAGATCATGTGCTGACTTTTTGAACAGGAGGAAAACGGAGGAAATAAAGATAAAAAACCTCTGTTTTCTCCGTTTCTTCCTGTAAAAAATCACCCGATGCGGTAGGAAATTTTCTGGATCCCGTTTTTCCCGAAGCTGTGCTGCAACCGATCCAGAATTTCCTTGCGACGATACCGCACGATTTCCGAAAGCCACACGCTGCTGTCCACGTTCACAAACAACGTGCCCTTGTGCAAGTTCGCCGGCTGCGCGTGCGCAGTGATGTTCGGGTCAATCAGCGAATTCCACACCTTCACAATCTCGGCCTCGCCCTGGCGCGCTTCAATCCTTAAATCTTTCAGCACATTTGGCAGCACGTCGCCGGCTTTGCGGGCGGGAAGTGCGCGCGCCTTTTCGAGCGGCGCGAGGTCCACGCCGCGCCACTGCGCGAGCACACGCTGGCGGGCGGAGCGTTTGCCCGGCCCCAGCGGCGGCGTTCTTTTCGACGGCGGCTTCACGCGGAAATTTTCAACGGAAAGAATGAGGAAAGCAAGAAGGCAGGAAGCCGATGAAACCCTTCCTGAATTCCTACTTTCCTAATTCCAATCCAGATTTTGTGCTTGCCAAGAATAACTTTGCAATGCAAAGTAACCAAATGAATCCAAATTGGGCCGAAGAAAATCTGCAAACCATCCGCACGTTGATGGAACGCTCCGCCGTCTATCGCCGCGCACTTGCGCCAATCATGCTATTCGCCGGCGCGGTGGGCGTGGTAGCGGCAATGATCGGGATAATTTTTCACTTCAATTCACCGGTTGCTTTTACATGGTTATGGCCAGACACAGCCATGTTCGCTGTTGTGGGCGCATTTCTTATCGCGCGGCGTCAATCAATCAAGGACAAAGAAGCATTTTGGTCGGCTCCGGCGCGGCGTGTCGGGTTGGCGATGTTTCCGACATGGCTGGCCGGGATTATGGTTACAGAGGTTTTTCGACTGGTTGCCACGAATGACTCCCAATTAGTTTGGTGGCTGTTGCCAATTTGGATGGTGCTGTATGGTTTGGGGTTGCATGGAGCAAGTTTTTTCATGCCGAGAGGAATTCGGATTTTCGGATGGGTCTTTTTTTTGAGTGGATTGGCCATATTGGTGATACTGGCGGTTAAAAGCAGTTCCAGCGACTTGCCGCCTTTTGTATATGCGCATTATTTAATTGGAGCATTTTTTGGCGGAGGTCATTTGGCTTACGGGGTGTATCTTTATCTGACCGAGAAGAAAAATCCTGTCGCGTGAACCCGGAACCGTTCTTGCAACTGGATCGGTTGATCCACGAAAAAGGCCGGCTGGCGATCATGTCCATGCTCGCGGCCTCGCCGGAATTGTCGTTCACCGAATTGCGCGACGCGCTGGGCATGACGGACGGCAATCTCACGACGCACATCCGCGCGCTGCAACAGGAAGGCTACGTTTCGGTGGCAAAGTCTTATCAAAACAATCGTCCGCTCACGACCTGCGCGCTCACAGCGGCGGGCCGCAAGGCGTTCGTTGAATACATCAACTTGCTGGAGCAGATCGTCCGGCAAAATAAACCTAAATAAAAATCTTTTGAACAGAAATGAATGTGTGCGGTCTTTTACTTTGTGTCACAAAGTTAATTTGGCGAACCAAACATGAAAATCATCCGCGCTGAACATTCGGGCATGTGTTTCGGAGTCAAAGACGCCATCGCGCTGGCGCTGGAGACGGCGAACCGCGAGCCGCTGACCATCCTCGGTGATCTCGTCCACAACGAAACCGTGCTGGCCGAACTGCGCGCCAGCGGGATTCGCATTGAGCAACAGCCCGCCAGCGTGGACACGCGGACCGTGATGATCACGGCGCATGGGGCGTCCAAACGCAAAATCAGCGTAACTCACGGCATGGGCCTGAACGTGCTGGAAGCGACCTGCCCACTGGTGCATGTCGCGCACCGCAATCTGGCGAAGCTGGTGCAGGAAGGTTTTCATCCGGTCATCATCGGCAAACGCGATCATGTGGAGGTTTGCGGCATGACGGAAGATTTGGATGAATTCGACGTGGTGCTCGACGAGAACGATGTGATGAACCTTAAGGAACGACCACGCTTCGGCGTCATTTCACAAACCACTCAACCGATTGAAAAAGTCCGGCGGCTCGTGCAATTGATTCGTGAGCGCTTTCCAAAAGCAGAAGTGCGTTTCGTGGACACCGTTTGCCAGCCGACGAAGCAGCGGCAAAGCGCGGCGGTCGAATTGGCGCAAAAGTGCGATGTCATCATAGTCATCGGCGGCGCGAACAGCAACAACACGCATGAACTCGTCAAAACCTGTTCACGTTTTTGCATGCAAGTTTATCACGTTCAGACGGCGGCGGAATTGCGGGCGGAATGGTTTCATTCGGACGACACCGTCGGCATCACGGCGGGAACTTCGACGCCAGATTCCATGATTGCAGGAGTAGAATGGCGGCTTCACGAATTTGCCACGGCCAATTTTTCAACAGCCGACAGCGAGGAAAAATATGAACTACGCCAGATGGATTGAACATTTCACGCGCAACAAACAAAACCGCCCGGAGCCGGACTGGTCCGCGCCGGTCAAAATTCCACCGGGCGTGCTTGCGCCGATGTTAAAATCAGTCGAGCAATTCCGTCTTGGTGATGGCGGCGGACCTGCGTCACTTATCGCTTTTGACCGGGAAAATTTTCGCAGCCGCACCGGGGAGATGCGGCAGATTGTGGATTTGTGGTTCGCCGAGGAGGCGGAGCACGCGCGGCTGCTCGGATGCGCGGTGCGGAGATTTGGCGGGCGCATCATCACATCGCATTGGAGTTTCACCGCGTTCTGCCTCTGCCGTCGTGTGTTCGGCGTGCGGTTTGAATTGCAGGTGCTGACGCTCACCGAACTGGTCAGCACGGCCTACTATCGAATGTTGCGAAGACATTCGCCCGACGGCCCGCTCGCGGCGATGTGCGAATTGATTTTGCGCGACGAGGCGGGTCACGTCGCTTTTCAACGCGACCGGCTGGCGGATATGGATTGTCCAAAACCCGTTTTTCGCGGCCGGTGGTGGCGGATTCAATTTCTTGCCTGCGGTTACGCGGCAGGAACGGTGCTTTGGATCAGCCACGCTCCGTGCTTGAAGGCGATTGGCGGGACGCGTGGAGAATTTTATTCGGAAATCACGCGGCAGATGACGCGCTTCATCCGTTCGCTTCAAAAACAACCAAAACGCCCGGGAATTTCCGCGCTGTGGGCGAAGCCTCCGACCGCCGGACTTCAACTCGCGAAATGAAAATTGCGATTTGTAAATCGGACTGGAACCGCTGGTGGCTGGTCGTGATCTACGCGGTGTCGATGGCGTGGGTCGAGTCGGCGGTGGTGTTTTATTTGCGCTCGATGATTGACCGCATCGAACCGTATCAACCTGATCCGCTGCCCATAATCGGCGGCTTTGCGTCGGTGGAATTGCCGCGCGAATTCGCCACGCTGGTCATGCTGTTTGCGGTGGGCGCGCTGGCGGGTCGGACATGGCGGGCGCGATTCGGTTACGCAGCTTTGGCATTTGGCGTTTGGGATATTTTTTATTACGTCTTCCTGAAAACAATTTGCGGGTGGCCGCACTCGCTGCTCGATTGGGACGTTCTGTTTTTGCTGCCGATGCCGTGGTGGGGGCCGGTCCTCGCCCCGGTTTTGATTTCATTGTTGATGATTTTGTGGGGCACGTTTGCCAGTCAAATTGAACGAAAGCACACCACGATGCTGTCCAATTGGGGCGTGTGGGTTCTGAATTTAGCCGGGGTTGCGTTCGCGCTTTACGTGTTCATGGCGGACAGGATTGCCAGCGCGCAGCGCGGATTGGATGCGATTCGCACCGTGTTGCCCAAACAATTTAACTGGCCATTGTTCTGTGTGGCGCTGGCGCTGATGTCCGCGCCGGCAATGCAGATGGTTTGTGAATTTTTGATGCGGACGCAGACAAAATCCGCAAACACAGCGCCGGCTGGAGAATTTGGATGCACGCGCAATCTGCAAAACTAAAACCGCATCCGGCGGAAATCGCCACGTTGCTGCGTGGTGAAACCAAAACCATTTCCGCGTGGAGCGAATGTTGGAGCGTGCAACGGTTCGCGTTGCACGTCGGCGTCATCATTTTGGGCGCGGGATTTTACGGCGGGGCAATGGGCTGGTGGCGCGACCCGCAGCAGGCGTTTTACGTGGCGGTCAAATTCCCGCTCATTATCCTGCTCACGACCGCCGGCAACGCGCTCATCAACGCCATGCTCGCGCCGCTGCTCGGTTTGAACATCCCGTTCCGCCAGTCCTGCTCCGCGATTTTGATGAGCTTCACTGCCGCGGCGGCGATTCTTGGCGCGTTCAGCCCCGTGATGGCGTTCATGATTTGGAACGCGCCGCCGATGTCGCCGCAGGCTGTTTCCGGGCCGGCTTACAGTTTGATAAAATTGACACACGTTGGCGTCATCGCATTTGCCGGGGCGACGGGCAATGCGCGCCTGTTCCAGTTGCTAGCGCGAATGGGTGGCAGCCGCGCCATCGCTCTTCGCGTGTTGTTCGTGTGGCTGGCGGGCAATCTTTTCCTCGGCAGCCAGCTTTCGTGGATTCTGCGGCCATTCATCGGGTCACCAACGCTGCCGGTGGAATTTTTCCGCGCGGCCGCACTGCACGGGAATTTTTATGAAAATGTGTTCCGCTCGTTCCTGCAAATTTTCCAAGCCGACTAAATCAAACACGACTGACTTATGAATGATCAAAATCCCGTTCCGCCGCAGATTCCCCCGCAAATCCCGCCATCGTTGCAAGGCTCGCGTTCGCCAGGCGATGATCCGTACGAGCGCGTCGCGATTCCGAATGTGTTCGCCGCGATTGAATCCATTTTGCGCCAGCCACGGCGGTTGATGTTTCAACTGCGCCAGCCGGGCGCGGGAAAACTGATCGCCGCGATGGTTTTCGTTTCAATTGTGTGCAGTTTGATTTACGGCGTGCTCGCCGGCACGTTTTCCGGCGGCACGCAATTGTGGGCTGCGCCGGTCAAAATCACGCTGGGCCTGATGATTTCGGCGGCGATTTGCCTGCCGAGCCTTTACATCTTCACCTGCTTGAGCGGCTCGCAGGCGCGACTGCTCGAAGTCTGCGGACTGCTGGCCGGATTGCTGATGTTGATGACGATGCTGTTGATCGGTTTTGCGCCGGTGGTGTGGATTTTTTCGCAATCCACGGAATCCATCGCGTGGATGGGCGCGTTGCACCTGATTTTCTGGATCATCGCGACTTTTTTCGGGCTGCGATTTCTGCAAACCGGGTTTTCACATTCCAACGCCCGGTCGCTGGCCGGTTTCAAAACCTGGGTCATTATCTTTTTGCTCGTGGCGGTGCAAATGACGACCGCGCTGCGGCCCATCCTCGGCACGTCGGAAAATTTTCTGCCCAGGGAAAAGAAATTCTTTTTGACGCACTGGGGCGACTGCATGACGGTGACGAACAGCTTGTCAAAATAGGAGACGCACGATAAGCGGATGGCTGAACTCTGTGGAAATTTCCCGTTGTGAACTGCGAATCAAAACTGCGCCGCCGGATCAAACTGCTGACCTGGCTGTTCATCGCGGGACTGGTCTTGAGCGGCGCAACGGCGATTCCGTTGCAAGGCGAGTTAAAGCTGCTGGTGAATATCTTCGCGGCAAACGGCGAACCATCAGAATTGGCGCGCTGGCTTTTCCGGGTTCGCGACGCGCTGGCGCAGACGCAGGCGCAACATCCGTTTCTCCTTTACGGCACGGACTGGCTGGCGTTCGGGCATTTCGTCATCGCGATTGCTTTCATCGGTGCGTTGCGTGACCCGGTCCGCAACCGCTGGATCTTCGACTTCGGTTTGATTGCGTGCGCACTGGTGATTCCTTATGCGCTCGTGTTCGGCGGCCTGCGCGGGATTCCGTTTTGGTGGCGGCTGACAGATTGCTCCTTCGGCGTGTTCGGTTTTGTTCCGCTTTGGTTCTGCCGCAAGTGGGCGAAAGAATTGGAGCAAAGAAGTTGAAAGCTAAACGAACTTTGCCGCCGCACTGCTCGTAGCGGTCAAGCTGCCGGTTTGAAGTCAGACTTTTTCGCTTTTGCCATCCGGCGATGCCATTCGCGGATTTGCTTGTGCGGCTTGGGCAATTCGTAGTGGCCGGAGTAGAGAAAATTTTCGAGCATCCCGAATAAATCGAAATCCACAAAACGCGGCTGGTCGTCGAGCAAAAAAGCCTGATGCGACAGAATGATTTCAAACGGAATCAACCGTTCTTCGAGTTTTTTGAGCCACAATTTTTGATCCTTGCGCCATTGTTCGAGGCAGCCGCGCCCGAACTTGCGTTCCTTGAACCGCAGAAATTGCAACTGCTCGACCGGCGGCACATTTTCCTTGTAGTAAATGTCGTTGAGCCGGAACGTCGCGCCTTCGATTTCGTTCTCGATGAATTTCCACAGGACGGATTGCACGCCGCGCCATTGCGGCGGGAACAGGCCGAGTTCCAGCGCGCCGTCGAGGTATTTGGCGATGACTTGGGAATCGTCGTTGACCTCAAAAATCACGTTCTTGCCGTCGCGGATGATCGGCACGCCGTAATAACGCTGCCGCGTGAGTTTCCAGATCAGCGAGCGGTCCTGGTTCGGGATGTTGGTGATTTTGAAACGCACGCCGGAAAATTCCAGAATGCGCCGCTGGACAATGCAGAACGGACTGTAGGAAACCTGGATCAATTCAATCATTTGCAAATGGCTGTTCGGTTGATTCAACTTTAGAACTCGAATCCGCCGCTGACAAGCGCGAATTAAAATCCTCCTCATGCCCGTCCTCATCATCACCCGCAACCGATTTATGAGGATGAGAATGACGACGGGGTTTTTTTGTTTTGAAACATCGCTTTACACAAATTTGGAACGGCGTTAAAGTCGCATCATGGCTGGCGAATACGATACAACCGAATTCATTGACACCGATTTTCAGGCGCACAAATCGCCGTTCGCGACGACGGCTTCCGGCGCCGACCCGCTCCGCGCCCCGACGCGCGAGGAGGTGGACCGCAAAGTTGTCGAGGCGCAGCAGAAGCTCGCCGAGTTGAAGCGTGCGCAGGACGAGCTGGAACGCGAACGCTCCGCGCTCGAGGAATTGCGCCGACGCCAGAATGAATTCCAGACCGGCCGCCAGGAAATCGTCCACAACCTCACGCGCGGCCTCGGCCTGCTCGAAGAAGCCGAGTTCAACACCCTCCGCGACGCCCAGACAATGGCCAAAACCATCACCGATTTCCGCGACGCGCTCGAAAAAATCCAGGCCGTCCACGACGAAACCTGGACGAAGGAAAATTTCAGCATCGAACTGACCCGCGGTCTCACCACCATCGAAAATGCGCGCATGGAATGGAACGCCGCGCGGCTCAAGCTGCCCGTGCTTGCCGGCGAAATGAAGCAAGCGGAGAAAACCGAAAATGTTCCCGCTCCCGCGGTGTCTCCGTTCGCCGGTTTGGGCTTCGGCGAACTGTGCAAGATCGGCCTGGCGATGACGTGGCCGCTGGCGCTCGTCGCACTGGTCGCGCTCGCCGTACTGGTGGCCGTGCTGTCGTTGCGCCATTGATTTTTTCTTATGGCGTCCGCGAAGAAAAAAAAATCCAAGCCCGCCGATCCCATTTCCGACCGCGCCCAAGTCTTGAACGAGCAGATTTCCGCGCTCCAATCCGAGATCAAAAAACTCGACACGCAATTGCAACGCACTTCCGCCGGGCCGCGATTCCGTTCCACCGCATTGCCGCACGGCGCGACCGTTCCGCGAAAATCCGAACCGCCGCCCAAGCCCGTGACCCATGAGCCGGTTTTTGAAGAAGTGAATCCCAAATCCATCCCGACCGAAGCCGAGGCGCGCGACCGCTATAACGAACTCGGCGTGCGCAAATACGACCTGCCCGCGCTCTGGACGCGTCTGCGCAATCATTTTCGCGGCCCGACGACGACCAATCCGCGCCTCATCAACTACCTCGCCGCCGGCGGTGTGCAGGGACTGCGCCCGCTGCGCTACGAAAAGCGAGTCGCGCGCAACCGCTTCGTTTTTTTCGCCCTCGCGTTGTTCCTGCTGCTGCTCGGCATCATTTTGGTCATTTTCCGAAATCGTTGAGGGTTGGAAAATTACAAAACTATGAAACAGAAAATCAAAAACGGATTTATTGAACTGCCAATTTCCACCCGCGACGGACAATTCATCGCGCGCTATTCGGAAAAAGGCCTGGCAGAATTGAATTTTCCCAAGGTAGGGTCGGCGCGCTGCGCCGACCGGACGCCGCAACGCGGCGTCCCTACCAAAATTACAAAATGGCATCGCACGACCGAAGCTTCGCTCAAGAAAATCCTTGCCGGCGGTGAACCAAAAAGTTTTCCGCCGTTGGATTTGGCGGGGACGGAATTTCAGAAAAGTGTCTGGCGGGCGATGCAAAAAATTTCCTTGGGCAAGACGAACAGCTACGGCGAAATCGCGCAGGCGATTGGCCGGCCCAAGGCCGTCCGCGCCGTGGGCGGCGCGTGCGGCGCGAATCCGGTTCCGGTTTTGGTTCCGTGCCATCGCGTGCTGGCCGCGAACAAAAAACTCGGCGGCTTCTCCGGCGGATTGGATTGGAAACGCAGTTTGCTCAAACGTGAAGGAATTAAATTTAGGAATCATGCACTTCGCAAGTCTTGAGCTAATTTTACATTGAAACAAACAGACTTGCCGAAGCCTGACAAGTTGGATATTCAGGCTTTGTCATTGCCAAAAATGAGCATGCCCGGAAAGCCTAAAATAAAACCCCTTTCGCACAAAGAGGAGGTCAAGAAAATCACCAGAGAAAATCGGGCTTATTTGGCGAAATTGGAAATGGAGCAAAGATACGCCAAACCCAAGGCTTCACAAATCAATGTTCAAAAATCAAAAGACGCGGAAACGGTTCGTAATATTCTGGACACTCACCGCGAATATCGCCCCACCCAACGGTCTCCTCTCGCAACTCAAAACCAACTGCAAGTATATGATGCGCCTGATTTGAAACAACAGACGGCTCTCCGCCAAAACAAAACAGACATTGCGGTTTGTGAATTCATTGGTTCGATTGGTGGTTTGTTATTTTTGGGTGGCATCGCCGCAACGGTCTATTATTTTCACTTTTACTCGGTTGCTAATCCGGGGACTGATTACGTCAATTTGGAACGCCTAAACACCCGACAGGATGGAATCATCATCGGGGTTGGGGCGTGTCTGGTGGGATTGGCCGTTTTCGTTGTTTGCATGTTTTTGTTGGGCATGCAATACGCAGCACGCGATGGTCAAAAGTAAACTATCAGCATGAGCATCACAGACATCGCCGCAATTTTAGGAGGCATCGCTGCAATTGCTGGATTGGTATTTGGCCTATGGGAATTTCGCAGAAAGACCGACTTGGAAATGTTCCGTGCTCACACGGAAAAATATAACAAGATTATCACTCCAGAAATTCACGACAAATGGAACAAGGCTTGCAATTCCAAGAACCCAAAAGAATGGGAAGGGCTGGATCATATAGCGATTGCGTTTCTAAATTTGGTATGGGAAGAAATTTATCTTCATAAGATAGGAGTGCTTCGCAACAAAATTTGGAAAATTTGGTTCAAGGAAATAAATGCAGTCTGCACCAAACCATTCGCAGAAGAAATGATGGATAAATACCATTTTCAGTTTCTTAAAGGTGAATTGGACGAACTCAAGAAATAAATTAAGCCTCTGGTTCAGTTTTCTGCCGTCAGCCGGATGATTTCGCGCAGCGGCGTCTGCGGTTTGAATTTCACGAAGCGTTCCAGTTTTGTTTTTGGGAGCGCAACCGTCCCGGTTGCCGTTCGGTGCGTCCCGCGCCGAACACGAACGCGGTTGCATTTACGAATTAAAATCAATCGCCGTCGCACGATGCCAACGGCGAGACGCCGTTGGCTGCGCCCGAGACGGGCGCGCTCCCCGCTTCAAATTGTTTCCGCCGTTGCTTTGATAATTTCACGAAGCGCCGTTCCTGGGCGGAATTGAACGAAGCGTTCCAGTTTTTCCACGAGCGGTTTGCGGCGGCGCATGTCGTCAAAGCCCGGCGCATACGCCCGGTCGTAGGGAATCAGTCCGATCCGGGATTTCGAGCGGAGCGTTTTCACCACGAGCTGCGCGAGTTCGAGCATGGAAACTTCCTCCGTGCCGCCGATGTTGAAAATTTCCCCGCGCGCCTTCCGGCAATCCTGCAATCGCACGAGCGCTTCCACCACGTCGTTCACGAGGCAAAAACACCGCGTCTGTCTGCCGTCGCCAAAAACTTTTAACGGCTCGTTTTTTTTCGCCGCCGCGATAAAACGTGGCAAAACCATTCCGTAGCGTCCGGTCTGGCGCGGGCCGACGGTGTTGAACAGCCGCGCGATAGTGACGGGCAGGTTCTTTTCGCGCGCGTAGGCGAGCGCGAGAAATTCGTCGGTGAGCTTCGAACAGGCGTAGCTCCAGCGCGATTGGCCGGGCGGCCCGATGAGCAGGTCGTCGTCCTCGTTGAATTCCGGCTTGGCGCTCTTGCCGTAAACTTCCGAGGTGGAGGTCAGCAGCAGCGGCGTGGAATTTTTCGCGGCGGCGCGCAATAAAATCTGTGTCTCGTTAAAACTCGCTTCGAGAACGTGCAGCGCTGATTTGACAACGAGATCAACGCCAACCGTCGCGGCGAGATGAAAAATAAATCCCGCCTTCGCCGCGAGCTTTGGCAATTCTTTGCACTCCGAAATTTTTGACCGGACAATTTTCAGTCGCGGATTTTTTTTCACCGCGCGCAAATTTTCCGGACTTCCGGTCGAGAAATCATCAATGATGACAACGCTTTTGCCATCATTCAACAAACGCTCGACCAAATGCGATCCGATGAATCCCACGCCGCCGGTCACCAAAATGTGTTTCGCTTTTTTCATTTGAGCGCGTAGGCGACCGCCTCCGCGAGTTTCTGCCGGAACTCCGGCGTTTCAATCAGCGCGGCTTCATGCGGATTGGACAGATAGCCGCCCTCGATGAGAACAGCCGGGCGACGCTGGCCGTGCAACACGTCTATGAACCGCGCGCGCCGCACGCCGCGATCTTCGAGGCTGGTCGCGTCCAGCAGCGCGGTTTGCAGGCGGACGGCGAGTTGCAGGTTTTCCGCGTCGAAGGCGTTGTTGGGGAAATTTTCCGACCAGAAATCAGTGTAGCCGCGCGTGAGGGTGGAAGGCATTCCCGTGGGTGTGAGACAATACGTTTCGAGACCGGCTTGCTTGGTGTCTGGCGCGGCGGAATTGAAATGCAAGCTGACGAACAAATCCGCGTGCCGTGCCTCGGCGAACACGACGCGATCGGAATTGGTCACATACACGTCACTCGTCCGGGTCAGAAAAACCTTCCAGCCGTTTGTTTCGAGCAACGGCCTGAGTCGTTTTGCCCAGTCGAGCGTAAATTCTTTTTCAAGCCGTCCGTCGAGAACACTTTTCGCGCCGGTATTGCCGCCACCGTGGCCGGGGTCAATTACAATTGTGCGATTGGAACCAAACTTCAGCGGCGATCCGCACAGCAACGGCTCCAGATTTTTTTGCAGGTCGGGGCCGTAAACAAAAACCTGGTTGTCAATCAACTGCGGGTCGAAGCCGAGATGGATTTCCACACCACCCCAAAATGCGGTCTGACTGCCGATTTCCAAAACCATCACGCCGTTGCTCGAGCCGATGGCGTAAGCGGCCATCGGCCCGTCGTTCACCCGGTGCGGTGCGCTGATTTTTTGTTCCGCCGCCCAGCGATTGAGCGAGGTCCAAGTCGTGACCGGCGCGGGCGGAACGCCGTTCGTCGTCGGCAAGTTTGTCCGGGCAGCGGGCAAATTAGTTCTGACGACGGGTGCGAGGGCCTTTGGCGCGTGCGGAAGATGCGGTTTTTGGACCTCATTGTTGGCTGACCAATTGGGCGGCGGCGACCCGTTGGGTGCCGTTGCACAACCCGCCACAAAAAGGAGCGCGCCGCAAAACATGATTGCCACAGATTTGAACACGCGCCAATTGTGCGGAACGAGATAATGGACTCAAGTTGTTTCGGGCACGGTTTGCCTTTTTGGCGGGGCGTGCGTCCTTGTGAGCCAAAAATTTCAAGACTCGCCGGGAGTCTTGCAGCCGTTGGTTTCCGCAGCTTGTTTGCGGCTTGAACTTGGGGCAAGATTGGCGCGATGAAAATTCTCGTGGCCATCACCGGGGCCAGCGGCGCGCTTTACGCGCAGCGGCTGCTCGACAATTTGGATCCGCGCGAGCACGAAATTCACGTCGTATTGAGCAATTACGCGCAACAGGTCATCGCCGAGGAACTGCCCGGCGGTCTGCGCCTGCCCGACAGCGTGAAGTCGCACGGATTGAAAAGCATGAACGCGCCGTTCGCCAGCGGCTCGAATCCGCCGGATGCGATGGTCGTGATTCCCTGCACGATGGGCACAATGGGACGAATTGCACACGGTTACAGCGAGGACGTTTTGCTGCGCGCCGCCGATGTGGTGTTGAAGGAAAAGAGAAAATTGATTCTCGTCCCGCGCGAAACGCCGTTGAGTTTAATCCACGTCAAAAACATGGAACTGCTGCTGCTTGCGGGCGCGACCATTCTGCCGGCGAATCCGAGCTTTTATTCTGGCGCCGATTCCGTGGTGCAGATTGTGGATACTGTCGTCGCGCGCGTGCTCGACCATATCGGCATTCCGAACAAGCTCGCACCGCGCTGGGCGGAGGAGAAGGAATGAATCGTTGCAGGTCAAAGGTTGAATGTTGCAAGTTGGCAGGCGCGCGTCAGTCCTTGCAACCTCCAACTTTCAACTTGTAACCGCCCACTTCAAAAATGTTTTCAACCATAAACAAGTGGGCATCTTTTGTGCGTTTTTCGCACACGGTTTTTGCGCTGCCGTTCGCGCTGGCGGCGATGCTCGTGGCCGCACGCGACAATCGAGGCTGGCCGGGGTGGAAGACGTTCGGCCTGATTCTCGCCGCGATGATTTGCGCGCGCACCTGTGCAATGGCGTTCAACCGGATTGTTGACCGCAAATTCGACGCGCTCAATCCGCGCACGAAAAATCGTCATCTGCCCAGCGGACAAATTTCTCTGGCGAGCGCCGTCGCCCTTTGCGTCTTGTCGGCGGCGGGTTTGATTGCCGCGAGTTATTTTTTGAATCCGCTTTGTTTTTACCTTTCGCCCGTCGCGGTGGTGATGTTCTGTTTTTATTCGCTGACGAAACGGTTCACGGATTACACGCACGTTTTTCTCGGCATCGCCCTCGCGCTCGCGCCCGCCGGCGCGTGGCTGGCGGTAAAAGGCGCGAACGTTTCGCCTTTGGAAATTTTGCAAATGACCGCGCTCGCGTTTGCCGTGATTTTGTGGCTCGTCGGTTTCGACATCATTTACGCGCTGCAAGATTACGAATTCGACAAATCGCACGGGCTGCGCTCGCTCGTCGTCGCTTGGGGGCCGCAAAATGCGCTGTCCGCCGCATTTATCGCGCACATGGTGATGTGCGGGCTGCTGCTGGCGTTCGGACTGTTATGCGGATTTCGAGTCGCGTATCTCATCGGCTGGTTCATCATCGTCGGTTGCCTCGTGCTGGAACATTGGATCGCGCGCCACCGCAGCCTGAACTGGATCAACCTCGCTTTCTTCCGCCTCAACGTGCTCGTCGGCGCAGTTTTTTTGATTGTCACAGCCGCCGAAGTGATTTTTCAAGGCGGATTCAAGCTGCACTAGAAAAGACGGGCATCGCTCGGCAAGTTGGAAATGAAGTTGCCATCGGGCCGGGTGACGCTTGGCTTTCCAAAATTTTCGGTAACATCTTTCGGGTTTTGCTTCTGAAGTGGGCATGGACACGGTAAAAATTGACCCGCCAATGCCCGAACAAAACAAATGTCCGCAATGCGGCACGCCACTTCCCAGTGGTGCGCTGGCCGGGCTTTGCCCATCGTGCCTGCTCAAAATGGGCGCGACGGCGGACACCATCACGGACGCGAAACAGCCGCCGTTCAATCCGCCGCCGGTCGCTGAACTCGCCGCGAAATTTCCGCAGCTCGAAATCCTCGAACTCATCGGCAAAGGCGGCATGGGCGCGGTCTATAAAGTCCGGCAAAAAGAACTGGACCGCGTCGTGGCGCTGAAAATTCTTCCGCCCGGCATCGGCGACGATCCCGCGTTTGCCGGGCGCTTCGCCCGCGAGGCCAAGGCGCTGGCGAAGCTCAACCATCCCGGCATCGTGACGATTTATGATTTTGGCCGGGCGGACGGCCTGTTCTATTTCCTGATGGAATTCGTGGACGGCGTGAATCTGCGACAACTGCTCCACGCCGGAAGAATTTCTCCGCGCGAGGCGCTGGCCATCGTGCCGCAGATTTGCGACGCGCTGCAATTCGCGCACGACCAGGGCATCGTCCACCGCGACATCAAGCCGGAAAATATTTTACTGGATCGTCGTGGCCGCGTGAAGGTGGCGGATTTTGGGCTGGCGAAATTGGTAGGAGTTGAAAATGAAACGGCGGCTGGCGGGGGAACTGCCGCCGGTTCGCCGGTGCTGACCGAGTCGGGCAAAGTCATGGGCACTCCGGATTACATGGCACCGGAACAGGTTGAACATCCCAACGAAGTGGACAACCGCGCGGACATTTACGCGCTGGGTGTTGTGTTTTACCAGATGCTCACCGGCGAACTGCCCGGCAAACGCCTCGAACCGCCGTCGTCGAAAGTTCAGATAGACGTGCGGCTGGATGGAATCGTGCTGCGCGCGTTGGAAAAAAATCCAGAACTTCGCTACCAACAGGTCAGCGAAGTGAAAACGTGCGTGGAGACAATCGTTGGAACGGGCAGCGCGACTGTCCCGCCTGCGCTGAAAAAAAATCAACCCGCAAGCGCCATGCCGGCTTATATGCCGTTGCTTATCGCGAGCATGAGCGGAGTTTTGGGATTTGTGGATTTCTGCCTTTTTCCGAATCCCCCGGTGATTTTAGACTGGTCAATTCTGGTGGCGGCTTTGCTTGGCATTGTTCTGGGAATTCGAGCGCGCAAAAATTGGTTCGGCAAAAGTGCCGTCGCAGTTGGCGGCGTCAACGCAGGGATCTGGCTGATTGTTTTTGCGGCCTGCAATTTTTATCAAGACAAATCTTTTTTTATTGGTCAGGCCAGTTTTCCCAAAGGTGATTTGATTGAAATCACCACGGTCATACGAACCCAAGACCAGATGGTGGTTAAAGGCCGTTACAATCTCGTCAGCGCCGACAGCGCGCAATTGGCGCTGTGCATCACCACAACGAACGGCACCGGCGGTTCGTTGGATCCAAAACAGTGTATGAAAATTTCCAAAGGAAACGGCGGTTTTGAATTGATTCATCCGCATCCCGTTCCGGGGCTGCCGCACGTGAGCATGTATGCCGCCGACGGCAAGCCGTTCGCCGAACTGTATTTCGGAACCAAGGCCGAAGTCAGCAGCATTACCGGGTTTTCGGAAAAGAATTTTGCCAACAACTATTTTGGAAGCGACGTTTTTGACCGCAGCCGGACCGGCGACGTCTCGCAACTGACGCAGGAAGGCTGGCAACTCTGGCAGGCGCGCAAGCTGGACGAAGCCGCGGCAAAATTCCAGCAGGCCGTTAAACTTGCACCCGACAACGCGGACGCGTGGAACGGACTTGGCTGGGCGACTTTCAATGCGGGCAATTCGCCGGACGCGGAAAAGGCGTTTCAAAAAGCAGTTTCGATCGAACCGAACCATCCGGCGGCGTTGAACGGGCTGGGCCAGATTTATTTGTCGCAAGGAAAATACGACGACGCGGAAACTTATCTGCTCAAAGCCGCGCCGCAGGCACCGGCGGCGTGGTATGGGCTGGCGCGGCTTTATTTGCTCGAAGGAAAATTTGAGGGCGCAGAAAAGTGGGCGCAGAACATTGTTGATTCCGGCCAGGCGGACGAAGTCGCCAAAAAAATGCTCGAGGCGGCGAAGTCAAAGCATTTGAGCGAAGGATTGCGGCTGATGATTGAACCGCTGCGGGCAAAGCCGTCCAGCCGGACCACGATGACCGCCGTGCAAGACTGGCTCGCGTTGATGGACATCGGCGCTTTTCCGCAAAGCTGGGAAGCGGCGGCGGATAGTTTTCACAAAGCCACGACAAAAGACGCCTGGGTGAAGTTGTCCGAACAAGTCCGCCAGCCGCTTGGCCGGTTGATTTCACGGAAGGAAATTTCCGCGCAGCCGTCGCCCATCGTGCCGGAACTGCCCGCCGGTTCGTATTTCGTCGCGCAATTTGAAACGAGTTTTGCCGCGCTGACCAACGCGGTGGAGACGGTTGAGTTCAGCCAGGAAAATGACGGCCAGTGGAAGGCCGTCTCCTATCTCATCCGCCCGCGCACCGCCGAACAGACGGCGGCGGTGATGGCGGCGCAAAAATGGCTGGCGGGCATTGACGCCGGAAATTACGCGGATAGCTGGACGGACGCAGCGGAATTTTTTCAAGGCGCAATCACGCAGGACAAATGGGTTTCCGCCCTGAAAAGCGTCCACGCGCCGCTGGGCAAAATGGAAATCCGCACGGTGGATTCGGCGGTGACGGAGACGGAGATGCCCGGCGCGCCGGATGGCAGATATGTCGTCATGCAATTTGAAACAGCTTTTGCCGGCATGAATCCCGCGACCGAAACCGTCACGTTTGTTCTGGAAAAAGACGGCCAGTGGAAAGCTGACGGTTATTACATCAAGTGACCACCGACTCTCCAGCTTCGAGCGCGCCGGGCGACATCTTCGCCACGACGCACTGGACGGTCGTGCTTGCGGCGGGCAAACGCCACACACCGCAATCGGACGGCGCGCTGGAGGAATTGTGCCGTAACTACTGGTTTCCGCTTTACGCCTACATCCGCCGGCGCGGTCACTCGAAGGAGGATGCGGAAGATTTGACGCAGGCTTTTTTTGCGCGGCTGCTACAGAAAAAATTTCTGGAAAATCTGGACGGTGAAAAAGGAAAATTCCGCGCTTTCCTGCTCGCGTCGTTGAAACATTTTCTCGCAAACGAATGGGACAAGTCCCAACGGCAAAAACGCGGCGGCGGCGCGGCGCATTTGTCGCTCGACTGGCAGACGGCGGACACGAAATTTCAAGTCACTGCGACGAACGAGCCAAGCCCCGACCAGGCGTTCGACCGCGAGTGGGCGCTGGCCTTGCTCACCAAAGTCATTGAACGATTGCAGAAGGAATGTGAAACGGACAGCAAATTGAAATTGTTCGAGCAGTTGAAAATTTTTCTCACGGCGGGCAAGGGTGAATTGGCGCAAAGCGAAGTGGCGAAGACCCTGGGCATGGAAGAGGTCGCCCTGCGTGTGGCCATTCACCGGCTGCGCAAGCGTTACCGGCAATTGCTCCGCGACGAGATTTCCCAGACGCTCACCGACCCGGCGCAGGTGGACGAGGAGATGCGCGCGCTGTTCGGGGCGTTCAGCGGATAATTGTCTTCCGTAGGAGACGACGTAAGGAGACTCATTCTAAAAAATCGGAGCAAACAAATCAGAGCCTCGTCACCTCGACTCCTACAAACTCAAATTTGCCAAACGCGCGATTTCTGGTAATCCTAGCGTGTGAATTTTTTCGTCCAACACAGCGAACTCCGCGACATCTACGACAAGGTCGTCGCGGGCGAACGCATTTCCGAGGCCGACGCGTTGCGGCTGTTTGAATCGAAGGATTTGAACGCGCTTGGTGCGATTGCAGATTTTGTTCGGCAAAAAAAAGTCGGCAACCGCGCCAGCTTCATCATCAACCGTTACATCAACTACTCGAACTACTGCATTTTGTCGTGCCAGTTCTGCTCGTTCGCGCGCAAGAAACGCGATGCGGACGGTTTTCAATTGTCCATCGAAGAAATTGTTGCGAAGGCGCGCGAGGCGTTGAAGATCGGCATCACGGAATTGCACATCGTCGGCGGACTGCATCCGTCGCTGCCGTTCAGTTATTACACGGACATGCTGCGCGCGTTGAAAAATCTCAATGCGCGGCTGCAATTGAAATGTTTCACCGCAATTGAAATTTTGCACCTCGCGTGGCTCGCCAAAAAATCCGTCGAGCAGACGTTGATTGAATTGAAAGACGCCGGCCTTGCCTCGCTCACCGGCGGCGGCGCGGAAATTTTCCGCAAAGAAGTCCGCTCGCAGATCGCCAAGGGAAAAGAATCCGCCGAGGAATATCTCGACGTGCATCGCACCTGGCACAAGCTCGGCCAGCGCAGCACCTGCACGATGCTTTACGGCCACGTCGAAAGCCTCGCCGACCGCGTGGATCACCTGCGGCAATTGCGCGCGTTGCAGGACGAGACGCACGGCTTCGTCGGCTTCGTGCCGCTCGCGTATCAGCCGGAGGACAACGACATCCCCGTCGCGCATCCGCCGACCGGATTTGATTCGCTGCGCACCATCGCCGTCAGCCGCATCTACCTCGACAACTTTCCGCACATCACCGCGTATTGGGTCGGCCTCGGCCTGAAACTCGCGCAAGTCGCGTTGAGCTACGGCGCAGACGACATCCACGGCACGATCATCGAGGAACACATTTTCCACATGGCCGGCGCGACCTCGCCGCAATTGCAGACCGAGGCGGAAATGATCAAAGCCATTCGCGAAGCCGGCCGCACGCCGGTGCAACGAAATACTTTTTACGAACCGATCAAAGTCCTTGCGGACGGCCACCAAGCCGGTGGAAATGCAAATGAAAATTCCGCGCGCTCGAAAGTGTTGGAAGAAAATCTGGCGACGGCGTGAAATCTAAACCGTCATCAAAGTTGATTGGGCTTGTTGCGAAAATTCAAAAACAGGTTGAAAACACTAATTCAACCTACGCGGAAAACTTTGTTTCCAATTTAATCACACATCCGATTCCGTTCTTTGGCAAACTCGAAGAAGCAGAAATATTAACGGTTGGACTGAATCCTTCGCCCAGAGAGTTTGATAACGCGCGTTGGCCTGATTCCAAAATTGCTCCGGAACTTCTAGCTTCGGAATTGTATAAATATTTTGAAAATGACTACAGACTTTGGCATCCGTGGTTTGAGAAATGGGCGGCAGCAACTTCGCAATTGGAAACAAACTTGCAATATAAGTCAGGCCGGGTTGCTCATATTGATCTTTCACCTCGTGCAACCCAAGTTATGAGCCGAGTCCCTGAAGTTGAAACTTTCGCAAAAATGATTCGCGAAGACTTGGTTTGGCTTCCAGCTTTAATTGAATGCGCAAAGTCTGCAAAAATTCTTTTGATAGCCGGAGCGGTCAACAGAGAGAAGTATCTCATCGAGTTTCTCGCAAAGCATGGGCGGGAATATCAGATTGCCGTTGTTCGGAAAGACGATGGCACAAGCCGATCTTTGGGATTTTATGAATTGCGTGTCGGTTCGCGTTCGCTCCCGGTTTTTTTCAGCGGGTCTAGTCCAAGCGCGCGAGACAAAGGTGAAAAACTAACAAGAAACATTTCAACCCATCGCGAGAAAATTTTCAAACTCTTGGCAGACTCCACAACTCGTCCCGCCGGGACAACCGGAAATTAATTTCGATCCGTCGCTCCGCGACTTGAAACATCCGATTCAGTGCTAATAAAATAGCAAAAACGCCTGTAAAATCAATAACAATCCGCTTTAACCCGCCACAATTTTTCACCACTCTTTCAATGCTTTCACTGACAGATTCACTGACAGCGTTCATCGGCTCAAGCCGGTAAAATGTCGGCGGGAAAATAGGAGCGATACTTGGCGCGCGGGTCGGCGGGATGAGCGCCGAGCGGGTTGAAGCTGCCGCACGGATGCTGCCAGACACCGCGCCGCTGATTCCAATGGAAACCCAAAGTCGGGGCGGTGTGAGGGCAGGCTGGCGGGGCAAATGCCAAAGCAGTTTACCATGCCAGTTTGCGCTCACACTGCGGGGGAAAGCCTGTCTCCGCCGGATTCAGATTGCGGAACGAACCGAAGCAGAGCGCGGGCAGGCGGGCGCAGGTCGCATGATCACGCGAAGAGAAGTGAAGTGAAGCGGTCTGAACCGGGCGGAGTCGGGCCACCAACCGGCAACGCAGTCAACGGCATTTCGACAAAGCAAAGCGGCGGTGAAAAGCCGTTGTCTGCCGCGCTGCTCAAACAAGCAACCCCGAAGCGATTTTTCAAACCATTTCCGCGCAGCGGGCGTAACTGGCGTGACTCATGGCCGGAGCATGAGGCATGACAGGAAAGCGTATCGGTGCTCGCTTGTGAATTTCTGAAGCCGTGAGCGGAAGGGAGCGTTTGGGCTGGCCGCCCGCGTGGGGGAAAAGGGGAGCGGATCAGCGGACGGAACAAAAAGCGGAATGGAGCGGCGGATTTAGAAATTCAGCAAGGGAGCATTGGTGGGCGAGCGCGAGTCTGCCGGGATTTCGAGGCGTAGTCTTGAAAAGGGGAATTGAAATCCAGGCAGTCTCGCGCGCGGGGAAAGATGGTAATAGAATGTTCGCAAAAATGATCTGTCGTCCGCCGAATGGTGGCGGTGATGAACGGTGAATAACTTTTTCAAAAAAGTTCTTGAAACATTTTGCAGGGAGAGTAAAAGTGAACTAACCCTTTTCTTTAGCGCAGCTATTGGGGCGAAATCAGAAGGTTTTCTGTGTGAGGGCAATTGAATGACGTCTCTCTCGTCGGTAGACGGCTGATGTGTATCTTAAGCTTGGGAAAGTCCATAATCTCGCCAAGCCACCCTATTTCGCGGATCAATTCTCTCTTTCCTTTTCCGTCTTTTTTCGCTTATGAAAACTTCAAACCTTAACATTCCCCTGCTGGCGTTGGCTCTCATTGGAGTGCCAGCGGTTCACAGCCAAACAACTGCAACTGTTTCAACTTCACCGGCTTATCAGGCGGTGGATCACGGCGCGGACTATCGTGTCCTGCAAAAAGTCACGGTCGAGAACGGCATCACCAACATCCACAGCTACAACGAGTTAGCAACTGGAATGTATTTCACCAACAGCAGCGGCCAGTTGACCGAATCCGTGGAGCAAATTTCCATTCTGCCCGCCGGCGGCGCCGTGGCGAATCAAGGCAGACACACCGTGTCTTTTCCAGCCGACATCTACAACGGCGTGCTGCAAGTCACCACACCCGATGGCTTGATTTTAAGCAGCCGTCCGCTGGGCATCAGTTACGATGACGGCAGCAACACGGTGTTTATAGCCACGCTGACCAATTCCACCGGCGTGCTGGTCAGTTCCAACCAGATCGTCTATCCGAATGCGTTTGCGGCGGATTTCAAGGCGGATTTGGTCATGACCTACCGCCGTGGCGGTTTCGAGTGCGACCTTGTGTTCAGGACGCAGCCACCAACCTCTGATGCCTGCGGACTTGATCCCGCGAACAGCACCCTGCAACTCGTCACCGAGTTCTTCGACACACAGGACCCGGCGGAAACTCCCTGCGGTGATGACGAGTGGTTTGGCTTGCAGGATGAAACGCTCAAATTCGGCAAAATGACGATGACGCACGGCAAAGCCTTCGTGGTCAATTCCTCCAACTCCCAACTCCCATCTGCCAAACGAAAAACCTCGGTCTTCAAAAGCTGGTTGCATCTGTCTGGCCGCACGTTTTTGATTGAACAGGTGCCGTTGCCCTACATCGCGGATGATCTGGGAACGCTGCCGTTGACGGCCAGTGTTCAAAAACCAGAAGCCAGAAGTCAGAAGTTCGCTTCCAACGACCGGCAGATGCCGCTCGCGCACAAATTGGTCTCGGACACCAACCAAATTTTGATTGCCTCTGCCGACTTGAACAAACAGCCCGGCGTGGTTTTGGATTACAACGAGATTGACTCCGGCCAGACAGATTATACGTTTGCCAGCGGCCAGACTTATTTCATCGGCGGCTGGGTATCTGTCAGCGGCACTACGACCTTTGGGGGCGGCGCGGTCTTAAAGTTCCCGGAGGACGGTTCGGGGAGTCTAGGTTGCACCACCATTGTGTGCAGCAACTCCGCCTATAGTCCAACGGTATTTACTTCCGAAGACGACAATTCCGTGGGCGACACATTGCCATGGAGCACCGGCAGTCCCCCGGGGGGCAAACTTTTAATTGTTTATCTGATTATGGAAATACCTATGAACTGGATCATTGCCGATTTTATTACGCCGGAACGGCGGTGACGGCTGGTGATGGCAGCA
>Ga0182018_10000882_pt1 | contig 37030 bp, 33 predicted proteins | sample 812P2MmetaG_FD_120490 | JGI IMG/M metagenome (GOLD analysis project Ga0182018, IMG submission 120490) | Permafrost microbial communities from Stordalen Mire, Sweden - 812P2M metaG | ecosystem: Environmental > Terrestrial > Soil > Wetlands > Permafrost | place: Sweden: Stordalen | collected...
ATTTCCTTGATGCCGGCGAGCACGGCGGAGAATTCGATGAAGTCGGCCTTGGTGATACGGGCGATGATCTTGGCGAGCGTGGTCTTGCCGGTGCCGGGAGGGCCCCAGAAGATCATCGAGGTAGGATCATCGCGCTCGATCTGCACCCGCAGCGGTTTGCCGGGGCCGACCAGGTGCTCCTGCCCGACGAACTCGTCGAGCGTGCGCGGACGCATGCGGTCGGCCAGCGGGCGGCTGCCCGGGGTGGCCGGATCGTCGTTCGGAATGGGGGCGAAGAGATTCATAAAAGGTTAGAGGTCAGAGGTCAGATTGTAGAGGTGAAAGATCAAAGTCCTTACCTCAGCAATCTGACCTCTCACCTCTGACCTGCCCTTGCGGCTTCGTATAACACGATGCTGGCGGCTACTCCGGCATTGAGCGATTCGACTTGTGTCGCTTGTGGGATCACGAGCGTTTCGTCCATATGACGCGTCAGTTCCCGGGACAAGCCCGCGCCTTCATTTCCGATAAAGATTGCCAGCGGAAGAGTCCAGGAGATCTGCGGTAATGGGGTTCCATGGTGCGAGGAAGTTGCGAGCAGGCGAACGCCGCGCGCCCGCAGAAGCGGAATCAGTTCCGCGGAAGGGATCCGCAACCAGGGCAGGCGAAAGATCGAGCCGGCAGAACCGCGCAGGACTTTCGAGTTGTAAGGACTGACGGTTCCTTCGGTCAGAAAAATTCCGGCGGCGGCAAAGGCTTCGGCGGAACGCAGAATCGTGCCCAGATTGCCGGGGTCCTGCAGGCCAGCGGCCACGACCAGCGGGCCGTCGCTGGAGCGGTCGAACAGCTGGTCGGCGGAAAAGGCCTGTAGTTTGAGCAATGCGGCCACGCCCTGCGGCGCTTCGCTCGGCACAATCGAGTCAAATAGCGAATCCGGCAGGATGAGCGTCTCGGTGCGGGCGTTGATCTGATGCAGAAGTTTTTCGGCAAGAGGACGAACCGATTCACTGAAAAACACGGCTTCGAGATGCAGACCGGCGCGCAATGCCTCTTCGAGCAGTTTGGGACCCTCAATGGCACACTCACCCTGGGCAGTCAGGTCGGCGCGGCGGAATGCCAGACGCAATTCTTTCAGCCTCTGATTGTGGCGGCTGGCGACGGGACGCAAACGGCCCGCAGGGCGGCGAGTTCGCGCGGCATTCAAGTCTTGCTTCACAGGTTGGTTCCAGGAACAGGATGTATGGTACATTTCATTGCTTACACGGACAACGTTTAAGCCGACAACGTTCAAGCCAACCATCAGGGAAGGAACCACCATAGTGCGCGCGGAAATCCTTAAAATTCATGCTCTAACGCCTGAACCTTCGCTCATCAAATATTGTGCCGAGCAGATTCAGGCCGGGCAGGTACTGGGCATGCCAACCGACACGTTCTATGGCCTGGCAGCGGACCCGTTTAACCTGCGCGCGGTGGAGCGAGTGTATGAAATCAAGTCGCGTTTACGGCACAAGCCGCTCTCGCTGCTGATCGAAAACGTGGACCAGGCGGAAGAATTTGCGCGTCCTTTGCCGGATGATTTTCATCTTCTGGCGCGGCGTTTCTGGCCGGGACCGCTGACCATGATCGTGCCGGCGGCTTCGCATCTGCCGCTGAAGGTAACGGCGAACACGGGTAACGTGGCGTTGCGCGTGCCGGCGTCGGAAATCCCACTGGCGGTGGTGCGGGCGGCCAAGATTCCCATCACGGCGACGTCGGCCAACCTGAGCGGCGAAACGGAATGCACGACCGCAGAAGAAGTGCAGGGACAGATGCGCGGGCGCATCTCGCTGATCGTGGATGGTGGCCAGTCTCCGCGGACAATTTCGTCGACGATCGTGCACTTCAGAGAAGACGGCACCTGGCAGATTCTGCGTGATGGCGCGATTCCCGCCAAGGATATTATCGAAGCGTTGTCGTAACGCAGCATTCAGCACTCAGCATTCAGCGGTCAGGCAAAAACGGCTGAGTGCTGAATGCCGCAAGCCTTGAAATCTGAGTTCACATTGAAGATGGCCGAAGATCACAATCCATCTGACCATAACAAGTCTTCATGGAAGCGTCCCTGGTTGTTGTTGTTGCTGGCGGTGGCGGGGGCTGTGCTATTGTTTTTCGGAGTCACAGGGTCGCGCATCGTGCGCGCGGCCGCCGACGTTCCCGCGAAAAAAGCCGACGTGATCGCCGTCTTCGGGGCTGCCGAGTACGCGGGACGGCCGTCGCCGGTGTACCGGGCGCGCCTCGATCATGGTTACGAACTGTTTCGGAGGGGACTGGCGCCGGTGGTGATCACGACCGGCGGAGCGGGGCAGGATCCGGATTTCAGCGAGGGCGGCGTGGGCAGAGACTATCTTCTGCGGCGCGGTGTCCCAGAGGAGGCTCTGATTGCGGAGACGCAGGGCTCCGACACGGCAAAGTCGGCGGCGCGTGTGGCCAACATCATGCGAGCGAACGGCATGCGCAGCTGCATCGCGGTCAGCGACGCCTATCATGTATTTCGCATTGGCGCTTTGCTGGAGCACGAAGGCGTGCAGGTGGAACTCGCGCCGCGGCCCGAGTCGCGTCCGCACCCGATGTGGGAGCGCTTTGCGGCGGTGATGCGCGAGGCCGCGAGTTATCTGGCGTGGAAGGCTGGTTGGTCGTAAGAGGCAGCTGCGGGCTGCGAGCTTCGAGCAACCAGACTGCTCATGTGCCTGCTCGTAGCTCGTGGCTCGGAGTTCGCAGCTGTTTTCCTACCATCATCTTTTCTCGCAAACTCGTTATGTGCGCTACGTGATGGCGTCCGTGCCAGGAGTAAAGTGCGAGATTCTTTTCGAGCGACATGGGGCCCAGCTCAGAATGCCGGAAGTTGCGCTTCCACTCCGCGTCGGTGAACTCTCGGAGCATCAGCATCCAGCGCTGGTGCAGGGAATCGAGTAACGCCAGCGATACTTCGACGGGAGCGTGCCTGGCCTCGGGCAACTCAGCCCAAACATTTTCCATATAGGCCTTGATGGTGGGCTCGTCCTCGGTAAGCGCCAGCTTGAAGCGAATGTAAGAGTTCATGTGGCTGTCGGCGACATGATGGGCCACCTGGCGCGCGGTCCAGCCGCCATCGCGGTAAGGGGTATCGAGCTGTGAGTCAGAAAGTCCGTTGAGGGCGGCGCGCAGCCGCTTGGGTGTCTGCTCGATGTCGGTCAGGCATTGCTGCTTCTGGTCCGCTGTCAGCGGGCCAGTGTAGGAAAACTTTCCGATTGGATAGCGCGGGTCAGGCATCAGAGTTCCTCCGGATGGCTAGATGATACGGGAATGAAATCAGGTGCAGAAAAAAACGATACGCCGGCGACGAGTGAGGGAAGGAGTAGGGGTCCTTCGACTCCGCAAGAACTTCACTTCGTGAACTTCTCGCTGCGCTCAGGATGACAATTTTTATTTGGTCAAGGATGACGACCAAACTGAGACATTACCATATTTTTAAAACCTTTGGACCTAGCGCACCATGGCGAGGATGCGGACGTGGGCTGCGCGGGGCTTTTTGTCTTTTGCCGGAGCGACGATGACGAGCGAGCCGGTCGCGGGCAGCGCGGTGAAGGGCGCGGTTCTTTCGACTACATAGCTTCCGTGCAGGGCGAGTTGTTGCGCCAGCAAGCGGTCGGAGGCTAAATCCACCCGCGTCTCGACGGCAAAACCGATGGCGTAGCGAGCTTCGATGAGAAACTGCGCCGCGTCGCGCGCGATGGGAAGCGGCGCGGCTGATGAGTCATTCATCGGCCCAGCGACTGCGGCTAGCTGCCGGATGGCGACGACCGATCCTTGCGGAATCATGCCGTGGCGCGTTTCCCAGGCGGCGATATCGTCGAGAGAAATCTGCGAGCTGGGGTCGAGCGCTGTGTTCAAATCGATGACGACCAATGGCGCCACCAGGCGCTCGGCCGGGATCTGACCCGCGTTCCAGGTCCCGGGAATCAGCGCACCCGGAGCGATGATGCGGGTTCTGGACTCCAAGGTCGTCGTATGCGGCATGGTATGGGTCGCGGTCGCGTTTTCGCCATCGGTCAGGTCCACCACGTGTGAATAGTGATCCTGCTGATTGGAACCGGGACGCCGGTCGGCGAACAGCAAAATGGCGAGCACGAGCACATAAGCGATGATGAAACTGCGAATCCGCATTCAATTCCTTTAGCTGAAAGGTAAGTAAATAAGACGTAAGCGCTGGCTTTATTGTTGCCCGCGGGGGGTGACGAGTTCAATCCTCGATTGGACATGACCCAACCACATCTCATGAGATGGCCTTAGGTGATGCTGGGTTTCACCGATAACGCCGACATTCGACCGGGAAACTTTCGTTTCCCCGTTCGATATTTCGGCGGGACGGCCTGCAGGTTAGAATATAGTTAACTTTTCCAGCAGTCTTTCTAAGCATACTAAGGTCAGCCTACTAAGAACTGAGGATTGATGTTCGGCCGCGACGAAAAAGTTTCCGCACTGCGCCTGACAGGCGTGCAGTATGTTCTGCTGTTGATTTTCCTGCTGCTGGCCTATGGCTTGTGGAAGCTGCAGGTGATGCAAAGCGGAAAGTATGCATTGCTGGCGGAGCAGAATCGCATCCGCAACGTGCCCATCCTCGCCCCGCGCGGCAAGATCGTGGATCGCGAGGGCCGCATCATTGTCGATAACTACCCTTCGTTTTCCGTACTCCTGCTGCGCGATTCCGCGCGCGATCTGAGCGCCGACGCGGACGCCATCGCCAAGGGCCTGCATTTGAATGCCGACGAATTGCGACAGCGCATCCGGCGTTTCGCGTCGATGCCGCAATATCAGCCGATTTTCCTGAAAGAAGATGTCACCCCAGACGAACTGGCATTCATTGAGGCGCACAAGAACGAACTACCAGAACTGGAAACCATCATGGCGCACCGCCGGCTCTATCCGCGCAATGGTTTCATGGCGCACCTCATTGGCTACGTCGGCGAAGTGACCGAGGACATGCTCAACCAGCCGCAGTTTGAACTCTACACGCCGGGCGATGTAGTCGGAGTGAGTGGAGTGGAAAAACAATACAACACCATGCTGATGGGCAAGAACGGATCGCGGCGCGCGATTGTAAATAGCCGCGGGCGCGAAGTGGGGCGCCTGGACGAAACCCCCGCGGAGCCCGGCAAGCCGCTCAAGCTGACGATAGACCTTGATTTGCAAATTGCGGCCGAGCAGGCGCTGGACGGCAGAAACGGTGCAATCGTTGCCATGAATCCGCGGACCGGCGAAATCCTGGCGATGGTGAGCCGGCCGACCTTCGATCCCAACGATTTCTCGGTGAAGATTTCGCGTGACGAGTGGAATAAGCTGGTCGATGATCCCGACCATCCGCTGCTGAACAAGGCGATTCAGGCGCAGCTCGCGCCCGGCTCGGTGTTCAAGATCATCATGGCGACGGCAGGGTTGCAGGAAGGCATCGCCCAAACCCTGCGTGTGAACTGCAACGGCGGCGCCACTTTCTATGGTCGTTATTTCAAGTGCTGGGTCCTTGAGGAACACCGCGTTCACGGCGAGGTTGAAATCGGCAAAGCCATCTATCAGTCGTGCGACGTTTTCTTTTACACGCTGGCCGAGAAGCTGGGCATCGACCGCATTGCCAAGTATGCGACCGCATTCGGTCTGGGGCAAAAGACCGGTATCGATCTGCCGCAGGAAGCGAGCGGCGTAATGCCGTCGGAAGAATGGAAGATTCGTAACTTCAAGCAGAAGTGGTACGCGGGAGAAACCATTTCGGTTGGCATTGGCCAGGGTGCGGTGGCGACCACGCCGATTCAGTTGGCGCGTGCCATTGGCGCAATCGCCAGCGGCGGACTCTTGCAGCGTCCGCATGTCATCAATCCCACGGACTTGCCACCGGGTGTAGTTCCGGCAGCCGCGCCCGAGGAGGTTCGGGTGCCGATCGATCCGCAGAACTGGGAGATCATCACGGACGCAATGGCAGCGGTGGTGAACCCCGGAGGTACGGCTGGTTTGTCGCACTTGCAGGGTATCGATTTCGCCGGCAAAACCGGCAGCGCCCAGACCATCAGCAATGCGTTGAAAGCGAAGATGGGTGCGAGTGGAAAGAAATTCAAAGACAATGGCTGGTTTGCGGGTGTAGAGCCGAGAAGGAATCCGGACATCGTTGTCTGTGCGCTGCTCGAAGAAGGGGAACACGGATATCTCGCCGCCAGAACTGCGGCGCAGGTGATCAAGGCCTACGTCGAGAAGCAGCGCCGGCAGCCCACCAAAGTGGCGGGTTTGGGGAATGGCAAAGTCGAAATCGGTGCGGTCTGGGGTGATCCTGGCGTTGGCGAAGATGGTGACAGTCATCAGCAGGCTGGTCGCTTCTTTGTGGATGTGGCGCGCAAGCGAGCGCCGTTGGCGGTGGCTGCGCCCGGCATGCGGTGATCGTGTGGTTTGAAATTGATTTTGGGTGGCGCAGCGGTTCACCGCTGCGGTAGCCGCACTATTTTGAATAAGGCTTTAGCCGCTGAGGGACGGCAATTTTCAAACTGCGCTACTACCGACACTCTTCAACAAACCCAAGCCTCAAGCTGCTCGTGATACGTTAAATTTGGAATGAAGAAAGCTGCCCAGTTGGCTCTGGACACCGCATCCGCACGCGGCGCGACCTACGCTGACGCGCGTGTGGTGTCGATCCGCAACCGCTCGCTGAGCGCGAAGAACGGACGCGTGGGGCATGCCTCGGAGTCCGAGTCGCTTGGCATTGGCGTGCGCGTGATTGCGGAAGGCGCGTGGGGATTTGCGGCATCCGCGGATTTGAGCCGCGCCGCGGTGGAAGCGGCGGCCGCGCGGGCCGTCGAAATTGCTAGAGCTTCGGCACGGGTGAAGTTGGCGGATATTCGGCTGGCACCGGAACCGGCAGCAGTGGCGGAGTGGACTACACCTTACAAAGTCGACCCGTTCACCACCTCGGTGGAGCAGAACATCGATCTATTGCTGAAAGTGGACGCGGAGATGCGCGCCGTCGCTGGCGTCACCCTCGCGGAAAGCGGCATGAACTTTCAGCGCGAAGAGTCGTGGTTTCTGTCTTCTGAAGGCGCTGACATCCATCAGACAAAATATTCGACCGGCGCGGGATATACCGCGTATGCCTTTGCCGGGGGCGAGATTCAGAAGCGGTCTTATCCGAACTCGTTTGGCGGGCAATGGCAGAACCGCGGCTACGAACTCGTTCAGGAAATGAAACTGGTGGAGAATGCCAGGCGCGTGGCGGAAGAAGCCGTCGCGCTGCATCATGCCGATCAGTGCCCCGAAGGTACGCAGACAATTATTCTGGATGGTTCGCAGCTGGGGTTGCAGATTCACGAATCCATTGGGCATCCGATTGAACTGGATCGCGTGCTCGGCATGGAAGCAAATTTTGCGGGTACCTCGTTCCTCACGATCGAGAAGCTGGGGAATTTGCGTTACGGCAGCGAGCTGGTCAACGTCGTGGCCGACGCGCGGCAGGAGCACGGACCGGGCCTCGGAACCTTTGCCTATGACGACGAAGGCGTGGCCGCACAGTCGACTCCCATCATTACGAACGGGCGTTTTACGGGATATCTGAGTTCGCGTGAAACCGCCCACACCATCGGAGGCGCGCGATCCGGCGGAACGCTGCGCGCCGAAGGTTGGAACCGGCTGCCCATGATTCGCATGACCAACGTCAGCATTCTGCCCGGCGAAAAACCGCTGAGCCTGGAAGAACTTATTGCCGCCACCGATGACGGCATTTACATGGAGACCAATAAGTCGTGGTCGATTGATGACAGACGCTACAACTTTCAGTTCGGATGCGAGATTGCGTGGGAGATCAAGAACGGTAAGCAGGTGCGGATGTTGAAAAATCCCTCTTACTCGGGGATCACGACGGAATTTTGGAATGCGATGGATGCAATCTGTTCGCGCGATGAGTGGAGGCTGTGGGGAACTCCTAATTGCGGCAAGGGGCAGCCACAGCAGGTCGTGGGGACGGGACACGGGGCGAGCCCGGCGCGCTTCCGCAATATTCGCGTGGGCTCAGCGTATTCGTAGAGACGGGGCTTGCCCCGTCTCGGTGGCACGACGAAGCAGTTACACCGGCGGAGACGCGGCAAGGCGCGTCTCTACGCAAAATCAGGAATGCCGACCAAAGACGCCACGTAGGGAAATCAGGAATGCTGACCAAAGAAAAAGCTGCTGACATTTTCGACCGGATTCGCCGGTTCGCATCGGCCGATGAAGTCGAGGTGATCTTCACCAGCTCTCGCTTCGCGCTGACTCGTTTTGCCAACAACATCATTCATCAGAATGTGGAGGAAGAGAATTCCATCGTTTCGATCCGCACAAATTTTGGCGGACGGACGGCACGCGCCACCGCCAATCAGTTTGACGACGAAAGCCTGCAGCGTGCGGTAGTGGCTTCCGAGAATCTGGCGAGAGTGCAGGCACCGGACCCGGATTTGCTGGCGATGCCGACACTGGTTGAGGCCAATTCAGAGTACAGGGCCGCGGACAAGAGTGTCCGCGCCACACGGTTTTTTGAGGAGACCGCCGCGATTACTCCTGGCGATCGCGCGGCCGTGGTCAAGAGCATCGTGGCCGTGGCCGCGAAACACAGGCTGACTACGGCGGGCATCTACTCGTCCTCGGAATCGGGAGAAGGAATTTTCAATTCGCGTGGGTTAGCGAATTGGCATCAGCAGACATTGGCGGAAGTTTCGATCACCATGCTGGCCGATGATTCTTCCGGCTGGCAGAAATTGAATTCACCGGACGTAAATCAGCTCGACGCCGCGCGCCTGGCGGAGACAGCGGCCGAAAAGGCAGTCCAGTCGGCGCATCCGCGCGAGATTGCGCCGGGGAAGTATGTCGTTATTCTTGAACCGGCCGCCGTCCTCGATATTGTTGGCTTTATATTCTGGGACTTCAGTGGCATAGCGATTCTCGACCAACGCTCGTTTTTGAACGATCGGATCGGCACGCAACTGTTTGGCGAGAACATTAACATCCACGATGATGTCGCGCATCCGCTGCAGGCCGGTTCGCCGTTCGATGGCGAAGGAATGCGGCGTCAGCGCGTGCCATTGGTTGAGAACGGCGTTGTCAAGCGCGTGGTGTATGCGCGCGCCACAGCGCAGAAGATGAAACATTCGGAGCATGCCGCCAAGGTCGGCGCGATCCAGGCCACCGGACATGGGTTTCCCCTGCCGAACGAAGCAGGCGAAATGCCGATGAACATTGTTTTCGCTGGCCCGGAAAACCCGCGAAGCGTCGAAGAAATGATCGCATCGACCGATCGCGGAGTGCTGGTCACGCGCCTGTGGTACATCCGCGAAGTGGATCCGTACGAGAAGATCGTGACCGGCATGACTCGCGACGGGACTTTCCTGGTGGAGAACGGCAAGATTCAGCATGGTCTCCGCAATTTTCGCTTTAACCAAAACCTGATCTCGATGCTATCGAATGTCGAGGCGATGAGCTCGCCGGTTCGCGCCAGCGGAGAGGAATCGTTCGACATGGTGGTGCCGGCGATGAAGGCCCGGGAGTTTAACTTCACGGAAGCGACTAAGTTCTGAGCACTCAGCATTCAGCGCTCAGCATTCAGCGCTCAGCACGCCTGCCGATCGGCTTCTACCTTCTTAATGAGACCGCATAGCATTCTCTTTACCTCAACTTTGGACTCGTCGAGCTTCTTATATTCTTCGGGAGAAAGAAAGCCAAGATCCCTGGCGAGCAGAAAATGGTATTCGAGTTCGCTGGCGGAACCGGTGGCGATGTGTAAGAAACGCTGGAACTCGGCATTGCTGCGTTTTCCGCATCCCTCGGCGATGTTCGCCGCAATCGAAGCCGAACGCCGTCGTATCTGGCTGATGAGGCCATAAATCTCCTGTTTAGGAAACTCCGCGGTACCTCGATAACTGGCCAGCGTAAGCGCGTGCGCCTTCTGCCAAACCATCAAATCCCGAAAATTCTTCATAGCGATCTCCAAGTCCAAAAAAGCTGAATGCTGAGTGCTGACTGCTGAATGCTAAGCGCTGCGACCTGCATTCCGCAGTGATTGCGGTCACGGCATCTCCATTCCGCCCCTAAGTCCCTGTACCACCGACACTTCCGCGCCTTTGTTCCATGACTTCCGTAACTTTGCTTTGCTGGTGCTGGGGTGTAATCTCGCCCTGAAATGTGCACATGCTCAATGAGAGCGGTGCACGGCACGAACCGGAAGGAAGGTCGTCGCAAACGTGTCTGAATTCGCCAAGGGAACCGTTGCTGATGTCAGTAAAAATCGAATGGGTTATACGGACGTGCAAGGCGCTCCGCGCTTTCCCATCAAGCTGCCGGTGGCGTTGAAATCGGCAGTCAACCCGGCCGGAGTCCTGGGCCAGTCCGCAGCTTCGGGCTCGGCAGTCGCAGGAAAAACGGTCGAGACCGAGAACATTTCCGCCAACGGTGTGCTCTTCCGCATGGATGCGGATGTACCCGTAGGTTCGGCCGTCGATTTTACGATTTCTCTTCCTGCCGATGTGGTCGGCGCAGAGAGCGACGTGCAGGTCGATTGTCGCGGACGAGTGGTGCGCAGTTTTGACGATGGTGGTCGGCGCGGCGTCGGTGTGGTCATTGACGAGTACCGTTTTGAGCGCAGGTAGCTTGCGCTCGGGCAGGACGCGCGGGTAAAGCGCGAAAAGAGGACGGATGGGCAGTTCTTCGGACGGCACGTTGGATGGCGCTTCGGTCGGGACCTCGGTCGGTACGACGATCGGCACTTCGGTCGGCACTACTGCAGGCATTGAGCCCGGCGATAGCGTTCAGCCTGACGACCGGAAGGGCACGATCCGCGTAATTGTAGCGGATACTCAGGCCATTTTTCGCGCCGGCTTGCGCAAGATTTTTGCGCTCGAAGATGACATCCGCGTGGTCGGCCAGGCCGAGAACCTCGAGCAAACCGTTGCCGCCATTCAAAAATTTTCCGCCGACGTTGTGATCTTAGAGGCTGCTCTGGCCCCGAATGCAGCGGACGCCGTTTCCGATCTTCTCCGGCAAAATACCAGTTGCCGCCTGGTCGTCGTACTGCAGGAGCCCGATCAGGAGATGACGCTCGATTTGTTCCGGCGCGGCGCGCATGGCATCGTTTCACGCGAAGTTGAGCCCGAAATGCTAGTCGAATGCCTGCGCAAAGTCGCTCTCGGTGAACCCTGGCTCGACAGCCGTGCGGTCGGTTGGGTGATGCAGGCCTATCGCAGCCAAGGTGGGCGTGCCACAGGTTCGCGTCCTAAAGTTTCGCTCACCCCCAAAGAATCGCTGATCGTCTCCTGTGTCACACAGGGGATGAAAAATAAAGAAATCGCGCTCCGGGTTGGCACCACCGAGCAAGTGGTCAAAAATTATCTACGCAAGGTCTACGACAAGCTGGGAGTAGCGGACCGCCTGGAACTCGCGCTCTACTGCTTGAATCACCGCGTGGTTGAAGGTATGAATCAAGTAAAGCCTACCCACCCCGCCGAGCCCGCCAACGGCCACGCTCCGGTTGCGCCCGAAAATGCCAACGCGGCGGCTGCTGCTTCGGGATCGCGCTCCTAGTACGCAGCTTTCAGCTGTCAGTTAACTCCGATTGAACCCGTTACCACCTCTCAAGCTTACGACCCCTCAAGATAATGCGAGGAACTGCCGATAATAAATAAGGAGGCTCCATGAGGCGGGTCGGCGCATTTCTTGTCGGCGTTCTTGGTCTGGTGTCGGTCGCATCGGCGGGGAATATCGACGGCAAGATTATGGGATGGTCCGGAAAATCGCTCTCTCGCCCGGCGGTAGTGTGGCTGGAGGGGGTGCAAATGTCTGTCTCGGGCAGGGCCGATCCTGTCATGGCGCAACGCGCCGGGCAATTTACACCGTCTTTTCTGGTAGTAGTTGCGGGCCAGACGGTGGAGATGCCAAACGAAGATGACGTCGCGCACAACGTGTACTCTGTGTCCGCCGCAAAGACCTTCGACCTGGGGTACTACGCGAAAGGGGAGCTCGAGACGGTGACCTTTGATCGGCCGGGGATGGTAGAAGTGGGGTGCCGCATCCATAGCTTCATGCGTGCCCGGATTCTGGTGGTGCCGAATCCTTACTACTCGATGGTCGCAGCCGATGGAAGCTTTCGCATACACAACGTGCCAGCGGGAGAGTTTGCCATTACTTTGTGGGGCGACGGTATGACATCGTTCCGCCAGGAGGTCACCGTCCCGGAGGGTGGCAAGCCGCTCATTCTGCATCTTCCGTCACCTACTTTATTGCAAGAATAATGGCAGCCGGCAAAATGTTGTTTCTCGCCGTTGCCCTGGTAATGGGACCAACAGCTGCCCCGACCGGTCAAACTCAGAACCCGTTCCCAGGCGCCGCCCGCCCGCCAGGCCTGACGATCGAAGTGCTCGACAGCATGACGCGCCTGCCCGGTGGACTTTCAGCCCTGCCGATGCCCCCCATCCCGCGGCAGAACCCGCAAACGCAAGCCAAGGTTGAGCTCGGCCGGATGTTGTTTTTCGACAGACGGATCTCACGCGACTATTCGATGAGTTGTGCCAGCTGCCACGACCCAGTCAAGGCATACTCCGATGGCCGCGCCACGGCTGTCGGAATGTGCCAGATGAATCTCACCCGGCGTTCTCCGAGCTTGCTAAACAGCGCCTACAATTCAATGCAGTTCTGGGATGGCCGCGCCAGCAGCCTGGAAGGACAAGCGCTGCAGCCCATGCTTGCGGCGAGTGAGATGGGCATGGAGAACGGGAAAGCGCTGCTTGCAAGGCTGCAGAAGGTACCGGAATACCTCCGGAGATTCAACGAGGCATTCGGGGAGGAAATCAATGTGCAAGATATCCGGCGCGCGATTGCGGCTTTCGAACGCACGCTGGTCACGCTGGATTCTGCTTTCGACCGCTACGCGGGCGGGGACAAGGGGGCGCTTACAGAACAACAGAAGCGAGGTCTGATCCTGTTTATCGGGAAGGGGTCCTGCACCCAGTGTCACAATGGCCCGAACTTTACTGACAACAAATTCCACTCTCCCGGACTCCTGCCCGGTCCGCAGAAGGATCTCGATCCCGGGCGTTTTGCCATCAGCAAGAGGCCCGCAGACCGCCACGCGTTCAAGACACCCAGCCTCCGCAGCGCCAGCCAGGAATCGCGGTTCATGCATAACGGTTCCATCACCACTTTGGCGGAGGTGATCGAGTTTTACGATCAAGGTGGAGGCCAAGGGGCGAAATCGAACTTGCTTTTCAAACTTCAGCTGACGGCGGCTGAGAAAGAGGATTTGCTGGCCTTCCTGCACGCTCTCGCTGGACATGTACGGGACGATGACCACTCGTGGGGCAATGGGAGGAAGTGAGCATGGCTCGTGTCCGGCAACCCGTGTCCGGCAAGAGGTTATCTGCCGCCAGCGGCGGCCGAGGCGGCTTTCTTACCTGATTCGCGAGCGGCGACGGTAAGTTCTTTTTCGATGGAATGGAAACGCTGAAAAACTTCATGCAGCCGCAGCGCCATGTTGCGGATGGTATCGGCTTGCGCTTGCACGGTGGCGGGCAGCCCGGGTTCGAGGACGAGCAGTTCGGCGTTGCCGAGCGCGGTGGTGAGAGCGTTGTTGACGTTGGTGCGCATCTCGACCATGTAGCGTCCGAGAGTAGCCTCGGATTGGGCGGCGGCGCAGGTCTTCTCGGCGTCGCGGGCGCGAGACTCGGCCTGGACGCGGCATAGAATTTCGCGGCCGAGCAGACCGGCTATCGCCGGCCAGAGTCCGGCCTCGCGACGCATCTCCAGAACGGCCCCGTGGAGTTGATAGAAATCGAGCGAGGGATCGGAGTGAACGAGGATGGCAGGCTTGCCGGCGGCGGCGAGCGACAGTTTCAGGTCTTTATTCATGCCGCTTATGCTCTTTTCAACCGAAGAAGCGTCGGCGATGGCGAGGTCGTAGTTGCTGCCCTCCAGGTCGCGGGAGAAACCTTCGTCGAGCACGATGAATTCAGGACGATTCGAATGCGGAGCGGGATCCTGAGGCCAATTCGCCGTAATTTCCCGCGAGAAGGCGGCATCGCTGGAAAGGATCAGGACGGTCGGGCGGTTCATACTCATCGTCGCTTTCTGGCTCTCTGCATTGGCCTAAGGGGAATCTGATTCCCGTATAAGCGGCTTGCCGCATCGCTTGCCCTGTCGGTAGAGACGGGGGCAAGCCCCGTCTCTACGGGAGATTATTGGTTTCGCCGCCGGAGTTTGCGGAAGCGGCGGCGCTCCTGGCCAGCGGGTTCTTATGTGCTGCGTTCTGGAGAGCGTCGTCGACTGCCGCTCGGAGATCGACCAGCATGCGGAGCGGTTGGCCGGAGGAGTATTCGGCGTGGAACATGACCTTCCAGGACTGGCAGATCATGCGCAGGCGCACAATCGGTTCATTGGCGGAGAATTGGGCGCGGCGGCAATCGATGGTGGCGACGCCACGGTGCTCGAGTTCGCGCAAGCCATCTTGAATGGCGTTGAGATCGTCATGCATGAGGCGGAAAAATATGCGCCGAATCATGAAACTGAAGCGCGCAAAGGCCGCCATAGCCGAAGGTTCGAAGTAGCGTGCCGAGTTCTGCGTCTTGAGCTTGCGCCCCTGTTCGAGCGCGCCGCTGTGGAGCAGCTCGCTGAGACGGCGGCAACGCGCCGCGGACTGCATGATGGTATCAAGAGAACTCAACCACGCCGGCAGTTCCATCGGTTGCGTCCCCAGCACCGGTTCCAGCACCTGGGCGACGTAATCGAGATCGATGTCGGCGTCGTCCAGTCCCGAAGGGGCGCAGAGCGAAAAATACTGGACGAGCAGGAAGTCGCTCTTGTCGCGGTCGCTCGGAGACTTTATGGTCTTCCGCATGTGATGCAGGAGAAGATGGCGCAGCGCGACTTCGTTGGCCAGCGAGCTGGTCTGCAGAAATTGACGGAGCTGGTGCACCTGAATCTGCGCGTCCACCTGCTGAAACCAGGATTGGGCGAGTTCGACCGATTCGGGCGACGGCGAGAATTCCTCGTCGACAGGGCTGGCGTCAACTTCAATGACAAATTCGCGCACCAGCGCGGAGTAAATGGGCTGCAGGGCACGGAGCGTTGCTCCCTGATCTTCGAACGAAGGCTGGGTGGATGCAGTCATGATTTCACAATCCAATTGGGAACATGTTTGAGGAAGCGGACTGCGACCACAGTCCGCTCCGAGTGATATTGAACCGCGACCACGGCTGCTTCGGCATGAAGCGAGCCGTCGGTGCTTTCGACCAGGACGCGATCGCCAAATTCCAGAGGACGGTTGACCACAAACAAAACCTCGCGCGGCGTGCCGTACTCGATGACAGTATTTTGAAAAGGAGCCTGCTTGCGTTCCTCGGTGCCATCGCCATTTCCGTCGCCATCCGCAAGGCTGAGCTTGATGGGGATCCGCACCGGCGTGGCCTCGGGAAAGAACCGGGCCAGCCGGCTGACGATGTCTGGTTCGAGAGCATGAGCAATTGCCTGGTTTGGCACGGTTGACCTCGACCCCGGAAACTTGAGCAGCCGAGTCTCCTCTCTTTCTGGTTGGAAAGAACTGCGAGGAAGACTCGTTGTGCCCTATCGGCAGTCAGATGTGCATTCGCCCCACCAAAAACTTGCAGGTCATGCCCTTAAGAGTAAGTAAAGAAAAGACAAGTGGTTAGGGGCGCGGCCGGAGCGCTGCGGACGGTTGTTTTTCGGGGCTGGCGCGAAAGTGTCTCAGAATGAAACAACTGTCTCAGATCGGTGCTGATTTGGGCGGTCGAGAGACGGGCGCCCTCGCCCGTCCACCACGGCTGCAACCCGCTCGAATACTCCAGGGAGTTGAGCCGACCCAGAAATTTCCGCGCGTCCTCATTTTCAAAGCTGCCTGTACGGCAGCTTGGCATGAACCTCCGCCCGGGAATTTTTTCATCACATCCACACTGTGATCGCCGTCACAGACGCGCCCGTCAGTTCAGTGCGACAATGCATCCTGAATAGGGGCAGCGACAAGTGTGCCAGTTTCCCAAAACGGCATCGAAATACTCCCTGAGCCATTTTCAATTCTGCAGTCTTGTCAAATCGCCCCTGCAGTGTTGTCATCCCGAACGAAGTGAGGGATCTGCATTTTGCCGCGAGCTGCAGATCCCTCACTTCGTTCGGGATGACAATCCATTGGAGGGAATGTCTTGCCGAATTTGAGGAGCTAAGTCCTTATTCCAGCATATTTTACCTATAGGTCCTTTAAAACCGATATTTTGCGAGATTTTCATGTGCTAACTCCATGATTCCACACGGGTGGGGGGGAGGGGGTACCCCGGCAATTCGGCCAATGAAAAAATTACGTTATTGCAGGGTGGGGGATTGGGGAGGGTCTTCTCGGGCTCCTATGTTGTAGCGCTTTAGCTTGCGGTAGAGGGTGGCGCGGCTGATGCCCAGCATTTTGCCGGCTAGGGCTTTGTCTCCCTTGACTTGGGAAAAGACGCGCTCGATGGTGGCGCGCTCGATATCTTCGAGGTCGGTGCCGGAGAGCTCCGGTGAATCGAAGGATTCGGCGCGGAGTTCCGAGTGCGCGATGGCCGAGGGGAGATCGTTAATTTCGATGATGAGCTGGTCGCCGAGTGCAACCGCGCGCTCCAGGCAATTTTCCAATTCGCGGACATTGCCGGGCCAATCGTAGGCGAGCATGGCTTTCATGGCATTGCCGGAAACCTGGACGCCGCGTCCGGGAGCGAGACGGTCGAGAAACCACGCCGCCAGGATGGGTATGTCGGAACGGCGCTCGCGTAGCGGGGGCAGGGAAATGGTGACGACATTGAGGCGGAAGTAAAGATCCTTACGGAAGGTTCCTTTCTGATATTCGGAGTCGAGATCGCGGTTGGTGGCGGCCATGATGCGCACATCCACCTTAACTTTTTGATTACTGCCGACGGGGCGGACTTCTTTCTCCTGCAAGAAGCGCAGCAGCTTGGCCTGCATCTCGAGCGGAAGTTCGCCGACCTCGTCGAGAAAGATGGTTCCGGTATCGGCCGATTGCAGCAATCCCTGCTTGGAGCGAAGAGCGCCGGTGAAGGCTCCTTTTTCGTAACCGAACAATTCACTTTCAATGAGGGTAGGAACCAGCGATCCGCAATCGACGGCGACAAATGGGCGGCTGGCCATGGTTCCGCGAAAGTGCAACGCACGGGCGACGAGTTCCTTGCCCGTTCCACTTTCGCCGGAAATCAGGACCGGAGTGCGGGTATCTTTTAAGCGCGAGATGAGGCGGAGGACGTTCTGAATGCTGGGGGAACTGCCGATGATGCCATGAACGGCGGTCTCGGTATCAGAGCGTTCGCGGAGATAAAGATTTTCTTCCACCAGGCGGACTTTGTCGGCCATACGCCGCAGAAAATGGCGCAGTTCGTCGAGCGGAGCAAAGGGCTTGGAAATGTAGTCGTAAGCGCCGAGCTTCATCGCCTGTACCGCGGTTTCGACGGATCCGTGGCCGGTCATGACGGCGACTTCGATGCGGGGGAAGGCGCGCTTAACCTGCTCCAGGAATTCGATGCCCGACATGCGCGGCATGACCATGTCGGTAAGGATCATGTGCACGGGCTGTTCCTCGAGCAGGGCGAGCGCGGCGTCGCCGCTCTCCGCTTCGAGGCAGTTAAAGCCGAGCGACTCGCCAACCGTGATGCAGAGGCGGCGTATGGTCTGCTCATCGTCGACAATCAGCAATCGTATACGGAGGTCTGGTGTCATGAAGCCGCCCTACCCATGGTCTGCTCGACCACGGAAATGAATTCCTGGACGCGAAACGGTTTTTCGACACAGGGCGCGCCGGTACGTCGGAGAGTGGCAGCGGTCTCCTCGTTGGCCATATCGCCGGTGATGAACACGACTCGGGAGGCGAGTTCGGGGCGATGGCTGGCAATCCAGGCGTAGACCTGGGCGCCGTCGACGCCTCCGGGGGTGCGCATGTCGGAGATGACGCCATGAAAATTGCCGTCCTCAAGGAGTCGCAGGGCTTCGGCGCCCGATTCGGTCGGAACGACGGTATATCCGTAGCCCTCGAGAACGGCGCGCACTAAAGCCATGACTGCCGGTTCGTCTTCAATGAGAAGCACCGGCGCACAAGCGGATTTAATTGCTGTCTTGCTCATTTGGGATGTACTCCTGCCACTGCTCCAAAGGACGCCGCGTCGGTCGCTATTATCGGCAGGCGGACGATAAAGGTCGCTCCATCAGAGTCTGGGTTGTTGTGACACACAATTTCGCCGCCGTGTTCGCGGACAATGCCATAGCAAATACTCAAGCCCAGGCCTGTGCCTTTGCCGACATCTTTGGTGGTAAAGAACGGATCAAAAATACGTTCGGGATCGGCAATGCCCATGCCGCTGTCACGAAAAGAAATCTCGACGAAAGCGCCGGCGCGACCGCTCCTGATCTCAATGCGGGCCGGCCGAGAGCTTTCGCGGACCGCGTCGTAGGCATTGTTGAGGATGTTCAGAAATACCTGCTGGATCTGGTGGGAATCTCCGATGACCGCAGGCAGGGACTCGTCGAGGCGTTCGACCACCTGAATGCCGTGACTGATGAAGTCGTAAGAACGCAGGTGCAGAGTGCGTTGCAGGATGGAATTCAGCTGGACGGGCTGGCGCTGTGGTGGCCTCTGGCGGGCAAAGCTGAGCAGATTCTGCACGATCTGCTTGGTGCGCTGCGCTTCCTGCAGAATCACGCGCAGATCGCGGCGCGCGCTTTCGGGGAGTTCGGGATTTTCCATCAAGAGGTCGGTGAATCCGAGTATGGCGGTCAGGGGATTGTTGACTTCGTGCGCGACGCCAGAGACCAACTGCCCGACGGCTGCCATTTTTTCCGCGTGCATCAGCTTGGCGCGCAGCATGGCGGAGTCGGTGACGTCGCTCATGACCACGACGATGCTGCTGACCCGGCCGTCCTCACCGCTGATGGGACTCAGATTGACGGAGAACTGGCCGCTGACGCCATCGCCGCGGACCAGGGGCATGTCGAAGTTATCGACCTGCTGTCCGCGGGCCACGGCCGCCAGAGCGTCGCGGAGGGCGGGGCGGCGCGTGGCAACACACAGGTCGGGCAAGGGATGGCCGACGATTTGGTTCTGCTGAAAGCCGAGACCGCTCCAGCGCCGGTTGGCGTAACTGATTACGCCTTCGGTGTCGGTGACCAGGATCAGGCTCTGGGTGTGACTCAGGATTTTGCCGGAGAAATCGCGCTCTTTCTGCAACTCGGTTTGCGACTGGTGGAGGCCGGTGACATCCAGCATGAGCCCGCGGTGTTGCAGGACGACGCCGGCCGAATCGCGCATGGCAAAACAGTTCATGAAGACGTGGACAGGCGATCCATCCTTACGTCTCAGGACTTCTTCGTGGTTGCGCATTTCGCCGCCGCGTTTGAGCGTTTCCGCGAGTTCCTGCCGCCGCTCGGGAGAGAAATAGACCTGGGTGGGAATGTCGAGTTGAAGCAATTCGTCGCGGCTGTTGTAGCCGAGGATGCGAACCATGGCGTCGTTGACTTCGACGAAACGGCCCTGGGGCGTGGAGACGTAAATTCCTTCCTGAATGTTGTCGAACAGTTCACGATAGCGGCGCTCCGCTTCGCGGCGGTCGGTGATGTCCTTAAGAACGTGGACGGTCTGCCACTGGGCGCTGCTGGCGCCGTGAATGCGGGAGGTGGAAATCAGGTAAGTGCGTTCGAGGACAGGATGCACATATTCGTCGAGACCCTCCCCGGTGCGGCAAAAGGGACAGGAGTGTGGGGAGGCGCCGGTAGTCAGGGCATCGAGGGCGCGCATATTGATGCCGATCAAGTCGTCGGGAGCTATGCCAACGAAGTCGGCGAGCGAGCGGTTGACGCGAAGAATGTTGTGCTGCTGGTCGTGGACCACGATGAAGTCGCTAATGGCATCGAAGACTTCCAGCCAGTGGCGGTTGGCCTGCTCCATACGGGTAAAGAGGCAGGCATTCTCGAGAGCGATGCTGGCATGACCGGCGATCGCTCGCAGCAACTGGTGGTCTTCGATGGTGGGCGCAGCGCCACGGTCGGCGAGACAAAGAACACCGACAAGGTCTCCCGATGAACCGGTGAGCCGGATGAGGGTGCAATCGGTCCATTCGAGACTGGCGGCGAGCGCGGTTCCCAGCACATCGGCGGCCGGAACGAAGGCGATGTCAGAGGGGTATTTCGGCAGGGCGGCACCGAGGGCTTCGCTGAAGCGGCGGACCAGTTGCGGATCTTCGAGTTCGGAGGCGCCGCAGAGCAGGACGCTGTGGGGCTCCGCAGTCTGGAAAAGGCTGAGGGCAACGCACCGGGCGCCCAGCAGGCTCTCGGCGCGCAGAGCGAAGTTGCGCATGAACTCCGGCAGATGCAGGACGTTGTTGAGTTCGAGCGCGATCGTAACCAGGGCCTCGGCGCGGCGGCGGTGTTCCTCGGATTGGTGGAGATTACGGGTTAATTCGAGAGCGATGGCAACCTGCGCGGCCAGGGCGCGTGCACGGCGGACGTCTTCGTCGTTGATCGGTCCAGGCTCGATGCGGTCGAGCACTCCGAACATCCCGAGCACATCGCCATTCGAGCCGAGCAGGGGCACAGCCAGGAGTTGGCGGATCTGGAAGGCCGCAACGAAATCCAAATTTGTCTCCGGAATCTGGGAGGCGTCTTCGGAGACGAACACATTTTTTTGTCGCAGGGTGCGGGTCGCGACGTCATCGTGGAGCGGGATATCGACAGGACGGGCGAGGCCTTTTTCCATTGCCCATCGAACGTGGAAGGCGGCATCTTCGAGGAGGCCGATGAAGCAGCGCTCGAAGCTGAGGAAACTGGCGGCGCGAACCACCGAGGTCTGCATGAACTCGTCGAGCTTGCCAGCGGATCCGAGTTCGAAAGAAATCTCGAGGATTTCGTGGAGTTCGTGGGCCTGGGCACGCGCCATTCCGTACAACTCGGCATTGGCCACGGCTACCGCGCCAAAGCCGGCGAGGGCCGAGACCAAAGACTTGTCTTCCTGCGTGAACGGCTCCGCGGCACGGGGATAAACCAGAATCGCGCCGTGCGAGCGTGAGGTGCGAAAGGGCGCCGCGATGAGAACTCCGTCCGGCGAATCTTCCCCAAAATGAGAAGAGCCATCGATGCTGACGGTAATGTGCTCACCCGCGGCAACCGCGCGGGTGGCGATCTCGAGCGAAGAGCGGAGGTCGTTCTGCTGAAAACGCGAACGGATCGAGGCGGCGAGCCGGGGCGATTCGGTCGAGACCGCCTGCAACTGGAACAGCTTCTCCTGCTGGACGAACACAAGGACGGCGGGCGAATGCAACAGCACGCGGAGGCGGTCGGCGATGTTCTCCATTACGGCCGCAGTGTCGGGCAGGCCATGGAGCGCGGTGGCGACCTCGACCAGAATGCTGGCGCGACGGTGCTCTTCGCGGGAGAGCTGATTCAAGCGTAGAGCTTCCAGTGCGGTGCCGAGCTGCGCCGCCAGGATGGTGACTTTGGCAACGTCGTCATCGTCGAAACCGGCGTCGGACGCGTTCTGCACGAACGCGACGGCGCCCACCACTTCCCCTGAAACCAGCAGAGGCGCGGCCATTGCTGCACCAGCGCGGCATGCGGAGAGCCAAGGGTAACGGTTGAGTTCGATGGCATTGTTGATGAAGAACGGGCGACGTCTCTGGACCGCTTCCGTGGCTACGGATGGATCACCGGTTCGCACGCGAGTACCACGAAAAGACTCGGCCTGATCGCCGTCGGCTTCCGCTCCGATGAGCTCACCGTCGGAGGTACGACTCCAAAAGTAGGCGCCGCTGGCCTGGAAGAAGCTGCGGGTGACGGCACAGAATGAACGGATGACTTGGCCCGGGGCGCGGCTCTGAAAGGCGGCCCGCGCCAATTCGAGAAGGAGCCTCTGGAAGGTTTCGTCAGACTGAGACGGATCCCCGGAGCCCGAATTACTCCTGTGAGTACTCAGAGAGCCACCCTTCGCTTCAGCTAAGCGGTTGAAAACAATTGAATTATAAAACCGTACCTTGAATTCTCAAATTGAGTCAAGGGAATACGAGGTGGTGGTGCCGACTTCGGAAATGGCACAAAAGTGACATAACGTCTCATTCTGCAATCGGGGACAGTCGATGATCCAGAGTTGGGCGGCCCCTTCTCAAAGGCGAGAAGTGGCGCACCCCCTGCGGCTGCGAAAAGGATTGAGTCTTCATAGCTTTGCAGACGATCACGAAAGTAATGCTACGAAGGAACTTTTGGTATGCGCCAGTGTGGCCCTTACACGAAGATATGGGAGATAAGCAGACAAAGGGTCAGTCAAGAATGCGGAGTTGGTGGCCGGGCATCGCGAGTTAGCGAAACGTGGGCCTGGGTGCGGTCTGCAGGTGGTTTCAAGGCGGGACCGGAAGAGTGAGCGAGGATTTTGGAACTCCGTCTTGGTCTTTGATTCGGCGCAGAAGGAGAACGCGCTGGATCCGGAGCAGCTAGCTGAGGAAGGTTGGAAATGAATATCGGAAGAAAGCTGTACTGGAGTTTCGGCGGCATTCTGGGGGCGGTGCTGTTGCTACTGGCGACCAACCTGATCGCGGTGCATCGCGAGCATGAAACCAAGGCGGCGGCGCAACGTTCGATCGACATGACCGAGGCTACCTCGACGGTCCGCTTCCAGATGATGCAGAACCGGCTTCACCTGCAGAACTATCTGCTCAGCGGGGACACGCGCGACGTGGAGAAAATGAATGATGGCGAGCATGCCCTGAATGACGCCCTTCACCACGCCCAGGATCTGGCGAACTCGACGCAACAACGAAGCAGTCTGGAAAGAGTGCAGGGGCTGGAGCAGGCCTGGGGCAATGAGTTCGCCAACCCTCTGGTGGACAAGCGCCGAGCCGTGGACAGCGGCAATGCGACGGTGGCGGAACTGCAGATTTTCTATCTGCAAAAAGATCCGAACTCCTGGGTCTCGCGTTCCAGCGACGTGCTGGATGATGTGGACAAGGAGAACAACAAACTGCTGGAGGAGCGGCGCCACTCCGATGAACTGGCAGCGACAGGCACGATTCTGGGTGCGATCTTCAGCTCCCTGTTTGCTCTGGGACTGGGTATCATCATCGCCTACCGGACCGCTGCCGGAATCACGGGACCGCTGAACCGTTTGATTCAAGTGGCGGACCAGATCGGGCAATCCGGGGATCTGGAACACAATATTGACATTCACCGTAAGGACGAGATCGGCCAACTGGCCAGGACGTTCGATTCGATGGTGAAGTATCTGAAGGAAATGGCCGCGGTTTCCGAGGCCATTGCCGGGGGCAATCTGTCAGTCGAAGTCCGTCCCCGTTCCGCTAACGACACTCTAGCGAATGCATTCACCCGCATGGTCGAAGGCCTGCGCGGGATGGTGCGCGACGTCCGCGAGGCTGCCACCCAGGTAGCCAGCGCTTCGACCCAGGTAGCCAGCGCTTCGGACGAATCGGCGAGGAACAGCCTGCAGACTTCTTCCGCCATCGATGAAGTGACAAGCACGATGCACGAAATGAGCGTGAACGTGCAGAACATGGTGAAGAGCACGCAGACGCAAGCCTCGAGTGTCAGCGAAACCTCGGCCTCGATCGATGAGATGGTGACCTCGATCCAGCGGGTGGCGGATACGGCCAAGGTGCTTCTGGATATCTCGAATCGTTCGCGGGAAGAGGTGCACAGCGGCATCGGCACCATGGAAAAGGCAACCGACGGCTTGAACCGGATCAACACTACGATCCGCTCTTCGGGCGAGATTATTGATGCGCTGGGCACGCGGGCGGACGACATCGGCAAGATCGTCGGCGTGATCGACGATCTGGCGGAGCAGACCAACCTGCTGGCGTTGAATGCCGCCATCGAAGCGGCGCGCGCGGGCGAGCACGGTCTTGGCTTCGCGGTCGTGGCGGATGAAGTCCGGAAGCTGGCGGAGAAATCGGCGCAGTCCACCAAGGAAATTTCCGAGCTGATCGAGAGCATCCAGAAGGAAGCGCGTAAAGCAGTCGAGAACATGGAGAAGAGCACGAACATTGTGAACGAGGGTCTGAATCTGGGACAGGAACTGAACGCGGCGCTGCGAAAGATTTCGAACGTGGTGACTGAGGTGTACAAGTTCGCGCAGGAAATCGGAGCGGCTACCAACGAGCAGTCGCACGGTTCGTCGCAGATCGCGCGTGCTACTACGCGGTTGAACGAAATCACTCACGAGATCAACTCGGCGGTGGAAGAGCAGGCGTCGGGGGCGCAGGCGGTGGTGCAAGCCATGGAGCGCATGCGTGAACTGGTGCAGTCCTCAACGTCAAGTTCCACCGAACTGGCGGCTTCCTCGGATCAGATGTCGAAGATGTCGCGGGGTCTACTGGATTCGATGGACCGTTTTGCGTTGCGGGCAAACGACGGGACGCCCGCACATGGGAATGGGGCACGGGCCGCGGCGGCGGGATCTCGCTGAGGGAATTCTATTCATGAGCCAGGAAACACACATTGTGGGCTTCCGGGTGGGCCGCGAGACCTACGGCGTGCCTATCACATCGCTGCATGAGATTGTCCGCGTGCCAGAGATCACGGCGGTGCCCGATGCTCCTGATTATCTGGAAGGCGTGATCAACCTGCGGGGGAAGATCGTCACGGTGGTGGATCTGCGCAAGCGGTTTGGGCAACCATCCTCAGGGATCGACCGGCGCAGCCGCATTCTGGTGGTGGAACACCGGGGCCGGCTCGCAGGGATGATCGTGGACTCGGCGTCGGAGGTCCTGAAGATTCCGGAAAGCGAAATCGAGGCGGCGCCGGCCATGATGCTGGAGGGCGGATTGGACTGTGTAACCGGCCTCGGCAAGTACCAGGGACGACTGATCATTCTGCTGGATATCAACAAAGTATTGGCGGGGCGTGACTTTGGAGACGCGCCGCCGGTGGAGAAGCAGTCGGGACAGCCGATGGCGGCCGCTATTGGCAAGGCGGGGACGAAGAGCGCGTCGTCCGGAAAATAACAGGCAGAGCCGAGCCCACATGAACACGACCGAGACAATTGCACTCACCGAAGCAGAATTGAAACTCCTGCAGACGCTGGTCTACCGGGAATGTGGCATGTATTTCGACGATCGGCGTACTTCCTTTCTTCAGGACCGTTTGCAACGCCGGTTAAAAGAGACCCACATCGATTCGTTCTACAGCTACTACCGGCTGCTCATCAGCGAGCAGGGAAAACAAGAGTTAGCTTGTCTGCTCGAAAACCTCACCGTCAATGAGACCAGTTTCTTCCGCAACAAGGCGCAACTGGAACTGTTTCAGCGGGATGTGATGGAAGATATTCTGCGGCGCAAGCAGGAGCGCCGCGATTACAGCGTCAGAATCTGGAGCGCGGGTTGTTCCACGGGGCAGGAACCTTACACCATGGCGATGCAGGTGGCCGATGCCATGTCATACCACTACATGCGCAATCCGATGCCCGGCGCAACACCGGTGCCCAAACCTCTGGTGCCCGCGCCCTGGCGGGTGGAGATACTGGCCAGCGACATCAACTATTCGGTTCTGCGGGCGGCGCAGGAAGGCTCTTACGGCCAGCACCAGATGACATCGGTCGATTACGGCTACCGCCTGCGCTACTTCGACAAGGTGGGCGACCGCTACGCGGTGAAGAAGAGCGTCAAGGAACTGGTGCACTTCGACTTTCACAATCTCAAAACGGAATATCTGCCGCAACGCAACGACGTTATTTTCTGCCGCAACGTGATGATGTATTTCGATGAAGCTGAGCAGAAGCGGCTGGTCGAGAAGTTTTATCGTTGCCTGAATCCGCAGGGCTATCTGTTTGTCGGCCATGCCGAGAGTCTGTTGGGGCTGACAGAAAAATTCCAGATGGTGCATCGCAACAGCGGCACAGCCTACCAGCGAATAGAGGCAAAAGCATGACCGTCCCGCCCGAGGACCGGATGACGGAACTGCGCCAGCTGTTTTTCGAGAGCGCGGAAGAACTCGTCCAGAAGTTGAACGACGAAGCGATGCAGATGGAGAGATCGCCCGGCGATGCGGAGGCAGCCCGCAGCCTGAGGCGGACGGTGCATACGCTGAAGGGCGACTCGGCCGCTTGCGGCTTCCGGGAACTCAGCGAACTGTGCCATGAGTTCGAGGACGTGCTGACGCTGGAGAACACGGCAGCGGCGGCCTCGGTTCCCGAGATCGCGTTGCGCGCGGCCGACGTGTTTGCGGCCTTGCTGGAGTCCTATCGGACGGGGACGAAACTTCCGAGCATCCAGTCGTTGCGCACGGACATAGCCCGTCTGGCCCATCCGGTGCCGGGCGGCGCGGTCAAAGTAAAAAGAAAAACCAGGACAAAGAAAGCCGCTGCGAAATCCAGCCGCTGGTCGGAATACGAACAACTCGCGATAACGCGCGCTGTAGGGGAGCGGAAGCACGTTCATCACGTGTCGGTGCAGATTGACCCACAATGCGCCATGCCAATCGCCGGACGTCAGATGATCCAGATGGCGCTTGCCGGACTGGGCGAAGTTCTGGCTTTCTATCCGATCGAAGGCAGTCATGAGGCGATCACCTGCGTCGAGGCGGCTCTGGCATCGGAAAAACCGGCGGAACAGATTCGGGTAAAGTGCAGTATCCCAACGATCACGCTGAATGTCCGAGTCACGCCCTTGCGGGCGCAGGTGCCGTCGCGGCAGCCCAACCCATCGACGCCCGCGGCCGATTCTGAGGCGGCTGATTCTGAAGTTAAGAAGGAGATCGCAACGCCTGCGGCTTCCGACGCCTCCGCAGATGCCGTTGCCAACGACACGCCGTCGACTGGGGAAGCAGCGGCAACAACACCCACGGTACCGGGCGGCCCCGACACCCTGCTGCGAGTGGACGCGGAAAGAATCGACAGCGTACTCAATCTGGTGGGCGAACTGATCCTGGCGAAATCGATGTTGCAGCAGGCGCTGCTCGAATTTGGACAACGCTTTCCGAAGGATGTCTTGCGCGGAAAATTCGCCGACGCCATGGTGTTTCAGGGGCGGGTTTTGAATGACCTGCAACACTCGGTCATGAAGATTCGCATGGTTCCGGTGGAACAACTGTTCCGGCGGTTTCCGCGGATTGTGCGGGACGTCGGGCGCCAGTGCGGGAAAGAAGTCGAGCTTATGGTCCGGGGCGGCCAAACCGATCTCGACAAAAGTATTCTGGATGCGATCGCCGAGCCGCTCACCCATATGGTGCGCAATGCCGTCGGTCACGGGATTGAGACGGCCGAGGAGCGCGTTCGCAGCGGCAAGCGGCCACAGGGTACGCTGCGGCTGGGCGCTTATCACCAGGGAAATCAGGTGGTCATTGAGATCTCCGACGACGGGCGCGGCATTGACCCGGAGAAAGTGCGGCAGCGCGCCCTGTCCCAAGGATTACTGACCGCGGCGCAGGCAGCCCGCTTGACCGAGGCGGAGACTCTGGATCTGATCCTGCAGCCGGGATTCTCCACGGCAGAAGAAATCACCGAGCTTTCGGGCCGCGGCGTGGGTTTGGACATTGTGCAGAGCGTGCTTGGGCGTCTCAAGGGAACGGTGCAGATCGAAACCGCGCTGGGGCGGGGCACAACCTTCCGCATGCGGCTTCCACTGACGTTGGCCATTATCAGAGCGTTGCTGTTCCGTGTGGAACAGCGGTTGTACGCCTTGCCGCTGAACACGGTGGCCGAGATCGCGCGCACGGTTGAAGAAAATATCCGTCAGGTGGAGCACTACGACGTGCTGCAGTTGCGCGACGACGTGTTGCCTCTGCTGCGCCTCGGCCCCCAGCCTCCGGATGGGCCTGAAACGGCGCGACGCAAAGTCTTCGTGCTCGTGATCCACAGCGGGGACCGTAAATTCGGCGTCATTGTGGATGAACTGGAGGGCGAAGAGGAGCTGGTCATCAAGGCGCTGGATGATCAGTCGATTACGACTGACCTGGTAAGTGGCGCGTCGATTCTGGGCGATGGCAGGGTGGTGCTGATCCTGAACATGATCGCCCTGATGGATCGCTTCACGCGTGGCCGGTCGGATCCAACCACTCCGCGGATGGCAGGTTTGTTGTCGAGTGCAATAAAAGCGGGGACCAGGGATGCAATCGAGACCGGTGTCCTGCGCGCCCGTGGCGCGGCTGGAGGCCACTCATGAAGAAGGTGAGGGTCCTTGTGGTGGATGACTCGGCCCTGATGCGCAAGCTGATTCCGCAGATCCTCGAACAGGGTGACTCGATCGAGGTTGTGGGCACGGCGATGGATGGCCATTTTGCGTTGAAGAAAATCGAGGAACTGTCGCCGCAGGTAGTGACGCTCGACCTGGAAATGCCGGGACTGAACGGGATCGACACTCTGAAAGAAATCATGCGGCGCTGGCGGCTGCCGGTCATTGTGGTCAGCTCGCATAGCACAACGGGAGCGTCGATCACGCTGAAGGCGCTGGCGCTGGGCGCGTTTGATTTCGTGGCCAAGCCCCAGGATGTATCCGCGCGCATGCCCGAGATCGCGGACGAGTTGATCAGAAAGATTCATGCCGCAGCCCAGAGCGCCGGGGTGCAGACGCAGTTCCTGCCGGCGGAAACCAATAGCAGAGCGGAGCCTGGCAAGCTGCGACCGATCGCACCGACGCATATCGTCGCCATCGGCGTTTCTACGGGCGGTCCGAACGCCCTGCAATATATGTTTTCGCATCTGCCGGCGGATTTCTCGGGCAGCATCCTGGTGGTGCAGCATATGCCGGACGGGTTCACGGAACTGTTTGCCAAGCGACTGGACGATAGCTGCCCCATCCGGGTAAAGGAGGCGCAATCGGGCGACTTGCTGGTAGCCGGTAGAGCGCTGATTTGTCCGGGGAACCGGCACATGAAGGTGAAGAAATTGCCGCTGGGCAACGTGGCGTTGCTGTCGGAGGAGGCTCCCGTGAATGGGCACCGTCCGTCAGTGGACGTGCTTTTCCACAGCGTTGCGCAGGCATTCGGTCCGCAAGCCATGGCCGTGCTGATGACCGGCATGGGGGAAGACGGAGCGTTCGGCCTGGGAGAGATACGGGCGGCCGGAGGGTTCACGGTGGCGCAGAGCAAGGAGACCTGCGTGGTTTACGGCATGCCGAAGGCGGCCATTGAACGCGGCTACGCGATGCGCATCGCCGACCTACAGGATCTGCCCACGCTTTTGCAGGCACAATGCCCGCCTGACCGCAGCCGGGTAGAAACGGTCCGAGCGGACACCTGCGACGTCAAGCGGGCGACCAGTGCCGGAGGTAACTAGAGTTACCTACCGAAGGCGCTTGGATCGTGATTAAGTGATAGTTGTGGAGGAGTGTCATGGACAAGTTTGCGCCCGTAAAACGGAGCGAGGACGGACAGCCGGTGCGCTATCTGATCGTGGATGACTCCGTGTTCGCTCGCAAGAACCTGGCCCGCATGGTCGAAACCTTCGGTGGACAGGTAATCGGCGAGGCAGGCGACGGTATTTCGGCGATCAGCGAGTACGAACGGCTGATCCCCGACATCGTTCTGATGGATATCACCATGCCGCAAATGGAAGGTATAGAGGCGGCGGAGAAGATCGTGCGCGACCATCCGAGTGCCCGCATCGTAATGGTGTCATCGGTCGGCTACCAGGAAAACATCGTGGCCGCCCTGCAGCGCGGTGCCCGCCACTTTGTGCAGAAACCAGTCAAGCCGGAAGTTCTTTACGAAGTCATCAAGTATGTGATGCGCGACGACGGAACGACGGTACGCACCGCCGGAGCTGGAGCATAGCCAATGCGGATGGAGTTGATTCAGCCTTTCATTAATTCGGCCGACGCCGTTCTGGCGCAGGGCCTGGAGTCGCCCATTTCCATCGAGAACTTAAGTATGGAAGAAGAGGCTTACCGCAGGAAGGGAATTGCCGCCGAGGTTTGCCTTACGGGCGAGATTGAAGGGCGGATCATTTTTGATGTGGACCGCGCGACCGCGGTGCAAATTGCCAGCCGCCTGGCTGGCGTCGAAGTGTCCGAGACCGACGACGAGCTGGTGCGCGAGGCGGTCTGCGAGCTGGCCAATCAGATTATTGGCAACGCTGTAACCACGCTCAACGATCAAGGCTTTCACTTTCACGTTCGTCCCCCCAACGTGCACACTTCCGAGCAGGGCAGCAAAGGCAGTGAAGATACGGAAGCTATGGTCATGTGCTTCAATGCTTCCGGTGGAAATGTCTTCATGAATGTGGCGCTGCGCTATCATCTCCTCCCGACATCGGAACGGAGTGCGGTCGCGGGATAGGAATTCGGTCGTTGGTCGCTAGTCGTTCGTCGTTCTACTCTGCCACTCATTCAACTTCAACTACACTGCCACACCGGAGACGCGGCAAGCCGCGTCTCTACGAGACGTTTTGCTCTCCGATCCGTTTTACTGCCCGGAATTCCTTGCAACCTTACGGGCCGGCAATCAGGAAAACCGGATTTTGGGGCGCATTCTGCAGACTCCCGGGAACCTGGCGAGTGCCGGTGGGAGCCGGCTGGTTCTCGATATAGCTTTCGCTGGAGGTATCGATGATGTTGACATTGCCTCCATCGCAACTCGATAAGTACGCACGGGAACTGTCACCGCCCGCGGCAATCGTGAAGCGAAAACGCGCATTGGCGCAGGCCGGAACGTAATATATAGAACCCCCGATCGTCGCATCCGGAAAACCGGGAACGGCCACTGTAGTTTCCGCTGTGTTTGAAACCAGATTCACGACTGTCACTTGCGGAAAGATGTTGCTGCCTGTACCCGAGGCCGAGACAGGGGTTGAGGCGAGAACCGTGGCATTGGGGACCTGGAAACAGGTGCCCGGGCAAGCTGCCGTATCACTCACAATCGACCCGACAATAAACGTCCCGTCGAACCCGGTCTGGTGTGTGCCTGCAACCGTAACGCTTACGCCTGCGGTCAGGGCCTGCCCGGCCGTTAAGGTATAGGCATAGGTTGCGTTAGTTCCGTCGCCTGAGGTCGAGGAGATAGTGAGTGTGCTGGGCAGCGTGGCATAGGAGGCAACGTAAACGCGGCTTCCATCGGGAAGCGCTGCGGCAGAAGTGGCAGTGGCGGCGGCCGAGGGAAGATTAAGAAGTGTGAAAGGTTGAATGGGAATTGTCGTTATAAGCGTCGGCGGAGATTGCGAAACATTGACCATCTCCATCTGTTGCCCACCGGCGATGTAAAGCCGATTCAGATTGGGATCGTAGGTCATTGTGGCAGCGCCGGTAACAGCAAGGCCGGGGTATTCAGTCAGTGTGTCGGGGCCAGCGGTCGAAACCGTGCTCAGGGAAGCCAACGTCCCGTCTTCCTCAAGCACGTACACCTCTTGGTCGTCGGATCGCGGTGACAACCAAATGGGTGCCGCTAACGTAGTCACGGGCGAACCAACCCTCTGCGAGGTGTCCTGGGTGTTGAACCCGCTGATCGTGCTGTCGCCCTGGTTGGCCACGTAGAGCTTGGTATTGTCGGGGGTGACGGCCAGGGCATAGGGATTTTTTCCGACTGGAACCGTTGCCACCAGGATGTTCTCCAGAATGTTGACCACTGCAATAGAGGGAACGATGGTGCCTTGAGGGTTCGTGGGATCGGTTGGATAGGTTGGTAAGGTCACGTACGCGGTCGTAGCCCCTGGGGCAACGGCCACAAAATTCGGCGACGAATAAATCGGCAAACTGACGGATCCGGTGCCGGAGATAGTTGCGCCTGAGAAGCTCAGCCTGGTAAGCGAAGGGCACACATCATAGACATATAGAGCGGGACCGGGCGGAGCAGGAAACTGTACAAGACAGCTCGTGGTCCCCACATCTTCTCCCGTGCCGATCTGGGTCACCGCCTGGTTTACTACCAGGACTTCGCCGGCACTTTGCTGAACGGCAAAAACGGGATGGATGTCTACGTTGCCGATACTTCCGACCGAGTCGCCGGAGACATCGATGGCCATGGCGCTGCCCGCTACGAACGCTCCGTTATCGTTGATCGACACCACGGTGTTGGAAGCCGCTGGATTGGGAAAGGTGGGAGGATTCGGGATGATGATCGGGCGGAAAGTGTCGCCGCATCCGGTACAGATCAGATAAACCAACGACACGAACCCCAGCCAGAGGAACCGCTTCATTCAAACTCCGTAGTAAAAGATGGTGTTGCGCGGAAACCGATATTGTATCGGGAACCGGGGCGGGAGGGGAAATCAGACGGCGCCTAGCCGACGCAACTTTTTTCCCGCCGCACTGGTGAGAAGCGGATAGAGGTGAGTTTGGTTGCCGGGGGCGGCGTTCCGTGGGCAATACTTTCGTGGACAAATGCTTTATGGGTAGAGACGCGGCTTGCCGCGTCTCTACGCCGATTCAGGCGCGGCCGCGTTTTGTCTTTGGTTGGCTTCGGGCTGGCATTTCCGCAACTTTTTCTGACGCGGAGGGCTTCTTTGTCTGGGCCAGGCTTTCCTTCAGCGCCGCCATCAAGTCCACTACGGGGGCCATTTTCTTCGGTTGCTCGACGGCCTGGACTTCGCCACCTTCGAGTTTCGTCTCGATCAGCTTCTTCAGATTGTCCTGAAAGGTGTCGTGATACTTCTCCGGGTCCCACTCGTCCGCCAGGGCTTCGATGAGTTGATGGGCAACCTTGATTTCGGCGTCTTTAATCTCCACGTCGGGCGCGCCGAAGGACTCGACCTCGCGAACTTCCTCGGCGTAATACATGGTGTGCAGCATCATTCCACCTTTATGCGGACGCAGAAAAACCGTGTATTCCCGGTTGTGCATAGTGAGTTTGGCGATGGCGACGTACTCGCTCTCTTCCAGCGCCTTGGTAAGCAGCGCGTAGGGACGTCGGCCGGCTTCTTCCGGAACCATGTAATAGGACGACTCGAAGTAAACCGGGTCGACTTCGGCTGCCCTCACGAATTCCAGGATTTCCATGGTCTTCGCGGTCTTCGGTTCAATCTTCTTGATCTCTTCCGGCTCGATGATGACGTATTCGTCTTTGCGGTACTCATAGCCCTTGACGATGTCGCTGCGCTCGAGGACCTGGTTGTCCAGCGGGCAAATGAGCTGCTGCTTCACGCGATGGTGATCGGTGCGGTGAAGCTGATTGAAGGAGATGCCGCTGCTGCGCGCGCCCGAGAACAGACGCACCGGCATCGAGATCAATCCGAAAGTAAGATAACCAGACCAGACAGAAGCCGCCATAGTTTCACCCCAAGTAGAGACGAAGCTTGCCTCGTCTCGGCAGACGCAGCAAGCCGCGTCGCTGCAAGATCAGAATTCATCATTCATCCAGCCGTTCAGATGCCAGAATCCCGCCGAGCGTACAGAAGTTTAGCCGAAATGGGCCGGGGTCGCAGCCGCCAGATTACGGGCTGAATCCAAAGGACAAGCACTACATGGCGGGGTGCGTAGCTGCCCGGCACCGAATATAGTGTTATCGAGCGTGGCTCTTGCAGTCCCATGGTCAGTTCTCAGACATTCGAACATGCTGAATCCATATCTGGCATATGCCTGGGCATCGTCCGCCGAGCGCTTGGCTCTCGCCGCAGCGGTGACGTTGGGCTTCGCCATGCTGGCTCGCGCTCTGCGCGGCGTCAATCCATCGGGAGCTCTGGCGGGCGGTCTCGCCTGCTTCCTGCTTTTTGCCGGAGCGGGTCCAGCGGCGTTTTGCGCATTGGCTGCGCTGTTTGTGATGACCTGGGTCACGACTCGGGTCGGACACCGGCGTAAGCTGACACTCCGGCTCGCCGAGCAGCGCGACGGCCGAAATGCGTGGCAAGTCCTGGCCAATCTGGCAGCGGCTGCTCTCAGTTCGGTTGTTTTCAGCGTCAACGGACATCGAGTTTGGCTGGTAGCGGCCGTGGCAGCTCTCACGGAAGCAGCTACTGACACCGTCGCCAGCGAGATCGGTCAACTCCGCGGCACCGGCGGGCGACTGATCACGACATGGGAACGCGTTCCTGCGGGTACCGACGGCGGCATCACCACTCCCGGAAGTATGGCGGGCGTGGCGGCCGGTCTGGTGATTGCGACGGTGGCAACCGTCGGCGGAATGCTTCCTCAGTCCCAGCTTTGGATTCCGGTGGCCGCGGGATTCGCCGGCATGCTCATCGACAGTCTTCTCGGAGCCACTCTCCAGCGCTGGGGCTGGATCAGCAATCAAGCTGTGAATTTGCTCTCCACGCTGGCAGCTGGGGCCCTGGCGTACTTGATGAATTTGCTGTAGAGATGCGGCGCTTGCCGCGCATCGGGCTAACGCAGAATTTCCGGGCACCGCACGCGGGAGACGGGGCAAGCCCCGTCTCTACCGGCGATTTTCGCGAATTGCGTTCGCTGCGGATTAGGTTCGCTGCTTTACGCGGTCGAGGAGCATGAAGACTAGAACGCCCAGGGCGGCGTTCGCCATGCCGGAAACGAGCTCGTGCGGCCAGCTCCACGCCATGTGCAGTCCGACCAGACCGCGGGCAATCATGAAATAGACAACCTCATGCACCACGTAAAAGAAAATCGTAAGCAGGAAACGTGCTCCGACATTTTCCACGTCGAGCTTGATGCCGAGCGAGGAGGCCCCAAATCCCACCACGGTCTTCGAAATTCCGTAGAGTCCGATGGGCTGATGCGTCAGCGCGTCTTGCAGAATGCCAATCAAGCCGCCCGTGACCAGACCTGCGAGCGGATTGCGGCGGGCCGTCGCGAACCCGATCACAACAAGCAGCGGTAGATCGAAGATGGAAAAAAAAGGAAACCGCAGCGGTAGCCACGCCTGCAGGAAAACGGCGGTCAGCGGAATCAGAACCGTCGCGGGAATACTGAAACGGTAGACCTCAACCTGCTCACCCGAAGTGTAAGTAATGGCCACTTTAGTGCGGACTATCCTGCACGGCGGTTTGCGGTTTCGGTTCGACCACGATCTTAACGGGCTTCGGGGAAGCTTTCATGGTATCGGCACTGGTCGCCGTTGCACGGGTTGCAGGAACGCCAGAGGCGCTTGCCGCGCCGGTTTCAGGTGAAGATGCGGTCGTTGCCGGTTTTGCGGCCGGTTTCGCGGCGGGGATCGCGCCATCGGCGGAAGCCTGCGGGGATGCAGTCGCTGGCTTGGTATCGGAGCCTGCGCCCGATGCCGCGCCGGGCGAACCCTGCTTTTCGGAGTTTTCCGGTTTGGCGGGTACGCCCGGCAAGCGCCCTGCCAGGATATCGACCGCGCGCACAGAGCCCGTCTGATCGGGCTCGGCTTGCCTTTCATCAATCTTGGTTACAACCAGCACTTCCTCCAGCCGGCTGAGATTGGCAGCGGGATGCACGTGAATTTTGAGAAAGAGCTCGCTGCCCGGCGAAACCTTTGTCACCCGACCAACCAGCAGGCCCTTGGGAAAGATGCCATCTCCGCCGCTGGTAAGAACCTGTTCTCCCGCGGGCACGGTTTCGTCGCTCATTACTTTTTCGAGCTCCACTTCGCCGGCGGGTGTGCCTCGCAGTATGCCTTGCACTCGGGTTTTATCGAGGATCGCGCCCACTCCGCTGGTCTGGTCGTCAATCAACAGCACCTGCGAACTGGAGCGGTACACGCGCAGCACCTTGCCCACGATGCCGTCCGCGGTAATGACTGCCATGTCGGGCTTGATGCCGTCGCTTTCACCCTTGTCGATATAGACGGAACGCGACGACTCGCTGCCGCTGGATCCGATGACCTGCGCCGCCATGGTCTTCGAAATGAATTGTTCTTTGAAGGCGAGCAGCGCCTGCAGACGGCGCGCCTGATCGGCGTCCTGGCTCATCCGCACCTGCTCCAGACTCATACGCTCAATCTGTTGCTTGAGGTTCCGGTTTTCGGCGCGGACGCCGCGCAGGTAGAAATAGTTGTGCCAGATATTGCCGGTGGAGGTCTGCACCCACACCAGCGCCTTTTCGAGAGGTGTGACGGCGCCCACCGCCCAGACGCGAATCAGCCGCGTCGGTTCGCTATCAGTTGTCCGCCTGACCTGCACGGCCAGACCGAGCACCTGGGCGAATAAAACTCCCACCAGCACGATCAGATTGCGGTAGCGTCCGAGGACGTCCATAACGGCAGCTCTCAGCTCTCAGTTGTCAGCTCTCAGTAAACCCGTCATCACTGAGATGGTCATCCCGTTTGAAATTGTCATCCCGACGGGGACCGTATCCCTGGGGTTGTCATCCCGAACGAAGTGAGGGATCTGCATTTTGCCTGCTGTGAATCGAAGCTCGCACTACTCGATTGAAATCTTGCGCAGCAGCTTGAAGTCCGAGAGCATTTTGCCTGTGCCGAGCACCACGCTGCATAGCGGATCGTCGGCGATGGAGACAGGCAGCCCGGTTTCCTCGCGGATGCGCTTGTCGAGATTCTTGATGAGCGCGCCACCGCCAGTCAGAACGATGCCGCGGTCGCTGATGTCGGCAGACAGTTCCGGCGGCGTGCGTTCGAGCGCGACGCGTATGGCGTTCATAATCGTGGAGACGCATTCGCTCAGCGATTCGCGGATTTCACTGTCGTCGACGGTGATGGTTTTGGGCACGCCTTCGATCAGGTTGCGGCCTTTAATTTCCATGGTCAACGGTTTGTCGAGCGGGTACGCGGAGCCGATTTCCATCTTGATCTGCTCAGCGGTGCGCTCGCCCACCAGCAGATTATATTTCCGCTTCAGGTAATTCATGATGGCCTCATCCATCTGGTTGCCGGCCATGCGCACGGAACGCGAATAAACGATGCCGCTGAGCGAAATTACCGCGATGTCGGTGGTGCCGCCGCCAATGTCGACGACCATATTGCCGCTGGGTTCGGTAATCGGCAACCCGGCGCCGATGGCGGCCACCATAGCCTGCTCCACCAGGTGAACTTCGCTGGCCTTGGCGCGATAGGCGGAATCCATGACCGCGCGCTTTTCCACCTGCGTGATTTCCGAAGGCACGCCGATCACGATCCGCGGATGCACCAGCATCTTGCGGTTGTGCGCCTTCTGGATGAAATAGTTCAGCATCTTCTCGGTGACCTTGAAGTCGGCGATGAC
>Ga0182018_10000883_pt1 | contig 37007 bp, 22 predicted proteins | sample 812P2MmetaG_FD_120490 | JGI IMG/M metagenome (GOLD analysis project Ga0182018, IMG submission 120490) | Permafrost microbial communities from Stordalen Mire, Sweden - 812P2M metaG | ecosystem: Environmental > Terrestrial > Soil > Wetlands > Permafrost | place: Sweden: Stordalen | collected...
GTAACGGCGCCCCGGTGATGCTTACCGACGTGGCGCGCATCGTGAACGGCGTCGAAAACAACAAGCAGGCGGCGTGGATGAATCAGACCCCCGCGGTCATCCTGAATGTGCAACGCCAGCCTGGGGCCAATACCATTAGCGTAGTCAACAGCATTAAGCAACTCCTGCCGCAAATGGAAGCCAACCTGCCCACCGGCATTCAGGTGACCACGCTCACCGATCTCACCACCGCCATCGAAGCGTCAGTTTCCGACGTTGAGTTTGAATTGCTGTTGACGGTCGGACTCGTCGTGCTCGTCATCTTCCTCTTCCTGCGGAGTCTCTATGCCACTATCATTCCGGCGGTGGCGGTTCCGCTGTCGCTGGTGGGTACCCTGGCGGCGATGTACATCCTGGGTTACAGCCTGGATAACTTATCGCTGATGGCGCTGACCATCTCCACCGGCTTCGTGGTGGATGATGCCATCGTGATGATCGAAAACATCTCGCGCTACATCGAGGCGGGCGATCCGCCTATGGAAGCGGCGCTCAAGGGCGCGGAGCAAATTGGCTTCACCATTCTCTCGCTGACCGTGTCGCTCATTGCCGTCCTGATTCCGCTGTTATTTATGGGCGACGTAGTGGGGCGCCTGTTCCGCGAGTTTGCCGTAACCCTTGCCATCACCATCGTCCTGTCGGCAGTGGTTTCCCTTACGCTCACGCCAATGATGAGTGCGCGCATCTTGCGGCCTAACCCAAAAGAGCAGCAGGGACGCATCTATCGAGCCACGGAACGTGCTTTCGAGGGAATGATCGCGTTCTATGGCCGAACGCTGAAAGTTGTCCTTCGCTTTCAGACCATTACGCTGTTGGTCGCGCTGACCACCCTGCTGCTTACGGTTTTCCTTTACATCATCATTCCCAAGGGATTTTTCCCGGTGCAGGACACGGGCGTTATTCAGGGCATATCGCAGGCTCCGGCGGCGACTGGCTTCAAGGCCATGGCAGAGAAGCAGCAAGAGCTCGCAAAAGTAATTCTGGCTGACCCGGCCGTCGATAGCCTTTCGTCGTTCATTGGCGCCGATGGAACGAATACCACGACGAACAGCGGGCGAATGTCGATCAATCTGAAGCCGCTCAACCAGCGCAAGATGAATGCTTCCGATGTAATTCGCCGGCTCAACTCAAAGCTCGACCAGGTTCAGGGAATACAGCTGTTCATGCAACCGGTGCAGAACATCACCGTGGACGATCGCGTGAGCCGCACGCAATATCAGTACACACTCGAAGACCCCAACGCAGACGAATTGAATGACTGGACCAATCGCTTCGTCGACCGGCTAAAGCAACTGCCGGAACTGGAAGATGTCGCCACCGATCAGCAACCGGGAGGGCTGGCTGTATCTCTGGTGATTGATCGAGTCACGGCCTCGCGACTTGGGATCGCGCCCACCACCATCGATAACACTTTGTATGATGCTTTCGGTCAGCGCCAGATCAGCACGATGTATACGCAAGTGAATCAGTACCACGTTGTGCTTGAGAGTCAGCCGCAATTTCAACTGGACCCGAACAAGCTGAACCATCTCTACATACAGTCCAATGCGTCGGCCGGTGCGACCGGAGCCGGAGCGGCTTCCTCATTCGCGTCTTCCGGGTCGTCCTCCGCGGGGTCGAATGCGGCGACGGGCTCGGCTCTCTATACTCCGTCGGCGAATACGCTCACTCCTCCGTTAAACGCGCTTTCGCCGAGTTCTTCATCGACGTCGAGCACGAGTGCAAACACAGCCAGTAGTTCGGCGATGAGCAATGCGGTGCCGCTGAGCGCATTCTCACACTTTGAAAAAACGACAGAGGCCCTCTCCATTTCTCACCAGGGGCAGTTTCCGGCCATCACCGTATCGTTCAATCTCGGACCGAATGCCGCGCTGGGCGAGGCAATTACGGCGGTCGACAAAGCACAGAAAGACATGCACATGCCTCCCAGCCTGCAGGCGGGGTTTCAAGGGACGGCGGCATCATTTACGAATTCGCTGTCCAATGAGCCGTTGCTGATTCTGGCGGCGCTGGTCACCGTCTACATTGTGCTTGGGGTTTTGTATGAGAGCTTCATCCATCCGATTACGATTTTGTCTACACTCCCGTCGGCGGGCGTGGGCGCTTTTCTCGCGCTGATTATTTTTCGCCAGGATTTGAGCGTGGTGGCGATTATCGGCATCATTCTGCTGATCGGTATCGTGAAGAAGAACGGCATCATGATGGTCGACTTTGCGCTCGAAGGCGAGCGCGAGCACGGGAAGAGTGCCACGGACGCGATTTACGACGCTTGTCTGCTGCGTTTTCGCCCCATCATGATGACCACGATGGCAGCGCTGCTGGCCGGCCTTCCGTTGGCTTTGGGAACCGGTTTCGGTTCCGAATTGCGCCGTCCGCTGGGCATTGCCATGGTGGGCGGACTGCTGCTGAGCCAGGTACTCACGCTTTACACCACGCCCGTCATCTACATCTTTTTTGACAATCTGGCCCACCGCTTTACGGGCGAATCGAAGCGGCCGGAAACCGGAGGCGGAGAACAGGCAGGGCCGGCATGAATATCTCCGCACCGTTTATTCATCGGCCTGTGGCGACCACGCTGCTTACAGTGGGGGTCGCCCTCGCCGGCGCGATTGCTTTTCAAGTGCTCCCGGTCGCTCCCCTCCCCGAAGTTGACTTCCCGACCATTTCAGTCAGCGCCAGCTTGCCCGGAGGCAGCGCCGACATTATGGCGTCGTCGGTCGCCACTCCGCTGGAACGGCAGTTCGGTCATATTGCCGGCGTGACGGAGATGACCTCCACCAGTTCGCTCGGCGCCACGTCGATCACGATTCAATTTGATCTCAGCCGCGATATAGACGGCGCGGCGCGCGACGTCGAAGCGGCCATCAATGCGGCGCGAACTTATCTGCCCGCGAATCTGCCGGGCAATCCGAGCTACCGCAAAGTCAATCCTGCCGATGCCCCGATCATGATCCTGGGGCTGACGTCTGACAAATTTGGTCCCGATAAGATGTACGACGAAGCCTCCACTGTCCTCGAGCAGAAGTTGTCGCAGATACAGGGCGTAGGCCAGGTTGTGGTCGGAGGCGGAGCGCTGCCATCGGTTCGTGTGGACGCAAATCCCACACAATTGGCCAGCTATGGACTGACACTCGCTAATCTGCAGTCCGTGCTGAGCCTGCAGAATGCCGACCTGGCCAAGGGACAAATTTCCGATGGCAACGTGTCCGCCGACATCCTCGCTAACGACCAGATCTCGCACGCCGAAGACTACAAGCCGCTCGTCGTCGGGTATAAAAACGGCGCAGCCGTGCATTTGTCCGATGTTGCGGCGGTGACGGATTCGGTGGCCAACATCCGTGCCGCCGGTTATTTGAATGGCAAGCGCGCGGTTACGGTAATCATCTTCCGGCAGCCGGGCGCGAATATCATTGGCACGGTCAACCGCATTCGCCAGCAACTTCCGTTCATCCAGGCAACCATCCCGCTCGGCATCGATACGACTATCGTTCTGGACCGCACGACCACCATCCGCGCTTCGGTCAGCGACGTCGAGCGCACGCTGCTTATTTCCATTGGCCTCGTCATCGGAGTAGTGTTTGTCTTCCTGCGCAACGGACGCGCCACGCTTATTCCCGCGGTGGCAGTGCCAGTCTCGCTAGTCGGAACGTTCGCCGTGATGTATCTATTCGGATACACGTTGGACAACCTCTCGCTGATGGCCATGACTATCGCCACCGGGTTTGTCGTCGATGACGCCATCGTGGTGATGGAAAATATTGCTCGTCATCTGGAAAATGGCGTAGAGCCGTTTGCCGCAGCGCTGAAAGGCGCGGAGGAAATCGGTTTCACCGTCTTCACCATCAGCATTTCGCTGATTGCCGTTTTTATCCCTCTTCTTATGATGGGTGGAATCGTGGGCCGTCTCTTTCGGGAGTTTGCCGTCACCCTCTCGACAGCCGTTTTCGTGTCGATGATTATCTCGCTGACCACGACTCCGATGATGTGCGCCTACCTGTTGAGGAACGAGCGCGCGGAAAAACACGGCCGCATCTACAAGGCCACGGAAAAGTTCTTTGATGGCATGCTCTCTTTGTACCGCACCACTCTGCATTGGGTGCTCGAGCATCCTATGCCGACCCTCATCGTACTGTTCATTACCATCGTGCTCAATGTGGTGCTGATCATCAAGATACCCAAGGGCCTTTTCCCGGTGGAGGACACCGGAGCAATTACCGGGAGTGTGCGCGGGCCGCAGGATTCATCCTTTCCGGCGATGGACGCTTCCATTCGGCAGATCGGGGCCGTGATCAAGAGTGATCCAGCGGTCCAGAATGTGATTGCGTTTAGCGGGGGCAGCGGGGCTACAAATACTGGCTCCGTCTACATTGCGCTCAAGCCGCTCGCGGAGCGCAAGGTGAGTGCTAGCCAGATCATCGACCGCCTGCGCCCGAAATTGAACCGGCTGCCGACGGCTTCCGCGTTTCTTCAAGCCGCGCAGGATCTGCGTATCGGTGGCCGATCCAGCAATGCGATGTATCAGTACACGCTCCAAGCTGACAATGTGCAGGATCTTTTTACGTGGGGGCCGCGGATACTGAGTCAGATGCAGCATTTGCCGGGTCTGCAGGACGTGAGCTCCGACCAGCAGAATGGCGGACTCGACGAACTGCTGAACTATGATCGCGTCACTGCGGCCAAGCTTGGCATTACGGTGCAGCAACTGGACTCGGGGTTGTACGGCGCCTTCGGCCAGTCGCAAGTTTCCATCATCTACACGCAGTTAAATCAGTATTACGTGGTTCTGGAAGTTGCTCCTCAATATTGGCAAAGTCCGGAAGGATTGAAAGACATCTACCTTCAATCATCCGGCGGGAACATTCCGCTGCTCGCCGTGGCCACGGGTCAAGCCAATACCACGCCGCTGACCATCAACCATACCGGGTTATTCCCTTCGGTTACGGTGTCCTTTAACCTCGCGTCGAATAAGTCGTTGAGCGATGCCACATTGAGCATCGACCAGATGCAAAAGCGGCTGGGCGCGCCTTCCACGCTGCAAGGCTTTTTTGCGGGGACGCTGCTGGCCTATCAGCAATCTCTCGGCACCGAGCCCGTGCTGATTCTGACTGCACTGCTGGCTGTCTACATCGTTCTCGGCATTTTGTATGAAAGCCTGGTTCACCCCCTGACCATCATCTCCACACTGCCGTCGGCGAGCGTGGGCGCAATGCTCTCATTGATGCTGTTTAAGCAAGACCTGAACATCATCTCCATTATCGGCATCGTGTTGCTGATCGGAATCGTAAAGAAGAATGCCATCATGATGATTGATTTCGCGCTTGAAGTTGAGCGCAGCGAGGGGAAGAAGCCCATCGACTCGATTTTTGAGGCGTGCATGCTGCGCTTTCGTCCCATCCTGATGACTACGATGGCCGCGATATTGGGCGCGCTGCCGTTGGCGCTGGGGACGGGCACGGGCTATGAGCTGCGGCGGCCGCTCGGCATCACGATTGTGGGGGGATTGATCCTGAGTCAGTTGCTCACGCTCTATACCACGCCGGTCGTCTATTTGGAGTTCGACCGGCTGCGACTGTGGATGGGCGGGAAGCAGCGTGACGTTGGCTATGGTGCTGGGCCAGTCCGTAGCACAGCGGATTAGTTCGACGGAACGCCGGATCGGTACACTCGCCCCCGGACTTGCCGGAGCAAGCTTCAGAGCCGCAGCCGCTGACTCATCGGGGAAGAGAATGTTTTTCTGTGGCTCGTTCGGGCAGAACCGCTGTACGGACACTGTCGGCGGCAGCTCGCTCGGCAATCAGGCCGAATCCCTTTCTGCGGGCTTCGTCGCCAAGTTCATGCAATTGGGCGCGTCCGCGTTCCGTGTTTCCAGCCCCGATCTCGATCTCGCCTAGTTCCAGGCGTGCTTCGAGCTGACAACGTACGCAATCCACGGCCATGGCCTTCTCGATCGCTGGTCGAAGGATGCGCCTTGCGTAGTCAAAACGATGCTGTGCAGCTTGAAGTTGGGCGTTGGCCAGTGCGACATCGAAGCGGACTGTCGGATCGTAGCTCTTAGTCGAAAGAATAGTGGTTTGTCCCAGCATCTTGGCGGCTTCGGCAGTTTTTCCCTGTTGAATGTTCTCGCGTGCCAGCACGATCTCCGCTTCGATTTCACCGTCGATCACTCTGTGTGATCGAAAATCGTCGATCGCGGACCGAAGTGTATCCTGGTCCACTGTTCCTGCCTGCACCAATGAAACTTCCGCGAGTTCAACCTGATCCCAGGCTGTGTCAGTCTTGGCGCCAGTTTGACGATCCAGCGAAAGCGCTTCAGAAAGGGTTTGCTTCGCGCTGACGAAATCTCCTTCCCTTAAGTATGCCCTGCCTAGAGACCGCTCAGCGTCCGTATAGTCCGTCGTGGCGCCCGTCTGTTTGAGGCGTGTAACTGCTTCTCGGTACATCCCCAATGCAGTTGTCAGATCTCCCTGTGTTTCAGTAATCGAGCCGAGGGTTTGCAGGGCAGTCCCGAGAATTGAATTGTTCGCTTCGTTACGAAGATGTTGCGCGTACGGCTCCAGCATGTCTTTTGCTTCGCGAAGCTTCCCACGCTGCTGAAGCAACTCGGCGAGGTTGCAGGTCACCGCGTCGCGTTGGTTCATCCGGTTTAATTTAGTAAAGATGGCGACTGCCTCGCGGAAAAGATTTTCCGCTCTTGGCAGGTCGCCCTCGATCTCATACATCGAGCCGAGGTTTGAGAGCGCGGATGCCACACGGGATTGGTCACCCTGTTTGCGGAACACGGTCAGCGCTCGTTCGATGCTATGCTTGGCGCCGTTAATATCGCCTTGTGTCGCTAAGACACCACCAATGTTCATTGAGGCGAGGGCTGATCTACCCAAATCACCTGATTCGGCGAACATGCGCTGGGCTTTGGTGTCGGCTTCCACTGCGCTGCTAAGGTTTCCAAGAGAAAACGAAGCAGATCCGCCAACCAGCTTCGCACGTGCCAGCAACAGGTTTGCCCCATTGATTTCCGCTTTCCTGGCCGCACTATCGGCTAACGTTTGCTCTCGTTGGTACTCTCCGAGGTTGCTGGCAATTCTGGCTTCCGTAAGGTCGATTCGGGGATCATCGCGCTCCGGAGAGGGCGGCCTTCGCAAAGCGGCAAGAGTCACGGCTGCGTCAGTGCTCTTCCCCATCGCATCTTGCGCTGCGGCGAGGTTCAAACCGTAGTCAAGATTGTCGGGGTACGATCTCTGCAGGCGGTAATAGACTTCAATTGCCTGCGTCCAGTCTCCGTTCATTTCGTGATAACGTGCTTCGGCTTGCAGGCGCGCTTGTTGCGGTAGATTTTGCGCCAAGTCCATTGCTTTTCGCGCCGCGATTGCGGCTTTCGCGTCGTACCCGAGTTCGGACCATGCGGTCGCCAAGGCTGAATACGCAGGCGAATATTCAGGCTGCAAACGGATGACTCTTTCCAGGAGATCGCCGGCCGCGACATCGTCGTAGAGCCGCAATTTAGCGAGTCCGTCGGAGTAGAGCCGGGCTGCTTCTGGATTAGAGGGCAGCGCGAGTTTAACCTCTTCCGCCTCGCTTGAGGTCAGCGTGCCAACACCCATTTTTGCCCGCAGTTGTTCGCCAGCCCGAGACGCCAGGTCGAACAGGCTCGACTGCGAGCCGACGACGGCCACGCTGGCAACCGTATCCCCCGTCACTGCGTCCTGCACACGAGCATCGAGGCGAAGCTGTCCATTGCCTGCATCTCCGATGGCGAGGTACGAGCCTGCAACGACATACTCGCAACCCAGATCCTTATGAATCTTGGTCAGGCTATGGCGAGCGTAGCTGTCTTCATCAGCGAGACCCAGTTCATGCTTCGCCCGCGTAACATCCTCGGCGGCCACGGTTCGGAGCTGGTCGCCCGCAGCCAATTCCGTCGCCAGCATCTCAGTAAATGCGGTCGACAACCATACATCTCGCACATTTCCGGAGACGTTTGTGAAACCCATCACGGCTACCGATCGGCGTGTGAGACTCGAGGGAACGACCGTCGCCGGTTGAGCTTGCGCGGTTGGCACGTGCTGACTTCGACGGCTATAACGATACCCAGGATATGCGACGAATAGAGCCAGAACCAGGACCGCTGCTGCACCCCAGTATGGCCAATTGCGACCCTTTCCCGGTGGCACGGTCGAAAACTCGGTGGGGGCGATGTCGACGGATGGGATCTCGGCGGACTCCAACGTCGCAGCGCTTTGCGGCGCTTCATCGGAGACCGGAGTCCGCGATTCAACGCTAGATATAAAGCGATAACCTATTTTGGGTAAGGTTTCGATGTAGCGGGGTTCGAGAGAATTATCCTGCAGTGCGCTTCGTAGCCTTTGCACGGCGCTATTGAGGCTCGCTTCGAAATTGACGAAGACGTCGCCCGGCCACAACTTTCGTCTCAGATCCTCGCGCGAAACAACTTCGCCTGGTTTTTCGAGGAGCATGGCCAGAATCTGAAATGACTGGCGCGGAATCTTGAGCCTCAAGCCTCCCTTAAGAAGTTCGTGGGTTTGCGAGTTGAACTCATAGAGCCCGAAACTCACATGTAAACGCGCAGCTAACTTGGAGTCGCTGAAGCCCGAGGAACTCTCATTCAGGCGCTCGCTTTCCGAATTACCCGGCTCAACTGGTGACATATCCGAAGGGCGAATGGAAGACGTTCAAAGTCCGTTCTAGCCAACCATGTTTGAAACAGTGTATCGGCAAAGTCAACCTGCCAATAGCAATTGTTCGCACTACCGTAAGCGGAGGTAATGATTTACTCATCAGTCGTTTAGCCTGTGAGATGGATGTGAGCGATATGCCGGTTTGTGAAATCAGGCTGCCGGGGGGTTTGATCGAGCTCCGGGGATGCCTGGGTGGATGAAGAGAGGTGAGAGAGGGGATCTCTCACCTTCTGGATTACTTGGCGTAACTCATTTCAGAAACCGGATTGCTCGCAGGCTACCGCTCCTTCAGCCCTGTGGCCACCTTGAAGATCGTACCGTTCTGAATATCTCCCGGTTCCACGGTTCCACCTACAGGTGTCAGGCCATAGAAATTGCCATCGCTTGCTTCGATCAGGCTCTCGGGCTCACAGCCAACCGTATCGCAATTGAGTTCCTCGCTGAAAATGGTCTTCCCCTTGGGACTAATTGCGAATACAGCGCCGGGATAGTTCGCTTTTTGAGTGTTGTTGATCAGGCCGTACAGATTGCCATCGGAACCCTCAACCAGCAGGGTAGGGGGGTACGCGCCCTCAGGTGTTTTTTGGAGGACTTTGTACTTCCCAGCCGTACTAATTTGAAAAATCCCGCTCTTGAGGCCGCCGAAAACTCCATAGAGCGTGCCGTTCGAACTTTGGGTCAGGACGGTGGCTCCGTCATTCTTGGCGAAGGTGTGAACAGTGGTATACACGCCGCCCGTAGTCAAACGGAAAATGCTTTCCCTGACTTTGGGCTCGAAGGAGGCCCCGATTCCATACAGATTGCCGTCGGTGCCGGCGATGAGCAGGATGCCCTCACTCGAGGGGAGGTGGAAGTTGTAGAACTGGCTCCAGACGCCTTCGGGCGTGAGTTGAAACACAAACTCCGGGGTGATGCCATAGAAATTGCCGTCTCCGCCGAGAACAACGGGAAGAGCCAGATCGGGACAGCCGGAGAGCGAACAGAAGCTGTACAGAACTTGCTGGGTTCCGCCGGTTGTGAGGCGATAGAAGACACCGTCGTCATTGGCCCCGCCTAATGCGGTTACGCCATAGAGATTGCCGTCAGCGCCTGCTACCAAGCCATTCGCAGGAACCTCGCCGTTGGGATATTGTCCCGAACCATTGGGCGCGAAGTTATACAGGGTATTGACGTCGCCAGACAGATTCGCTTGCCATACCGTGCCTCCACCGTTGCCCGAAGCGCTGTACGCGGTGGCGCCATACAAATTGCCGTCTGCGAGTTGGATCGGGCCCGGACCCGGTTGAAAGCCATTGGGACAAGTCTCATAGTTGGGAGTGCAATAAAACGCGAAGAGTTGAGTGAGGGCAGGCGGCTGTGCGAAAGCGGATATCGCGACCGCGATGAATGCAGCGCAAACGAGAAGTGACTTCATGGATTCGATCCTCCTGGGCAGAACACGAACTTTACAAGAGCGAACTGCCGGAGTTTAGTTCAAATCGGTTCTGGGAAGGTATCACTTATTTGTCAAATGTTTGCTCGAAGCTCAAAGGCCAAGTCCTTGCAGGAGAATGACTTGGCCTGTGATGTGGCTAAAATCTTGCGGCGACCATGGATCGTGGCGAAATCGGAAGAAGCATTTAAGAGCCGTCAGGAATGCCGCGCAGTCAGCCAGTCCTAGAGAATATTTACCGCCCGCGCCGCCAGCAGAGCCACTGTAGTCAATGAAATGAGCGCTTGAACCATCATCAGGAGTTTGGCCCATGTTGATAAGACGGGAGAGTCCGTTGGTGAAAATGCTGTGCTGGTATTGAACGCGAGGAAAAGGTAATCCACAAAGCCTGGACTCCAGCATTGCTCTCCCATCTCGCGCTTGGCTCGCTGATCGAGAGTCATCTGGGGAAAAAGGAATGCTCCATCGGTATGTACGCCGCGCAACTCACGCTCGCGAGGGCCACCTGCATCCAAACGCCAATACCAGGAGGCAAACACGAGGATGTTTGTAATCCACAGGGCAGTTGCGGAACGCAACAGTTCCTGGGGAGTCTGTCGATGCGATGGCAGCCCCGCGACAAGGAGTCCAAGCGACCAGATCATGTCCACAGTCACGATGGAGCTAAGCAGATAACCCAAGAATTTATTGAGACTATCTTTACCGCGCTGGCGTGCCCACGTTGTAGGTATCAGCAGCACGCCGAGGACGACGATGAGCAGCCAGTCCGGTCCCGCTGACAACGATTCAGGCAGAGAAAAGCGCAATCCGCCCACCGCAAGCAGAGCGAGTATCGCAGGCCAGCGTGGCTCCAAATGTTTCGAAGTATTTGGCATGGTACTCCATGGTGCGACGCCGACTTGAAAACAGCAATTCAGCGTCGTTCTTCAGAAGATTGTCGCATGTCGGGGCAAGTTCCTCTGATACACCCCAGCTCGGAAGCGGCGCTGCGGCGAGGACGGAAGATCGCTAAAGTCGCCATGGTGCGGAAGTTGGCGGTTCGTCTGTATTGGATCCTAGGGAAGGAATGGGATTGCGTGCTGTTGAAAAAGTTCGATTCGCACGCGGGAGGGCAGAGACGCGATGTCACGCCAACTGATGTGACGCGAACTAACGTTGACTTCACCCAACGGAAGTTATAAAAGCTGACCGAAATCTGGAGCGATCTCGGTCAGCGGAAATCAATGGTCAATGGTCAATGGTCAAATTCGCAGGTGCTATGAAACTTACTTGTTGTCTTCTCTGGCTTCCGCGATATGCGCCTGGTGTCCGGCTTCGGACACTGCCGCCACGAATGCGTTTCCGCTCTGGGGAGTCGGTACTTTGCCGGAGAGAATGTTGCGGAACGTCATGTGACGGCCATAAATGGCGCGCGTCGAGTCGTTGTCCTGCTCCACCACCGCACCTTCCAACGTCAAGCCGGCGAAAACGCCTTTCGAGCGCGAGTAGGTCAGCACTTCAGTGTTCAGCAATATGTCGGTTCCGGCGGAAGTGTGACGGCCTACTGGGCCCGCGGCTACCGACCCTTCACCCGTCATTTCGAACTTGCTGGAGAGCAGATGCTGCAAGCCACGGTCGTTCATAACCAGCATAACCAGGTCGATGCCTTCGACTCCGATCTGCAATCCCCAACTTCCACCCCCAACCGAGACGAATGCGGGAGCGCTCCAGCCTTCGGGCGTGCGGCAGGAAGCTACGCCGCGACCATGCTTGGCGCCGAAGATGAAGCCGCCTTTGATCATGTTGGGCACGATCACCACGCACTTGGCGCCGCTCAACACTTCTTCGGGAATGCCTTTGTCTGGCGTGGACATGATCGATTGGAGAACGTCCACGGATTTTTGCATGCGGTCGACCGTATCTTCACGATCCGAGCCTGCGAACGCGAACGTGCCCGCCAGGCCAACCAAACTCATCAAGAGGAGTGCCATTATCTTTTTCATGAATTGTTCCTTCTGAGATCTGCGGAACAGATCTTATTGAACTAAGAGGAGAGGACTTCAGATCGGCTGCCTTAGTTCAGAACGCCTGAAAGAGCGAGAAGAAGTGCTCGTCTCAAACGTCATCATCGCTCAACCGGCGCAGAATACCTGGTCTACATTGCTCACCCCCGCCCGGGACCGGCTGCCTCGTTCGGCATGGCTGACGATCTGTTGATTTGTGGGCCCCTGTTGATTTGTGAGCTTCTATGAGCAATCTTGCACAGCCTAGCCAGTCCAAACGTGTCATCTTCAGTTGGCAGGTGAAGAAAGAGAAAAACTCGATCGCTATCATGAAACGCACATTTCGTGAACTCCGCAATGATGTTCGTACAGGGCTGGTGAGGATTGCCAGGTCCCTGACGCAGCGATTTGCGTCACGAAGGCCCTCGGCACAGAGTTTTGCATCGCCGAGGATGTGCCCATTTTGCGGATTAATCACTCCGCGGACGAAATCATCCTGTCTGGAGTGCGGAAAGTCGCTAGCTCCCGCAGGGTAGACAACTTTTCCAGGGTGCGCGTTTTTTGCACCCCCAATGTGCGCGTAAGGAGATCAAACAATGCTTTGGACAATCTTCGTAATCCTCTTGGTTTTGTGGCTTCTTGGCTTCAGCCTGCACATCGCTGGCGGTCTGATTCACATACTGTTGGTGGTGGCGGTGGTGGTGCTGATCATCAACCTGGTAAGTGGCCGGTCGGTCGCCTAAGAAACAGCGCTGGCGCACGGGCGGGCTTAGGAAGCAGTTTGCTTTTGATGGGAGCGACAACCCTTGGGCTCCCACGACTTGCCACGTCCGTCTAAAACCCAAACCCGTTGCGGATCACCAGGTTTCAGGATAACGATCTTGTGTTCCAGTGAACGATTTCGGCCCAAATCAGGCGACTAGGGTGTTCCACCGCCGACGGTGTTACCGGTCCCTAGATTCTTCACCATCGTCGAATCATTGGAATATTCGTTGGACTGAATGTTGGCGCCGGTCGAGGCGTGATCCAGAGTGATCGCCGTAACCATGTTGTCGAATAGATTTCCTGAGATCGTACCGCCGCCCGCCGCACTGTAAAGATACGCTCGTTGCAGATCAATTCCCCTCCCTGTGTTCGGCACGATAAATAGATTTGCGCTGAACAGCGTGTTTGAAAGACTGCTGCCGACGTAGATCCCACCGCTCGCGCAATTGAACTGGCTGCCCAGTACCGTCAGTTGATCCAGTCCGCCGATATTGGGTGGAACATAGATTCCATAATCATCACCCACAAAATCCGACTGCGAGACCGTGAGTCCCTCCTCCTGTTGACCGCAGGACCTTTCCCTCAGTCGGCAATCGGGGTCCGCCTCATTCTAAGAGTGTTCATACCGCCCCGGGTACGCCACGGTTTCACCAATCTCGATATGATAGCGGGTGCGCTGACAGACGAGCGCTTAGACGAGCGCTAGACGAAGCCTTAGGCGAGCCGCAGTCGAATAATTTTTCGTCGCGATGGGCGAATCGATCAGCCTTCACTCAACCAGGCTCAGACTGGAGTACGGCGTGAATATCCCACAATTTTTCAGTGAAGACGACGTGCGGGCTCGCCTGCATCTGCCCGATCTGATCGATGCCATGGAACAAGCGTTGGTCGAATTCTCCGCCGGACGGGTTCAGCAGCCGGTACGAACGGTCCTCGAATTCGGCGGCGAGCGGTCGCTCTTCGGGTTGATGCCCTCGTACGTGCCGTCTCTTCCGGCGCTCGGAGCGAAGCTGGTGACCGTTTGCGCCGGGAACGCGAAGCGCGAACTGGATACGCACCAGGCGATCATCGTGATGCTCGATCCGGAAACCGGCGTGACCAGGGCGATTCTCGAAGGGCGCTACATCACCGAGGTGCGCACCGCCGCCGTGTCGGCGTTTTCCACGCGACGCCTGGCACGGAAAGACGCAAAGGTGTTGGGCATTTTGGGTTCGGGAGTTCAGGCGCGCAGCCACTATAAAGCGCTCGGCCTCGCGCGTGAATTTCGCGAGGTCCGAGTTTGGAGTCCGAACGCAGAACGACTGCGGAAATTTGCAGACGAAACCGGTGCAGTGGCCATGCCGAGCGCTGCAGATGTGGTACGCGGCGCCGATGTGGTGGTGACGGCAACCTCAGCGGCCACACCCGTGATTCAGAATGAATGGGTCGGTGACGGCACCCACGTCATTGCGGTTGGATCATGCATGCCCTGGCAACGGGAACTCGACCCCGCACTGGTCGAGCGCGCCCGGCTGGTTGTCGACTCCCGCGCAGCGGCGCTGAAAGAAGCGGGTGACGTGGTGATGGGCATCGCCGAAGGGCGTTGGACGGCGGAGCACATCGCCGCGGAACTCGGAGAGCTTCCGTCCCGGCAGAATGATCGTGAAATCACCGTGTTCAAATCACTGGGGCTCGCAGTTGAGGACATTTTTGCCGCGAATATGGTGCTGACGCGCTCACAACCGTAGGCCCTCTCGTGGACACTCCGATCTCCCCGGAACTACCGTTGTCGCTGTGCCCGGCCCCTTGAAAGGGTTTCTCGCGTCGCTTGCCCTTAGGAAACGGCTTTGTCGGGATTGTCCCAGCCCCGCAAACGCGGCCACCAGCGCCGAACGTTGCGGCAATAGTTTTCGTAATCCGCTCCGAATTTTTTGCGCAATGTCGGTTCTTCATAGAAAACCACAAACAGGTGGATGCCAATCGCAACCGCTGCCACGGCGATGATCAGCGGCATGCTCGCGCGGCCGAAAACAACCCACAAGCCGATCCATCCAACCGCGAAGCCTACATACATCGGGTTGCGGACGTAGCGGTAGCAACCCACCACGACTAATCGTCTGGGCGGGGCGACCGGCACTGGAGTTCCTCGTCCCGTCCAGCCGAAGTCCCAAATGCAACGCAGAGCAACCGCGAATCCCAGCACCGCCGGGACTGCTGCCAACCATCGCCAACGCGCCGCCTCTTCCGCCTCTACCTTGAAGCCGAGCCATCCTGGCAGCAGCCAGAACCAAAGCGCCAAGAATGCCGCTCCCGCTGCTAGCGACGCCATCACACTCAGCCATCTGGACTCGCGTCCGGCAGCCAGAGCACCCCCAGACTGTTGCTGCGTCATAGGGCCCTCCCGTCACGCATATTATGGTCCATCACCGCCTATCGCGCGCTATAAACGCGTAACAACCAGAAAATTAAATTCTCCATTTTCGCGCCTGCAGTTCGGCAAGCCCCAACCTTACGGATGGTTTCCGCAACTAAGTTTGAGTTGATGAATTCACGCGCTTCAAAAGGAGTAACCCATGGCAGACGATACCGAGAAAAAGGGTCAGCAGAGCGGTCAGCCCGGGCAGGGCCAGCACAGTGGGCAGCCTGGTCAGCAGCAAGAGCCGAAGAAGGGCGGTCAGAGCCAGAACAACACTAACGATGAGGACCAGAACCGCGACCGTCAGCGCCGCGCTTCGTAGTCGGTTTTCCTGAAACATTGTTTCACTTGCAAGCCCCGGCCTTTTCGGCGGGGCTTTTCTTGCGCGAATTCTCCCCTAGCGGGGATGCTGCCGCTGCGATTGATCGACGCTGCAGTCGATCGACGCCCAACGCCCGAGGCCGCCCACTCAGTTCGCCCTCTCAGCACTCGATGACATTCACCGCCAGCCCGGCCAAAGAAGTTTCTTTGTACCTCGATTGCATATCCAATCCCGTCTGGTACATGGTCGCAATCACCTGGTCCAGTGAAACCTTGTGCTCGTCCATATCGCGCATGGCGATGCGGCAGGCGTTGATCGCTTTTACCGATCCCATCGCGTTCCTCTCGATGCACGGAATCTGCACTAACCCTCCAATCGGATCGCACGTCATTCCCAGGTTGTGCTCCATTCCTATTTCCGCGGCATATTCAACCTGACGATTCGACCCGCCCAGCGCGGCCACCAGTCCTCCCGCTGCCATCGAGCACGCTACTCCGACTTCGCCCTGGCATCCCACTTCCGCGCCCGAGATCGAAGCATTCTCCTTATAAAGGATGCCAATCGCTCCGGCCGTCAGAAAATACCGCTCCAATCCTTCGATCGAGGCCTCGGGCACAAAACGCATATAGTAATGAGCAACCGCGGGAACAATCCCCGCCGCTCCATTGGTGGGCGCAGTGACCACCCTTCCGCCGGCCGCATTTTCTTCATTCACCGCCATCGCGAATACGTTGACCCAGTCAATCGCGCCCAGCGGATCGGACGTTCCCTGAACGCTGAGTTTTCTCGCCAACTGCGGAGCCCGCCGTCGCACGTTGAGACCCCCGGGCAAAATACCCTCCGTCTCCAGCCCGCGCGACACACAATTCTCCATGACCTCCCAGATCCTGTGGATGTAAGCTCGAACCGCATCTTCGTTGTGCCAGGTCTTTTCGTTTTCCAGCACAATTTCCCAAATCGCAAGGTCGCGGTCATCCCCAATCTGCAGCATCTCCGCCGCACTGCCGAAAGGATGCGGCGGCGTTTTGCGCGCCGCATTTTCATCCACGTCTCCAACGCGGGAAATGAAGCCCCCTCCAACCGAGTAATAGACGTCTGTCTTGAGCACCTCACCCGCTTTATCAAAGGCGGTAAACCGCATCGCATTGGGATGCCCGGCCAAAATTTGCATCTTGAGAAAGAGCAGGTCGCCAGCTTCGTCGAGCGGAATTCGATGAGTGCTCAGAAGGCAAATGGATTTACTGTCCCGGATCCCATCGATCTTCATCCCGATCAAAGCGGGATCGACCTCGTCCGGAACTTCTCCTGACAGCCCCAGCAAAATCGCCCTGTCGGTCGCGTGACCTCGTCCGGTCAGCGCCAGCGACCCATAGAGTTCAGTCTTCAGCCGCGCAACACCTGTCAACAGCTCTTCGCGCTGCAGCGTCGTCACAAATTCCCGTGCCGCGCGCATCGGACCAACCGTGTGCGAACTCGAAGGACCAATACCAATTTTGAAGATTTCAAAGATGCTGGTTTTCACAGACCATCCAATTCTCGTTGACGCCCGATTTATGCGCGCACTGATTCACACAGGCACTAAAGATGCGCCCACATCCTCTTTATAGTGTATTCGCGAAGCTATTCAATGACCGCCTGAATCGCTGCCGACGCCCCGTTTCGTCACCAGATAAACTGCAAAGCTCCCTAACCAATGCCCGCCTTCATAATGCTGGCCAGTCACGGCCGCCAGCCCGGCGCGCTTATGTTTTTCGGCGGCGGCGATGATCAGCGGCAGCCGTTTGTCTCCCCTCGGCAATCCCGCAGCGATACCTTCCAGCATCCACGCGCGGCTCAGATTGAGTCCGTCCAGATGCGCCAGCTTCGGGTCGCTCGGATCGGGTGAAACCACCGGCTCCAACCAGGAAACTCCACTCCTCGATTGCGAAATTTGCGGTAGAAAAGTTCTCAACCATCCGGCAAACTCGTCGTGCGTCAACACCCGCCGCATCAGGTCCGCTTCGCCCAGACACGGCGAAAGAAAATCTTCTCCTGACGGCTCATACGCTAGCGGACAATCCTTGTCCGCTAAATAGAAATGCCGGGCCCGCGCTTCCACCAGCTCGGCAAATTTCTTGTCTCCCGTCGCGTGCGCGTAATCCAGAATCAATCCCAGACCGAACGCCGTCTGCGAATGCTCTCCAATTCGCACGGGATACGAAAGCTTGGGCAACCAATCCTGCAGGCGCTCCAGCGCAGCCAGTTCCGCCGGACGCAGATTCGCAGCCATTTCGCGCGCTTGCGGATCGTCCCACTCGCGCACTTCCGCCGCGAGTTGCAGCAGCCATGCCAGGCCATAAGGCCGCTCGAAGCTGGCGCGCCCCTCAGCCCGCAGGTACGCGGCTTCTTGCGCGATATTCTCAGCCGTCAGACTTTGCCGCAGGGCTTCGCGCGCAGCCGGAACGAACTTGGCGTCCGGAAATGTCCTGATCAGCCGCACCAGCAGCCAATGCCCGTGCACCGATGAATGCCAGTCGTAGCAGCCATAGAACGCGGGCGTCAGCTTTCGCGGGGGAGCTACATCGGCATCGCTATTCAAACTGTGACTGAGCTTGTTCGGATATTCCTTGTGCACGCAAGCCAGTGCCAGGTTCGCAAACCGCTCAGCGGCGCTAACGTCAAACATGGCCGGAGCTCCCGTCTCTTGCGCGCAAGCCGCACTGACACTGAAGAGAGCGAGAAAAAAGAGCAGAGAAAACCGATAGAGAACGCATCTCATTTGTGGGTGCTGTAAGCGACCGCCAAAGTTATTTTTTCTCGAGCGCCGCCGCCCGTTCTTCCGCCCGCTTGGCATCCTGCTCGCGGTGAAGTCCACGATAGGCTCGCGCCAGCAATCGCAGTCCTGCAGCGTTCCGCGGATCGGCTTTCGTGAACGCTTCGAGATCGGGCAAAGCGCCCGCAAAATCGTGCTGCTCGATTTGCGCTTCCGCCAATCCCAACCGTCCTTCGCTGTTATTCGAGTCCACCAGCAGCGCCGCCTCGAACTGGTCTTGCGCATTCTTCGCATCCTTCAGTTGCAGGTAAACCCGCCCCAGCAGCAGGCGTGCCGGCATTTGGCCGGGCTGTAATTTCAAACTCGATTCCAGCGCATCCCGCGCTCCCGCGAAATCGCCGGACTTCTCCATCGCCTCGCCCAATTCAAACGTCGCCGTGGAGTCATCCGGACGCAACTCGCAGGCGCGCTTCAGGTGCGCGGCAGCCTTCGCGAAATCTCCCGCAGCCAGTTCGAGTTCGCCAAGTTGCCGCAGTGCGCTCGGCGAATTCGGATCCAGCTGCAACGCCTTTTCCAGAAATACCCGCGCGTCATTCGTCCGGTTGTCGTCGCTTGCCAGCATGGCATCGTGCAGAAAGTTCTGCACTCCGATTTTGTCTTTCGGATCGGGGAGGCTCTCGTCAGCCTTGCTGGGACCGCTTTGCGGCGGCAATTTGGCCTTCCACTTCGCCATTTCCGCCTGCATCGCCTGAACTTTGGCGGTTGCCGGAGCATAAAGATTCTTCAGCTCCTTCGGATCGCTCTGCAGGTCATAGAGTTCCGGCCGCGGAGCTTCAATCCACTTCGTGCCATCGGCGCGCAAAGCCCGCAACGGCGCCCATCCCCAGCGCAGCGGATAGTCGGTCTCACCAAACAGCTCGCGGTTGGCAGCCGCGCCGGCATTCGTATCCAGCAGCGGAAGCAGCGACTCGCCATTCAACTCCGGCGGCGCAGCCACGCCCGTGACCGAAAGAATCGTGGGCAGAATGTCCGTAGTCCGCACCTGTACATCAATCACCGCACCGCGATGTGCAGCTCCCGGCGTTTTCACAATCAGCGGAATGTGCAGCGTCGAGTCATAAAGAAACAGGCCGTGAGTATCTTCTCCATGCTCGCCCAACCCCTCGCCGTGGTCGCCGGTGACGATGATGATTGCGTTGTCATACACGCCGGCCTTTTTCAGAAACGCGATCCAGTTCGCCACTGCCGAATCGGCATACGCAATTTCGCCGTCATACAAATGGTCCTTATATTTCTCCAGAAACGGCGATGGCGGTTCGTAGGGATCGTGCGGATCGTACATATGCACCCACACAAAATGCGGCCCGGCGCGGTGTTTGTCGAACCAGGCTTCAGCATCGTCCACCACCGTCATGGCCCGGCGCTCAACCCGTCCCCAGCGTTCTTTATTTTTCCCTGTCGCATCCGGCGTATCGGCCGTGGCCGGAAAGTTGTCGTAGAAGTCGAACCCGCGATCGAGTCCGGGAGCCAGCGTATTGCTGTCAAGAATCACAGCGCCAATAAATGCTGCCGTCTGGTAACCCTGTTTCTTCAGCAATTCCGCTGCCGTCACATGCTGCGGCGACAGCGGCACGCCAAAGTCTGTAACTCCGTGCACGCTCGGCAACAGACCGGTCAGAATCGTGATGTGCGAAGTGTTCGTGATCGGACTATGCGTGAACGCCTCGGTGAACCGCACACCATCGGCCGCCAGCGCATCCAGCGCCGGAGTTTCGACATCCTTGTACCCGTAGCAGCCAACGTGATCGGCGCGCAGCGTGTCGATGGTAATCAGGTAAACGTCGGGAGAAGATTTCCCAGGTGTGGTTGTTTGTCCCCAGGCTGCAGCACCGACTGCAGGACCGAAGACCGCGTTCACCGCCGAAAGGAAGACAACAATAATCCCGAGGAAAATAGCCGTTCGTCTCATCAGCGCCCAGCCTATCACAGTCTCCAGTGTTGAGATGAGCCGAGAAATGAGGGATGCGAGAGCAAGAAATGAGAATGAAAGACAAACCTCCGATCGCGAGCCCATTTGCGTCCCTCCGTCAATAACATGCGATAGACTGGACTCACCCATGGCGCCATTTTGTCGTCGACCGCCTTTCGTCCGGACACGTTTCGTCTTGACGCTTCTCACCCTGGCGCTACCCGCCGCGCTGAATGCCGCTGCGCAGGCGCCCGCCAAACCCGCTCCGAACGTTCTCCTCATCACCATTGATACGTTGCGCGCCGACCATCTCGGCTGCTACGGATACAAGCAGATCAAAACGCCAAACATCGACGCCCTGGCAGCCGAAGGCACGCGCTTCGACCGCGCCTTCGCCGTCGTTCCCGTCACGCTGCCTTCGCACGCTTCGATCCTCACCGGCACCTATCCCATGTTGAGCGGTATGCACGATTTCAGCGGCAACAAGCTGAGCCCCCTGCAGCCCACAATGGCTTCGGTCCTTAAACAAAACGGATATCAGACCGGAGCCGTCATTGCCGCCGCCGTGCTCGACTCCCGCTTCGGACTGAATCAGGGATTCGATTTTTATTACGACCACTTCGAGTTCAGCCGCCTCGACGAAGCGAATCTCGACGAGATGGCGCGTCCCGGCAACGTTGTCGCCGATGCGGCGCTCGACTGGCTGGCGAACAATTCGCAGAAGAAGTTTTTTCTCTGGATGCATCTCTATGATCCGCACGCTCCTTATCATCCGCCTGAGCCCTACGCTCACGAATATGCCTCCCAGCCCTACGACGGCGGCATCGCCTTCGCCGACGAACAGGTCGGGCGCGTGCTGCGATTCTTGAAAGACAAAGGGATTTATCAGAACACTATAATCGTGCTCTGCGGCGACCACGGCGAAAGCCTTGGAGAACACGGCGAAAAAACGCACGGCTTCTTCATCTACAACGCAACCATGCACGTCCCGCTGATCATCCGTTTGCCAGATAATCGCCCGCCCCAAACCGGCACGGCGACTGCAACGGCGACCACCACAGCGCGCACCGTCGACGATCCGGTTTCACTCGTCGATCTCATGCCCACCGTTCTCGGCGCCGTCGGCGTCGATGTTCCGTCGCAAGTGCAGGGCCGCAGTCTGCTTCCCGAGATTCGCCCCGACCCTTCAGCAGCCGATGCTCAGGCAAACCGCGATCGCACGCTTTACGGCGAAACCTTTCTGCCCCGCATTCACTTCAACTGGAGCGAACTGCGCGGTTCTGAGAACACAAAATATCACTACATCGCCGCGCCCCGCCCCGAGCTCTACGATCTAACCAAAGATCCGGGCGAACTCCACAATTTGTTTACCGACAAGAGCGCGGTTGCGGAAGAGATGCGCGCCAAACTCGCCGCTCTGATCCGCGATTACAGCGCCGGCAAAGAACTCGCGGAAAAAACCGGCCTCGATCCCGCACTCATGGAGCGCCTCAAGTCCCTGGGCTACGCCGGGTTTTCCGGCGGTGGCGATCCCACCATCAGCAGCCACGACCTGCCTGATCCCAAAGATCGCGTCGCCACCTATGAGCTCATCTCCGATGCCATCGCCGATAGCCAGCACGGCCGCTATCAGCAGGCCATCGAAAAGCTGAAGGACGTGATCAAAGCCGAACCCAACTCGGTCCCAGCTCACTACATGCAGGGACTGAATTACTATCACCTCAAGATGTTCGCCGAAGCGGCGGAGGAGTTGCAGAAAACCGTACAGCTCAGTCCCGACTACGCGCTCGCTTTTTTTAATCTGGGTATGGCGCAAGCTCACGCCGGCCAGATCGATGCGGCCATCGCCACGTTGCAGCGAACCCTGCAGCTGGATGGCACGAATTTCGAAGCTGCCTTCAATCTCGGAGTGGCATTCCTGCAGAAAAAACAACTCGACCCCGCAGCGGCGGCGTTTCGGCAATCCATCGCCATTTATCCCGAATTCGCCCGCGGACATCACGCCCTGGGTGAGACTCTGCTCTATCAGGGCGACGTCGACGGTGCCATTGCCGAGTTACGCCGCGCAGTCGAGCTGGCCCCGCAAGAGCCGGCAATGCACGGATCTCTGGCCAAAGCGCTGAACGCCAAAGGACTGACCGCGGAGGCAGACGAGGAGACGCGGCGCGCGCAGCAGCCAGCGCCCCGGTAGACGCATGTTCCGGCGCTTTCCAACTTTCTGCTCCGCTCTTCCGTTCTTGCTCGCGGTCGGGATCGCGCTTGCGTCGGTCGCATACGCTCAATCCAGTTCGGCTGGTGCAACTTCTCCGAAAACGACGCCGCAAACCGGCGCCTCGCGAACCAATGCCTCGCGAACCAATTCTTCGAAGCCCCGCGCTGCAAAACCTAACGTGATTCTCATCACCATCGACACCCTGCGTGCCGATCACGTCGGATCCTATGGCGCGCAAACCGTCAAGACTCCAACCCTTGATGCGCTCGCAAACGACGGAGTTGTTTTCGAGCGCGCCATCTCTCAGGTTCCACTTACCTGGCCCTCTCACGCCGTGATCTTGACCGGCACTTACCCATTTCAAAACGGCGTGCAGGATTTCACCGGCCAGCCGCTGGCGCCGCAATTTCGCACCATCGCTCAGGCCTTCCAGCAGGCAGGCTACGCGACCGGAGCCGTCATCAGCGCTTTCGTTCTCGACCGTAGTTGGGGACTCGCCCGCGGCTTCGATTCCTACGACGATGCCTTCGCGGCAAAAACCTTCGCAACAAAACAGATCGGCCTCGTAGAACGTCCCGCCGGCGAGAGCGTGGCGCACGCCATTTTGTGGCTGAACAATATTTCGTTCAATAAACTCGCGTCACAGAAAAACTCAGCGAATAAGAACTCGCTTACGAACTCGCTGATCACAACGACGCCACGCCCCTTCTTTCTCTGGCTGCATCTTTACGATCCGCACAGCCCCTACGATTCTCCCGAACCCTACCGCTCCGAATACCGCACCCATCCCTACGATGGAGCGATTGCCTACGCCGACCATGAACTCGGCAATCTGATCGCATGGCTCAAACGCAATCATCTTTACGATTCATCACTCATCGCCGTCCTCAGCGATCATGGCGAGTCCCTCGGAGAACATGGGGAAGACGAACACGGATTCTTCGTCTACAACGCTACCGTGCATGTCCCGCTCATCCTGAAACCGCCCGCCGGGCAAGGCATTTCAGCCGGACGCCGATCGGAGCCGGTCGAGACCACCGCCATCGCCCCCACGCTTCTCGAACTGGCCGGGGTAGAAGATTCAACGGATCCGATTCACGCGCAATTCCAGTCACACTCACTGTTGCCCAGGGGTGCATCGCCGTTGACTAGGAATGACGCTGCCCATCAAACTGAAAACGCTCCCGCCTACAGCGAGACATTCTATCCCTTCAGCTCTTTCGGTTGGAGTCCGCTCCGCGCGCTCGAGAGTGAGCGCTTTCACTACATCGACGCCCCCAAGCCCGAGTTATACGATCTGCTAGCCGATCCCGGAGAGACCCACAACCTCGCTGCCTCCGAATCGGCCACCGTTGCCGTGTTTCGTGAAAAAATGCAGACGCTCCTGGCGCATAATCCATTCACTCGTCAGAACACGGCCGCCAATCTCAGCCCCGACGCTCAAGACAAGTTGCGCGCGCTTGGCTATTTCGGATTCCGCGCTCCATCCGTAGACCTGCCCCAGCAGCTCGCCGATTCCAAGCTCGCCGACCCAAAAGAAAAATTATGGGAATTTAATTCCATCCTCAAAGCTGGAGATGCTTTTCAACTTCACGAAGACGATCGAGCCGACGCTCTTCTTCAGCAGGTGCAAGAAAAAGATCCCCAGATCTATGTCATTCCCTTCATGCTCGGCGAGTCGGCGTTGCGCCGCGAGAATTGGCAAGAGGCCGTCGACCAATTGCAGCGCTGCCTCGCGCTGAATCCGAATTTCGACAACGCCATGATCGGGCTGGCACGCGCCCTGACGAGACTGGGCCGCACCGACGAAGCCAAAACCTGGCTGCAGAAAACTTTGCAGATCAATCCTCAGAATTACCGCGCGTGGTATGAGATCGGTTTGCTCGATGCGAAAAGCAGTCCCGTTGCAGCTTTGTATTCCTATGAGAAGGCAATCGAGATTCAGCCCAATTTCTCGCCGGCACAGCGGGAGACGGGCTTAGCGCTTTATCAGCAGAAAGATTACATCAATGCGGCGACCCACCTCGAAAAGGCCATCTCACTCGGCCTCGATGACGCCCGCCTTCATAACTTCCTCGGAATCTGTTACAGCCAGACCCACCGCATGTCGCAGGCTGTCCGCGAACATCAACTCGCCATCAAACTCGACCCCAAGCTCGCCGAAGCCCACCTCAACCTCGCCTACGCCTACCAGCATGTCGGCAAAATCACCAGCGCGCATTCCGAGTACGCAACCGCCTGTCAGCTGGAGCCAAAGTTCTGCGCCTTCGTTCCCAAGTAAGCTTGCCGCGTTCCCTGACCGCGCGATTGTTCCCGATCTGCTGAGAGCCGTTGTCGGTCGAGAGTCAGCCCCGCCAACCCGGCGCCTACCGCTGCGCTGCGCTGCCTTGCTTCTGGAGCTTATCCAGCATCTCCTGCGCTTGCGGCGCGGCCGCCGCCGTGGGAAAGCCTTTCAGAAAAGCTTGCAGCTGCGTAATGGCATCCTCGCGCCGGTTCTGCCGGACATAAAGGTTGACGAGCTGCAGATACGGCTGCGGCATTTTCGCATCCAGGCGCACCGCCTTCTGCAGACTGCTCTCCGCCTCGGCCAGCTTGCCCATTCGTCCATACAAGCTTCCCTGCAGAAAATTTCCAAAGGCGGAATCCGGCCGCCTCTGCAGACCGGTCGCTAACGTAGTCTCGGCCTCCTGAAAGCGCCCGGTGAGCATGAGCACGTTGCCCAGATTGAAATAAGCTTGCGCCTCATTCTGGTCGAGTCGGACGGCCTCCCGAAACTGTTCCTCCGCCGATTTAAAATCCGGCTTCCCCAAATAGAGCACGCCAAGATTGTTGTGCGCGGGATAATAATCGGGAGCGATCTTCAAGGCTGCTTGATAGTACTCGATGGCCTTTCCCTTCTCGCCCTTTTTTTCAGACTCCAATCCCTTTTCATATTCCTTCACCGCCTTTTTCGGAAAGCGTTTCTCGTAGTCTCCGGGGTCCACGATAAAGGGATTGCTGCCAGCCGGTTGCTTGGGCAATGGATCGGTGGTTTTTTTCTCGCGCGGCCGCAACTGGATTTGCACCATCGCGAATTGCGATTCTTCAAGATTCAGGTTCGCTATCTCATCGACGGGGTAAAAGTCTTCGTCGTTCACCACGATGTGATAAGGATTGGATTCGAGTTCGTAAAATCCGAAGTGCCCCTCGCCATCGGCATACGTGCTATTGATGGTTGCGTTGTGGAGTTGCAACTCCACCAGGATGGGGTGAGGCGGGAAGTCTCCCTTTTGCACGCGGATCTGGCCGATAATCCTGCCAGCTTGTTGCGCAAACGCAAGACTCGACAGGAAGCACGTCAGAAGAATTACGGCGAAGGGATGAAGTCTGCGGAACATGCGTTTCACTGGGGCTCTCCCCGCAAAGAGAAACGGGCCCATCCTGAGATCCGAAGAAAGATCCGAGGATGGGCCCGCGAAGTCGGTCGCTTAGAACGCGAGATGCAAACCGAATTGCAGGTTGCGGGCATTCAGCGTACCAGCGGCTGCACCCAGCAGCGGGTCCTGAATCGAGTTGTGCGCTCCACCACCGTTCACTGCCAGCAGGAAGTTGGGGCGGTTGAACACGTTGAACCCTTGCGCTTCAAACTTCAGGCGGAACCTCTCCGTCAGCATGAAGGTTTTGCTGAGCGTCATATCGGCATACCACTGGCCGGGCCCAACAAAGTTGTTGCGGCCCAGATCGCCGGTGCAACCAAGGCACGGCTGGGTCAGGGTCGGAATATTGCCCGCTGTGGGCGTGGCGCCCTGCGCGGCGCAGCCGCCCAAGCCGAACCCGTTACCACCGGTGCACCACCCGTTGGCCCAAGTGGTCCTGTTAAACGTTACATGCTGAGCAGTCGAGTTGGGACGACCGCTGCTTCCACCGTCGAGGTTCCAGTTGCCGCCCAGGTTCTGGCAGTTCGAGCTATTAACATCGTTAGCGTCGCAGGGATTGGATGGATTGCTGATTTCCACCAGAGCGGCCGGGTCATCGTCGACATTGACATATGGCTGCCAGTGCGCGCCGGACTGGAACGCCCAGATCCCGTTGTAAGACCACCCGCCGGCGACCCAGCCAAGAGCACCCTTTAGATTCTGCCCCGGCAGTTGGATCACGTAATTGAGGCTCAACCGGTGCCGGATGTCATAGATCGAGTTTCCGCGGTCCAGTCCCGGCAATGTCTGATCAGTGGTGTAGCCCTCGCCGCCAGCTGCGCCGTTAGCGGTCGTAGCGCCGCTATGCCATGTCGAGCCGTTATCGATCGCGTGGCTGTAGGTATAGTTGGCGTTAAACAGAATGGAGTGGCTCATCTGCTTCTTCAACGAGGTCTGCAACGAGTTGTAGTTGGAGTTAACCACGTTCTCCCAGGTACGCAACTTGCCATAGTTCGGGTTTAGAATGCCCGTCGGGTTCACTGAGTTTGGGTTCACGGTGCCATCGGCGTTGAGGGCGTCGGCGCGGCCGCAGAGACTCCGGCCGAGATTGTCGGTAACGCAGCTGCCCAGAGGAAGCAGCGTTCCAGGAGCGCGGTTGATGTCTTCGGCGCGGAACAACTTGTGTGCCGCCGTACCCACATAGTTCATTTCCAACGTTGTCTTCGGCGCGATCTCACGCTGCACGCCCAGGAAATAGTTGTAGACGTAAGGATCATTCACGCCCTTCGGCAGTACGATGCCCGACAGGTAGGAAGTGTCAGCATTAAAACCTGCCCAGCCGTCAATGTTACCCGTCGCTTGCGCGCCGGAGTTTCCCTGGCCAGGGTTGGTTGGCGCACCGGTGTAGGTCGGAGTAGCGCCCGAAGGAGAACACGTGGTGGCGGTGCAGGTTGTGGGTCCGTATACGACCGTTCCAGTGGATCCGAAAATCGGAAGCAGGGCGTTGCTCGTCAAATTGAACGAGTAATAAGGCGGGTTCCAGCGTGAGTTAGAGAGCGGGTTATACAACGTGCCCTCATACGATATGCCGAACCCGGAGCGCAACGACGTTTTGCCGTCGCCGAACACATCCCAGGCAAAGCCTACACGAGGTCCGAAGTCCTTATATTGATTAGGTCCCAATCGGCTGGAAGGCGCAAAGCCGCCTGGCCCGCACACGCCCGCTAACACTTGGCTGCTTTGGACTGCCACGGAGGTGGGATTACAGGTCGAAGCGTACGGCGTGGAAACGCCCGGGCTGATGCTATATGGCGCATTGGCATTTGCCAACTGGTCAACAATGTTCGCGCCCGGACCGAGCAGGAAGGTCGTGTCGAGATTGGCCTGCTCGGTATGCCGGGTGTAGAAGTCCCATCGCAAGCCGAGGTTCAAAGTGAGGCGCTTGGTTACTTTCCAATCATCCTGGAAGTACGAACCAACCTCCCAGTTGCGGAAATGCCGAATGTTGGTTTCCAGTTCCGAATTCCCCGTGCCACCATCGATGAAATCTGGATTGACGCCGGCGATTTCGGCGCCCGCCGCGTCGGCCGCGAAGTACAACGGGTTATTGAAGATATACGACGGACGCGCTACGTTGAACTGGCTGTTTTCCAGATTGCGGCGCAGATCCGCTCCGATCTTGAAGCTGTGGTTGCCGTGGCTGATCGAAACCATGTCGCCGTAGCTATATTCGTGGTCCTTGAAGAACTGCGGATAACCATTGTAGGACCCGAAGGAAGCCACGCCGTCACCGAACGAAACCGCCGGCACACCCGGCAGCGAGGTGGTGATGGCCTGGTTCAGTTGGGTGTAACCCGCGCGGAATTCGTTCAATATTGTCGGACTGAAAGTGTGAACCCAACTCAACTGCCCCGTTGGATAATGATCTACGCTCGGATTCAGGAATCCGCGAGTGCAGTACGAATAGCACGGCCCGTACTGGTCAGTTTCTTTCAGCCAGTTGAACTGCGCATAGGTGCGGTTGTTGTTGTTCCAGTTGTAGTCAAGACGCGCTGAAGCTTCGTTGCCGTTAAACAGATTGCCCAGCGACTGGGTCTGGGTACCGAAAATGGCCGTGGTCGGGTTTTCGAAATAGTCATTGCGTCCAAGTCCGCTGGCGGCTCCGAAAGTCCCGCCTTGTACCGGGGTCAGGGCGGTATTGCAATTCGCGCCGTTTTGCGTCAGACCCAAACCAGGCAACGTCGCCATCGTCGCGATATCGGTCGCCGTCACTCCAAGAATCGGCGCCAGCTTGGGCACGATTGAGTTGCCGAAAACGCTGTTCGTTCCGGTTGCTCCATAGCCGACCCAGTTGTTGCACAGATACTCGGCAAACCCGAGCTCACTGGTAGGGTTTGGGATTTGCGTGGTCGGGGCCGGGGTAACGTAAGTGGCCAACGTTGTGCCATTCGTCGGATTGCCAGGGATTGCCGGCGGGAAGTTGCCATACAGCAGCGACGCAACCGAATTCGGAGCACCAGCTATAACCGCCTGCCGCCATTCGGGCGATTCCACCGTCAGAGTCTCTGGCGTTCCCGAAGAGAGGAAGTGATCATGCTGATATGAACCAAAGAAGAACAGTTTGTCCTTCAGAATCGGCCCGCCAACGGTGAAACCCGCCTGATTAAAATGCAACGGCGGCTTGGCTGTTCCCGTCTGGTCCAGGAAAAACTGATTGGCGTCCACGGCGTCGTTGCGGAGGTAGTCCCAACCGCTGCCGTGAATGGCATTCGTGCCCGATTTGGTCACAAGATTGTTGATCGATCCGGCGCTGCTGCCGTACTGCGCCGAATTATTCAATTCCAGTTGCTGGAACTCGGCCACCGTGTCCTGAATGGGCGTATTAACTTCACCGCCGCTCAGGTCTTTGTTCGAGACGCCGTTGATCAAGAACCCATTGAAGTCTTCGCGAACACCGTTGACCACAGTGTTATGTCCGTTCTCGAAATCCACGCCCGCCACATTCACCGCACCCGGAGACAACTGCATCAAGTCGTAAACGTTGCGGCCGTTTAGCGGCAGATTTTCGATCTGCGTAGAGGTGACCGTCGTAGCCAGTTGCGAATCTTCGACGTTCACATTCGATCCCTGGCCGACCACTTCGACAACCTCCGACGCTTTGCCGATCTGCAGCTTGAAGTCCACGTGCGCGATCGTGCCAGCGTTGATCACGACTCCGGCGTTCGACTCCTTCTTGAAGCCGGGCGCCTCCACCGTCAGACGGTAAGTCCCGACGGGCAACTCCCTGATCGTGTAGTTGCCGCTCGCATTCGTCGTTGTGGAGGCATGCAAGTCGGTAGCGGTGTTCGAAACCGTCACCGTGGCGTTCGCAATCGCGGCGCCCGTCGGATCGGTCACGACACCGGTAAACTGGCCGAACTCAACCTGCGCGAACGCGCTGAGGCTCAGCGCCAAAACGGCTAGCACTACAAGGCAAAGCTGCAATCTTTTCATTGACCTACCCCCTAAAGACTATCGCACGAAGTTTTTGTCGTGTGCACGAGGTGCACGAAAGCTCTTGCGAACCTGATCTGGACCATCAGAAACACATACAGATAGTCCTTTTGGGTTACATTGGCACTTGGTGCGCCAAACCACAATGCTTTATCTTTCAGATACTTACCGATGGAATCGCTGGTCTGCCTATGACTATCTGAAGATGGAAACACGTCGAACTTCCAAATTCCGTAGATTCGCGTGGAGATTCTTGGCGAAGATTCGTGCCGCTCGCCGACGCGCGATTGACGCCTAATTGCAGACCATCTCATCCAAAAGCGCGGACTCGCCGAGAGCCCCGTTCATCGCTTCTTGCGGATCGGCGACCGCTTCTCGATATCCCTCTGCACGATCCCACTTCCCTCTCGTACCACGATCCCCTCATCAGCCGCTTCCGGCCCCATCTTGTCCACCTGCCCGCTCGGCCAGCGAACCACAATCGCATCGACTCGCATCGCCGCGCCCAGCCCGAAATGTACCCGCGGATCGCTCGAGCTCTCAAAGCTGCTCCCGGCGCGCACTTCCGCGTAGCGCGTCGATCCATCCACAGTAATTTCGACTTTCGCCCCGAACCCGTCCCGGTTCGACTTCGTGCCCACAGTCTTTACCCGAAACCAGTGTCCCACCGCCGGAACTTCATTCCTCAGCAGCACCGGGGAGCCCTCCAGATTCGTCATCAACAGATCTTGACGTCCGCGATTCCAGAAATCAGCCGTCAACGCCGCACGCCCAACATACTTTTTCGACAGCGCCCCGCCGCTCCGTCCGCCCACTTCTTCGAACTTTCCCATCTTCGATCTATCCGCAGCCAACAATTTATCCGCCGACAAATTGTGAAACAGAAATGGACGCTCCGCATATCCCACGCCAAACGACTGTCCTTCCACTTGCGGATCGACATGCCCATTGGCAATGAAAATATCCGGCCAGCCGTCGTTGTCATAGTCGAGAAACTTCGCCCCAAACCCCAGATAAGGACTGCTCACCCCTCCGATCCCCGCCGCTCCTGCCTCGTCGGTAAATTCGCCATTGTGATCGTTGTGATAAAGATTGTCGGAATCGTCGGAAAAATTCGTCTTCACAATGTCCGGCCACCCGTCGCGATCGTAATCCGCCGAATCGATGCCCATCCCCGCCTGCTCGTGACCGTCCGCACTATAAGCGACGCCCGCCTCGGCGCCCACCTCGGTAAATCCGCCCTTGCAGTTGTTGTGATACAGCAGGCTCGGCGACGAATCATTCGCCACATAGAGATCGAGACAACCGTCCTTGTCGTAATCGAGCCACATTACACCCAGCCCGTAATAGCTCTCGGTATCAATGCCAAGTTTTTCGGTGACATCGGTGAAAGTGCCATCCCCGTTATTGTGATAAAGACGGTCGCGCCCGCCCTTCAATCCGCGCGGCCCGCAATTCACCGGAATGCCGCGATATTGGCAAAACGGCCCGTCGCCAAACTTCGGCAGGTGGTTGATATCGAGGTCGACATAGTTCGCAACATACAGATCGAGGTTGCCATCGTTGTCATAGTCGCCAAACGCCGCGCTCGTTCCCCAGCTATCGGCGTTCGCCACTCCCGCCTTCGCGGTGACATCGGTAAACGTTCCATCGTGGTTGTTATGGTAAAGCGCCGAACCATGGAATCCCGTGATGTACACATCTTCCCATCCGTCGTTATCGAAGTCGCCGATGGCCACGCCGTATCCCCATCCGCAGAAATTCAGCCCCGACTTCGCCGATACGTCGGTAAACGTTCCATCGTGATTATTGTGGTAAAGCCGCGGCGGATGGCACTTGCCGGCGCGGTAATCCTCCAGCGTCGATCCATCGACCAGTAGAATGTCCATCCATCCATCGTTGTCGTAATCGAACGCCGCCGCGCCCCCGCACTGCGTCTCCAGAATGGAAAGCTTCTCCGGGCCGCCGCAAGTCAGGTGAAAGTCAATTCCCGCCGCGCGAGTTACATCAACAAACAACTGTGGATTCGCCGCGCCGTTCTTCGCCGCCATCTGTGCCGCGCCCCGCAAAACCCAGCCGCCACCGGCCGCCGCCAGCAGGAGCGATGCCGCCACCCTCAGAAAGACCGCCGGAAAGAAATTGTTCATGCGCACCGAATCGCCGACCCGCTTCTCATTGCTCACTTAGTGGTCCCGCCCCGTCGCCATGCCCGCCGTAGCCGGTTGCGCTTTCTTCAACTCCGCAAAGCGTTCTCTTTCGTTTCTTGCGTCCTCCACCTTGCCCAGTTTTTCCAGCACATGCGCCAGCTGATAGTGCGGGCTCGGGTCCTTCGGATTCAGTTCCGCCGCCTTGCGCAACGTCAATTCCGCCTTCGCCCACTCCCCCGCCAGCGCTTGCGCTTTCCCCAGGTCGTACCAAACGTCGGGATTACCCGCATCAATCTGCGTTCCGCGCTCCAGATACGTTTCCGCCGCATTGTATTTTCCGCTCGCCAGCAGTGAGTGTCCCAGCGCGCACACCACCGCCGCGCTTTCTCCCGATCGCCGCAATTCCTCCTTGTACTCGGCAATAGCTTCGTCATTGCGCCCCAGACTGAAGTAGGCAAATCCCAAATGGTAGTGTCCCAGCTTGATCGAAGGATCAAGCTTCAAAGCCGCCTTGAATTCGTCAATCGCCTGCAGGCTGCGATTCGAATTCAGATATGCGCGCCCCAGCAGCACATGCGCCAGCGCATTTCCGGAGTCGAGCTTCACTGCCGCCTGAAGTTCATCCGCCGCGTGCGTGAAATCCTGTTGACTCAGAAAAACCAGCGCCAGATCAAAATGCGTTGCCGAGTCTTTGGGATTCAAATCCCGGGCGCGTTCGAGCTGGTCTTGCGCCTGTCTGGCGTCGCCGGTCTTGAAATACGCAACCCCAAGATAGTGACGGAATTGCGCATCCCGTGGCCATCGCGAAACCGCCTGCTGTCCCAGCAGAACCGCATCCTGCAATTGTCCCGCATTCAGCTCCTGCAACAGTTGCTCGCGAATTTGCGATGCGCTCTGATTTTGCGTCTGCGCGGGCGCAGTCATGGTCAATAAGAGTGCGATGGCCACAATTAAGGCGGGCGGGAGATTTTGGGTGGCGCAGCGCTTCAGCGCTGCGGTTACGCGCTGAGTCTGAAGACCGGCTTTAGCCGCTGCGGTCAACCTATGCGAGGGAGAATACCCCGTCCGCAAACGCGTCATCCCATCATTTAACATCGTGTCGACTGTCATCGTATCGTCTTTACGGAGCTGGTCGCAACGCACCGCCGCAGCGACGCATCTTTCGTCGAAGGGAGCACCTATGGACGCCAAAGATTTTCTCCGAATGTATGCCTACGATTCCTGGGCGAATCGCGAGTGCCTGGCCGCGATGCGCGCCGCCGCATCTGTTTCCCCTGAAACGCTCGGCCGCCTGGCCCACATCCTCTCGGCCCAAAAGCTTTGGCTCGAACGGATCCTTCAGCAACCCCAGACTCTGCCCGTTTGGCCCACTGCAACCATCGAAAACTGCACGGCCCTCGCCGCCGAGAACGCGTCATCGTGGCAGAATTATCTCCAGCGCCTCGCCAATCGCTTCACTCCCGGCTCGCTCGACGACACCGTCGAATACCACAACACCAAAGGCGAGACCTGGTCCAGCCGCGTCGAAGACATCCTGACCCACGTGCTCTTCCATTCGGCGTATCATCGCGGACAGATCGCTCTGCAGATGCGCGCTGCTGGCGCGGAACCCGCACATACCGATTTCATCCACGCCGTGCGCCAGGGTTTCCTTGAATAGAAAAATGTGAGTAGAAAATACGGGTAGAAATTATGAGTAGAGAATACGATCAGCGAATAATGCATAGAGAATAAATATGGATTTTGCCACCATCAGACGCGTGTGGCTGCCACTCATCATCGCCTCGGTAGCGACTGGCTACATATTCAAAACCGCCCCCGGCCCACACGACTGGATGCGCTGGCTCGGCTTGGTGCTCGCCCTGATCGGCATCGCCGGAGTAATCCTCTCCCGCTACACGCTCGGCCGGTCCTTCTCCATCGTTCCCAAAGCGACGGCTCTGGTCACGACGGGCATCTATTCCAAGATCCGCAATCCGATTTACGTTTCCGGAACATTCTTCATCGCTGGCGCGGTCCTGATGCTCCGGCGTCCTGAAGGACTGCTCCTTCTCATGATCGTGATTCCCCTCCAGATCTTCCGCGCCCGCCGCGAGGCCGCCGTCCTCGAAGCCAAATTCGGCGACGAGTATCGCGAATACCGCAGGCGCACATGGTTCTAGGGCTCAGGTGTTAGGTCTTAGGAACACCTAAGACCTGGCTCTTTCCCGCTGCTATCATCATCTCCAATGAAATCTGCAATGAAATCGGCCTCGCAAAAACTGCTCCCGGCCTTATTCGCCCTTCTGCTCTGCCTTATACTCATCGCCCAACTTCGAGCCGCCGATGAACCCACCCTGGCCCCGCTGCCCGCGCCTGTCTCCAATAACGCCGTCGCCATTTCGCACGATCAGGGCAGTCCCAAGATCTTCTCTTTCATGGGCATAGGCCCCAGGAAAACCTGGGACGTCATCACCACCGCCGCCTACGAATTGGACCTCGCCACCGGCAAGTGGATCGAAGAACGTCCCGTCCCCGGCGTCGCCGGACGCCTCGCCGCATCCGCCGTCGCCCTCCACGACCAGGTCTTCATCTTCGGAGGCTACATCGTCGATGCCCAGGGCGAAGAACACACCGTTCCCGACCTCAACGTTTTTGTGCCCGCGGAACACCGCTACTACCGCGGCAAAGACATTCCTGTGCCCGTCGATGACGCCGTCGTCGGACTCTATCGCGACCGTTACATCTTCCTTATCGGCGGCTGGTCGTCCGCCGAAGGCCCCACCGGTGGCCCCGTCCGCAACGTCCAGATCTACGACACCGACACCGATACCTGGATGCAGGCCACTCCCATCCCCGGCACTCCTGTCTTCGGCCACGCCGGCGCCATTGTCGGTAACACCATTGTCTACGTTGACGGCGCCTACAAGAATCCCTACGGCGGCAATCCCAAGTTCGTTTCCTCCCGCGAATGCTGGATGGGCAAAATTCCAACTTCACGAAAAGCTGACATCACCAAAATCGATTGGTTCAACCTCCCCCTGCATCCCGGCGCCGCCCGCTACCGCATCGCCGCCGGTGCCGCACTCTCCGAGAAAAAAGACAGCCGCATCTATTTCTCCGGCGGCACCGACACTCCCTACAACTACAACGGCATCGGCTACAACGGTCACCCCGCCGAACCGTCCCCAGTCACCTTCGCTTTCAACGTCGCGACCGAAGAGTGGGAGACCATCGAAGCAAATCCTGACGCAACTCCCGGACCAACCTCCACGCCTGCCGCCCTTCCAACAATGGACCATCGCGGTCTCCTCGTCACCCCCACCGGCCTGATTATCGTCGGCGGCATGGAAAAAGGTCAGAAGGTAACCGACAAGGTCACGGTTGTAAAACTTCCTGCCAGGAAGTAACCTCAACCTGTATCAAGAAAGACTGCGCCAAGACGCGCGTCTCAGGTGCTCTACGCATCGCTGTTTTAAACAAGGTTCCGAACAAAGATTCTTGGGCTTGATCGTCACGAAATCCGGCGATGCCAATCACGGCAGAGCCGCTCCCCCAGTCGTCTAATCTTTGCCATCGTCTCCCGCATCATCTCGTAGTTCTACAACCCGTTCCTATACTAGATTTCGGAGGCAAGCCTATGAGCAACGTCATGGAACCGCCCAAGCGCAACCCCGCCGCGGATTACATCGATCAAAATCTCAACCTCGTCAAATCCAAGAACCCAGCCGAATCCGAATTCCACCAGGCTGTCCTCGAAGTCTTCGAGTCCTTAAGGCCCGTCCTCGAGCGCCATCCCGAATATCAGGAAGCCAAAATCCTCGAGCGCATCACCGAACCCGAACGCGTCCTCATGTTCCGCGTGCCCTGGTTCGACGACCGCGGCAAAGTGCAAGTCAATCGCGGATTCCGCATCGAAATGAACAGCGCGATCGGTCCTTATAAAGGAGGCCTTCGCTTCCATCCCTCCGTCAATCTTGGCATCCTCAAATTCCTGGCCTTCGAACAGGTCTTCAAGAACTCGCTCACCACCCTCCCCATGGGCGGAGGCAAAGGCGGCAGTGATTTCGATCCCAAAGGCAAGAGCGACGACGAAGTCATGCGCTTCTGCCAAAGCTTCATGACCGAACTCAGCCGCCACATCGGCCCCAACACCGACGTTCCCGCCGGTGACATCGGCGTCGGCGGACGCGAAATCGGCTTCATGTTCGGACAATACAAACGCCTGCGCAACGAATTCACCGGCGTCCTCACCGGCAAAGGCCTCGCCTGGGGAGGCTCCCTCATTCGTCCCGAAGCCACCGGCTACGGCTGCGTTTATTTCGCCGACGAAATGCTCAAGTCGCGCAAAGACTCACTCGATGGCAAAATCTGCCTCGTTTCCGGCAGCGGCAACGTCTCGCAATACACTGTCGAGAAACTGCTCGATCTCGGCGCAAAGCCCGTATCCCTCTCCGATTCCGACGGAGCCATCTACGACGCCGACGGCATCGACCGCGAAAAACTGGCCTTCGTCATGGAACTGAAAAACAACCGCCGCGGCCGGATCAAAGACTATGCCGATAAATTCAAGAAGGCCGTCTACAGCCCCACCGACCGCAAACTCGACCACAACTGGCTCTGGAACAACAAAGCCGATTGCGCTTTCCCCAGCGCCACGCAAAACGAAATCAACGCCAAAGATGCGTCGAACCTGATTAAGAACGGAGTAAAAGTAGTCAGCGAAGGCGCCAACATGCCCAGCACCCTGGAAGCGACCAAGCAGTTCCTCGAAGCCAAAGTCCTCTACGGACCAGCCAAAGCCGCCAATGCCGGCGGCGTCGCCACCTCGGGATTGGAAATGTCGCAAAACAGTATGCGCATCTCCTGGACCCGCAAAGAAGTCGACGATCGTCTGCATCAGATCATGATCGCCATCCACCAGAATTGCTACGA
>Ga0182018_10000884_pt1 | contig 37001 bp, 26 predicted proteins | sample 812P2MmetaG_FD_120490 | JGI IMG/M metagenome (GOLD analysis project Ga0182018, IMG submission 120490) | Permafrost microbial communities from Stordalen Mire, Sweden - 812P2M metaG | ecosystem: Environmental > Terrestrial > Soil > Wetlands > Permafrost | place: Sweden: Stordalen | collected...
ACCCCGAACGTGACGCACATAGAGGAGCCGAGCCGGGCCGCGCTCAAGGCGGGATGCCAGGGCCTGAGCGCGATCAACACGATCCGCAGCGTCATGGGGGTCAACCTGGAGACCCTCCGGCCTGAGCCCTCCGTCGAGGGATGGACGACACCCGGAGGCTATTCGTCAAAGGCCGTGCGGCCGATAGCCCTGCGCATGGTCATGGAGATCGCGCAGATGATCCGGGCCGAGTTTCCCGGCCGATCGCTCTCGGGGCTGGGCGGAATCGAGACCGGAGGCGACGCGGCGCAGTTCATCCTGCTCGGATCCGACACGGTCCAGGTGTGCACCGGCGTCATGAAGTCGGGCTATGAATGCGTGAAGCCGATGTGCGACGAGCTCCTCGCGTTCATGGAAAGGCACAAGTTCGAGACGCTTGCCCAGTTCAAGGGCAGGAGCCTCGACTACTTCACAACGCACGCGGACCTCGTGAGGCGCCAGGCGGAGCGAAAGGCCGCCCAGAAGGCGGCGGCCAGGAAGGTTGTCGCGTCCGACGGCGAATGGAGCGGCGACGAGTTCGTGAAGCAGTCCGACGCGCTGTCGCGCCAATAGGCCGGTCCCCCTGATGATCCGACTGGCGACCCCTGCCGACGCGCCGCAGATCGCGGCGATCTACCGGCCGTTCTGCGATGAATCCCACATTTCCTTTGAATCGGCCGCCCCGGACGCCGCCGAGATGGCGGCCCGGATCGAGAGGATCAACAGGCGCCATCCCTGGCTCGTCGAGGAAACCGGAGGCTCCGTCGCGGGCTACGCCTATGCGTCGCCCCATCGCGAGCGCGCCGCCTACCGCTGGGTTGTCGAGGTGACCGTGTACCTCCACCAGCGGCACCGTCGCCAGGGGGTCGGCCGCGCCCTGTACGGGGAGCTGTTCGACCGCCTGCGCAGGCAGGGCCTCTTCAAGGCCTATGCCGGGATCGGACTGCCCAACCCCGCGAGCCAGGCGTTCCACGAGTCGATGGGCTTCACTCCCGTCGGAATCTATCGCAAGATCGGCTACAAGCTCGGAGCATGGTGGGACGTCGGCTGGTGGGAACTCGCCCTCCAGCCCGAGATCGCGTCGCCCGCCGAGCCGATACCCCCACCCTCCCCATGACGAAACCGGCCCGCCTCATCCCCTGCCCCCTCTTCATCGGCGGCGAATGGATCCGCCCGAAGCTCGCGGGCTCGCCCGTCTACAACCCGTCGACCGGGGACGTGATCTCGGAGTGCCCGATGGGGGGCGCGGCCGAGGTGAACGACGCCGTCGAGGCGGCGGCCGCGGCGTTTCCGGCGTGGAGGGACACCCCTTCGATCGAGCGGGCCCGGCTCTTCTTCAGGTACCGGCATCTCGTCGAGGAGAACTTCGACCGGCTTTGCACCAGCGTCTCGCGCGAGCACGGCAAGACCCTGGTCGAGGCCCGCGGCAGCATCTACCGCGGGATCGAGAACATCGAGTACGCCTGCAGCGTCCCGTCGCTCCTCTTCGGGGACTCGCTTGAGAACGTCGCGCGCAACGTCGACTGCGAGACGTACCTGCAGCCGGTCGGAGTGTGCGCCGGGATCACGCCGTTCAACTTCCCAGCGATGGTCCCCCTGTGGATGTTCCCGCTGGCCATCGCCTGCGGCAACACGTTCATCCTCAAGCCGAGCGAGAAGGTCCCGCTGACCGCCCTTCTCCTCGTCGAGCTCCTCGAGGCGGCGGGGCTTCCCAAGGGCGTCCTCAACATCGTCCACGGCGGCCGCGACTGCGTCGACGCGCTTCTCTCCCATCCCAAGGTGCGGGCGGTCTCGTTCGTCGGCTCGTCTCCCGTCGCGAGGCACATCTACGAGACGGGCACCAGGAACGGGAAGCGGGTGCAGGCCAACGGCGGCGCCAAGAATTACATCGTCGTCATGCCCGACGCCGACCTGCCTCGCACCGTCGAGGCGCTCTCCACCGCCGCCTTCGGGTGCGCGGGCGAGCGGTGCATGGCGGGATCGACGGCGATCGCGGTTGGCAAGGCGGGGGACGTCATCATGCCGCAGCTGGTCGACGCCGCGCGATCGATCAAGGTGGGGCGGACCGACTCGACGATGTCGCAGCCCGACATGGGCCCCCTCATCACGGGAGCCCACCGTGAGCGGGTGGCCGGCCTCGTGGAGAGCGGAAAAACGGAGGGGGCGACGATCGCCTGCGACGGAAGGGGAGTCACGGTCGACGGCGCGCCCAACGGCTTCTATCTCGGCGCCACGGTCGTCGACAATGTCCGCGAGTCGATGACCCTCGCCCGCGAGGAGGTCTTCGGTCCCGTGCTCAACGTGATGCGCATGGAGGACCTGGGCCAGGCGATCGAGACCGCAAACAGGTCGGCCTTCGGCAACGGCGCCTCGATCTTCACGTCATCGGGCGCCGCGGCGCGCGAATTCAAGCACCGGGTCAAGGCCGGCATGGTCGGGATCAACGTCGGCGTTCCCGCAACGATGGCGATGTTCCCGTTCACCGGCTGGGACGCGTCGTTCTACGGGGACCTCCACATCCAGGGGCGGGAGGCCGTGCAGTTCTACACGCAGCAGAAGGTCGTGACGTCGCGATGGTTTGGCGGCGCGGTGGGCGACGTCTGGCGGAAATGAGACCGCGATGGCGCTCCTCATAAAGAACGGCGAGATAGTCACCGCGGACTCGCGGGCGTTTGCCGACATTTTCTGCGAGGGGGAGACGATCACCCGGATCGGCGCCGGGCTCGAGGCCCCCCCGGGGGCCCAGGTCGTCGACGCGGCGGGAAAGTACGTCTTCCCCGGCTTCATCGACCCGCACGTCCACATCACGCTCCCCTTCATGGGCACGCTGGCGAAGGACACCTACGAGTCGGGCAGCAGGGCCGCCCTTGTCGGGGGCACGACGACCCTCATCGAGATGTGCTGCCCCTCCCGCAGCGAGGACGCCCTCGCGGGGTTCGAGCACTGGATGGCCCAGGCCGCCGGCAGGTCCGCATGCGATTTCACGTTCCACATGGGCGCGACGCGCTTCGACGACAAGGCGGAGTCCGCGCTCCGCGAGATCGTCCGGCGCGGCATCAGCTCCTTCAAGATATTCCTGGCCTACAAGGGGGCGTTCGGGATCGACGACTCGGAGCTCTACCGGACGCTCAAGCTCGCCCGGGAGCTCGGCGTCGTCGTGACCGCCCACTGCGAGAACGAGACCCTGGTCGCGGAGCGCCAGAGGGAGCTTCTCGCGGCCGGCAAGACCGATCCCGGCCAGCACCACGAGAGCCGCCCCCCGGTCGTCGAGGCCGAGGGCGTGCATCACCTGATGACGTTCGCAGAGATGACCGGCGCACACACGTACATCGTCCACCTGAGCTGCAAGCGGGCGCTCGACGCCGCGCTCGACGCCCGGCGGCGCGGCGTCCATGTGAGCATCGAGACGCTGATCCAATACCTCGTCCTCGACAAGACCTGGGCCGAGCGGCCGGGGTTCGAGGGCGCGAAGTACGTCATGTCTCCCCCGCTGCGCGACAAGCGCAACCAGCCCGTCCTCTGGAACGGGCTGAGGGACGGCCTCATCCAGACCGTCGCGACGGACCACGCCCCTTTCGACTTCGAGGGCCAGAAGCGCATGGGGGCGGCGGATTTCACGAAGATCCCGAACGGCATCCCCTCGCTCGAGGAGCGCATCAACCTGCTGTACACCTGCGGCGTGAGGCCGGGCAGGATCGACCTGCACACCCTCGTGAATGTCGCGAGCACCCGGGTCGCGAAGACTTTCGACCTGTTTCCCCGAAAGGGGACGATCCAGCCCGGGGCCGACGCCGACCTTGTCGTCTTTGATCCGGGATACCGGGGCTTCATCTCGGCGAAGACCCAGCACATGAACGTCGACTACAGCGCGTTCGAGGGCTGGAAGATCGAGGGAAGGCCGAGCGTGGTGACGGTCCGCGGCGAGGTTGCCGTGCGCGACGGGGTGTTCGTCGGCGATCCCTCGCGGGGCCGGTTCCTGAAGCGGACGCCGAGCCGCGCCTGACGGGGCGTCGGTCCCCGCGCATGGCGCCAGGGCGGGCCCAACAAGCCCCGCGGCCCGGGAGGCCTACCTTCGCTTCCGCGCCATCGCCGCCTCGCGGAAAACCGAAAACCGCGCCCTGGCCTGCATGACGGGGGCCTCGAACCAGCGCCAGAGCCCCGCGCTCAGGAGGAGGCATGCGACCAGGTAAATGGCCACGGTGAAGGCGACGGTGCGATACCCAAGCGGGAGACGACGGCTGACAAGGAAGAAGACCAGGACGGACGTTGGAATATTGACCAGGTAGAGCGAATAGGACTGGCGGGAAATCGCGGTCACCCAACGCTCGAACCGGCCACGACCCAGCGAATCGCGCGTGGCCGCCCAGGGCAGCATGAGCGCAAAGCCAAGCGGGATGAGCGAAGGCAGCACGACACGGGAAAACCACGAGCTTTCAAGGTTCGCGCCGCACAGATAGGCGTAGAAACCGGCCGAGAGCGCCAGGCCGACCCCCAGGATGCCCCGGCGCCACTTATTGAGGAATTCGGGATAGCGCCCGAGCAGGGCGGCCGCGACCATGCCATATCCGATGGCATCGAAGCGATAGACCACGACCTGGGCGACCCCATGGGCGGTGTCCGCGGCGCCGGGATTGAGCTCCCGCAGCAGCACGGGGGTCGACAGCATCACGGCGAGCGTCCCGCAAAAGGCCGCGGGAAACCCCACTCGGACGCGCACGAGGGCCCACAGGGCGATCGGAGCCACGATATAGAACCATTCCTCCACCGCCAGCGACCAGGATTCAAAGAAAAAAGGCGGTATCCGCCCCGTGAGGTTCTGGGTGAAGACGAAATAGGGCCCGAGGCCGGTCCATGAGCCGAAGGGCCAGTTGAAAAACGCCCGTTGCAGCAGCACATTGAATCCCAGGAAAAGGTAGTATGCGGGCAGCGTTCGTCCCCATCGGCCGATCCAGAAGCCCAGGAGGATCCGGGATTCCCCCAGGCGGACGCCCGTCCGCAGGAGGATGTCGCCAATCAGGAACCCGCTCAGGACGAAAAACAGGTCCACCCCCAGCCAGCCGCCGTTAAGCCATCTGAGGGCCGGGAAGAACGGCGCGACGCTAAAGAGGGGCAGCGCATGATAGACGACGACAAGCGCGATGGCCGAGGCCCGCAGCAGATCCAGGCCGGCGATGCGGTTGCGCAGGTGGTCGTCATCTCGTGCATCAACCATGGGTGGACCCGGCGCGGGCAGGCGCGTCGGAATGAAGCTTGGCCGGGCTTCTTACCGGCGCGGCGCCCACGGGCTAATCCTCATTTGGGCGTCACGAAGCCGGCAGCGGCTGCGCAGGAGGGCGCGATGTCATCGGTAAAAGAGAGCCACCGAACGGCTTAAGTGTCGAGCCCTCATACCTGCCGACCGAACCGCCGCCCAGCGGCCGACGCGGTCGAAACCCCGCGCCGGCAGGCATCCCGTCCGGCAATCCTTCCCTCCGGCAGGCGGGTCAGGCGGCGTCCTTGCGCGTGGCGACCACGATGTCGCCGCCGCTCGAGTGCAGCTTGAGGACGGGGCCGCCGCCGTTGACGGCGCCCGAAAGCGTGCTCTTTCCAAGGCCGCCGCGGTCGATCGTGATCGTGATCCCGGCGGCACTGACCTCGCCGCCGCTTGTCGACGCGTCGAGCTGGAATCCGGCCCCGTGGCCCACGGTCGCCTTGACCTCGCCGCCCGATGTCGAGAGCGAGCAGTCGCCCTTAAGCGGGCCGGTAAACACCGCCCTGACGTCGCCGCCGCTCGTGTGGGCCGCAAGGGTGTTCTCGGCCGCGTCAACCCTGATATCCCCTCCGGAGGTTCGCAGCTCGGCCGGGCCGGAGACGCGACCCGCGGTGATGTTTCCACCCGAGGTCGAAAGCTTCACGGTGCCGCGGCCCTCGTCCAGCTTAACGTTTCCGCCCGAGGTGGAGGCGTCGATGTCGCCGCTGATCGTCCCAAGAGCGACTTCCCCGCCCGAGGTGTGGGCCTTCACGGCGCCGTCCAGGTCGCCGACGAGGATGTCGCCTCCGGATGTCTTCAGGTCGACCGAGGCGCGGCTGGGAACGGTGACGATGAAGTCGACCTGGACGGGAGGCCAGCTGCCAAAATGCAGGCCGACGCCGTCCTTGTACGCGGCGGTCGCCACGACGCCATCGGCGCGCTGCTCGATCACCAGGTCGAGCTTCTGGAGTATCTCGTCCGCCTCGGCCTCGCTTGAGGCGTGGATGTGCTCCTTTGCGACGACCTTGACCACGGGATCGGACGAAGGGACCACGCGGATCTCGCCCCCGGAGGTTACGACCGTGAGATGGACGCCGGGCTGGACTTGGAACGACTTTTCGACGACGCGCTCGATCTTTGCGGACGCGACGGAGGTGAGGGCGGCGAGGACGCAGCCCGAGGCGATAAATCGTGGGAGGGAGGGCATGGCTGGGGTGATTGTACCCCCATAACCCGGCCGGGCGGGAAAAAGTTACAGGAAGAATAGCCGCGCGGGAAGGTTTCGGCGGCGCATGCGCCGGGCCGCCTTCATTTGCTGCTGGTGCCGTTCGCGGGCGCCGCCTAACGTCCGTCGAAATTCGCAAACGCAATGCCCAAGGCATTTTCAGAACTCACTGAGCGCGAGGTATTAGCGCTGGCGATCACCCTCGAGGAGGAGGATGGGCGCATCTACGGCGACTTCGCGGAAAGGCTTCGGCAGGGATTCCCCGCCACGGCTGCCACCGTCCTGCAAATGCAGCACGAGGAGTCCGGGCACCGCCAGAGGCTCATCGACCAGTACCGCGCACGCTTCGGCGAGCACATACCGCTGATCCACCGCTCGGACGTGCGGGGCTTCGTGAGGCGAAAGCCCGTGTGGCTCATGCGGGCGCTCTCGGTCGACCAGATGCGCAGGCAGATCGGCGTGATGGAGCTGGAGTCGCGGCGTTTCTACGAGGTGGCCGCGGCCAGGACCGCCGACGCCTCGACGCGGCGGATGCTCGGGGACCTCGCCCTGGCGGAGGCGGATCACTCGGCGATGGCCGAGAAGCTCGAGTCCGAGCACGTCAGGTCCGGCGCCCGCACCGGCGAGGACGAGAGCCAGCGCCGGATGTTCGTCCTCCAGGTCGTTCAGCCCGGCCTCGCGGGGCTCATGGACGGCTCGGTCTCGACGCTCGCCCCGCTCTTCGCGGCCGCGTTCGCGACGCACAGCAGCCGCGACGCGTTCCTCGTGGGGCTGGCGGCGTCCGTCGGCGCCGGGATAAGCATGGGGTTCGCGGAGGCCCTCTCGGACGACGGTGTGCTCAGCGGCCGGGGGCGCCCGCTGCTGCGGGGCACCGTGGAGGGCCTCATGACCGCGGCCGGGGGGCTGGGCCACACGCTGCCCTTCCTGATCCCCGCCTTCAACGTCGCCTTCACGTTCGCCGTCTGCGTCGTCCTCGTCGATCTTGTCATTATTTCATGGATACGCCACCACTACATGGACACGCCGTTCCTCTCGGCCGCGTTCCAGGTGATCGTGGGCGGCCTGCTCGTGTTCTTCGCGGGCATGCTGATCGGGTCCTCCTGACATGAAGGCAACCACGCTCGAGAACCCGGATCTCGCACCGGTGCCCCCGGAGAGGCGCACGTGGCGGGCCGGCAGCTATGCCGCCCTCTGGATCTCGATGTCCGCGTGCGTCCCGACCTACATGCTCGCCTCCTCGCTCGTGGGCGGGGGGATGAACTGGTGGGAGGCGATCCTGACGATCTTCCTCGGCAACGCGATCGTCCTTGTCCCGATACTCCTGAACGCGCACGCGGGCACGCGCTACGGCATACCTTTCCCGGTGCTGTGCCGCGCGTCGTTCGGCACCAGGGGCGCCAACATACCGGCACTCCTGCGCGCATTCGTCGCCTGCGGCTGGTTCGGCATCCAGGCGTGGATCGGGGGCGACGCGATCTGCAAGATCCTGGGCGTCTTCTTCCCGTCGTTCGCGGGCGTCGCGCACAATGCGCTCGGCTTCACGCCGCAGCAGTTCGCCTGTTTCATCGCGTTCTGGGGCGTCAACATGTGGGTCGTGTACATGGGGATCGACTCGATACGCATCCTGTTGAATATCAAGGCCCCGCTCCTGATAGTGCTCGGGCTGGTGTTCCTCGGGTGGGCCTACAGGAGCGCCGGCGGATTCGGCCCGATGCTCTCGCAGCCGTCGGCGTTCGACCCGGGGCAGCCGAAGGCGGGGCAGTTCATGGCCTTTTTCATTCCCGGGCTGACCGGGATGATCGGCTTCTGGGCAACGCTGTCCCTCAACATCCCGGACTTCTCGCGCTACGCCGCCTCCCAGAGGGACCAGATCCTGGGCCAAGCGCTGGGGCTTCCGCTCGCGATGGCGTTCTACTCGTTCATCGGCGTCGCGGTGACGTCGGCGACGGTGATCATCTTCGGGAGCACGATCTGGAACCCGATCGACGTCCTCGTGCGGTTCAAGAGCCCGGCCGTCCTCATCGTGGCGATGCTCGCCCTGTGCGTCGCGACCCTGGCCACGAACATCGCGGCCAACGTCGTCTCGCCCGCGAACGACTTCGCCCACGTGGCGCCGAGGTGGATCTCGTTCCGCATCGGCGGCCTGATCACGGGAATCTTCGGAATCGTCATGATGCCGTGGAAGCTGGTCGCCGACCCGACGGGCTACATCTTCACGTGGCTCGTCGGCTACAGCGCCCTCCTCGGCCCCGTGGGAGGAATCATGATCGCGGATTACTTCGTCCTGCGCCGCCGGGTGCTCGATGTCACGGCGCTTTACGACCCGGACGGCTGCTACCGTTATACGGGGGGCTGGAGCATCGCCGCCATAGCCGCGTTCGTGCTGGCCGTCCTTCCCAACCTGCCCGGATTCCTCGCGCAGGTGGGGTGGATCGACCCGGCGAGCGTGCCCTCGGCGCTCATCGGGGTCTACGGCTACGCCTGGTTTGTCGGGTTCGCGATAGCATTTGTCGCCTACATTGTCCTGCGTAAGCTTGCGCCCAACGGTTAACACATGAAATCGATCCCCCTGCCCCCCAGCGACCACGTTCCAAAGCCTTACTCGGGACCGCCGGCCGAGGAGGTGCTGGCCCTGAGAAAGCAGTTCCTCAGCCCCGCCATCTTCCACTACTATAAGAAGCCCCTCATGATCGTCGAGGGCCGGGCCCAGTGGCTCTTTGACGAGAAGGGACGGCGCTACCTGGACGGGATCGGCGGGATAGTGACCGTGAGCTGCGGGCACTGCCATCCGCACATCGTCGCCGCCGCCCACCAGCAGAACGAAACCCTCCAGCACACGACGACGATCTACCTGAACCCGGTCATCGCGCTCTACGCGAGGGACCTCGCGGCCCGCATGCCCGGCGACCTCAAGGTTGTCTACTTCGTCAACTCGGGCTCGGAGGCGAACGACCTGGCCCTCCTCATGGCGCGGGCCCACACGGGGTCCTACGACCTGATCGCGCTGCGAAACGGCTACCACGGGGGCAGCCAGTCCACCATGGGGCTGACGTCGCACCACACGTGGAAGTTCAACGTTCCGCATGGCTTCGGGGTCCAGCACGCGGTCCTTCCCGACCTGTACCGCGGGCCGCACGGGAAGGACGATCCCGAGGCGGGCCGGAAGTACGCCGAGGACGTGAGGAGCCTGATCCAGTTCGGCACTCCCGGGAGAATCGCCGGATTCATCGCCGAGTCCATTCAGGGGGTCGGCGGGACCGTGGTCTTCCCGGAGGGATACCTCAGGCACGCCTACGGCCACGTGCGGGAGGCCGGCGGGCTGTGCATCGCCGACGAGGTCCAGCCCGGATTCGGCCGGACGGGCACCCACTACTGGGGCTTTGAGACCCAGGGAGTCCTGCCGGACATCGTCACGATGGCCAAGGGCATCGGCAATGGCTGCGCGCTCGCGGCCGTCGTGACGACGCCGAAGATCGCCCAGTCCCTCGCGTCCCGGATCCATTTCAACACGTTCGGCGGCAACCCCGTCGCCTGCGCCCAGGGCCGCGCCGTCCTCGAGGTGATCGACCGCGAGGGCCTGCAGGCCAATTCGCTGAAGATCGGCGGCCGCCTCAAGGCGGGGTTCGAGCGGCTGGCCGCGAAGCATTCCCTGATAGGCGACGTCCGCGGCCTGGGCCTCATGCTGGGAATCGAGCTGGTCAGGGACCGAAAGACGAAGGAGCCGGCAAAGGAGGAATGCGCCGCGGTGTTCGAGGCGTGCCGGGAAATGGGCCTCCTGATCGGAAAGGGCGGCCTCTGGGGCAACACGCTGCGGATCAAGCCGCCGATGATCTTCTCGGCCACCGACGCGGACTTCATGCTCGAGGTCCTCGACGAGGCCCTGCGGGCGGTTTAGGGAATCTTGAGGTCGGCCCCGATCTTCAGGGGCGAGCTCTCGGCCGGGAGCACATCGCGGTTGGCGGCGAAGATATCGCGCCATTTCGAGCGGTTCCCATAGTATTTCTGGGCGAGGCTGAAGAGCGTGTCGCCCCTGACCACCGTGTGGTGGCGGACGCTGGGCGCGGGCGCGGGCCTGGCCTGGGGAGGCGGGCTCTCCGGGGGCGCGTCCGAGATGGCTGGGGTCCCGCTGTCGACCGTGTTCACGGGCGCGAGCGAGATCGGCGAGGCCGCGGGTCCCGCCGCGGGCGGGGGCGGCTCCTGCGCGAGGCTCTGCGGCGTCGGGATCGATCTGAGGTCTATCGAGCTCGAATGCGTCGCCGGGACCGCCACGCCCGCGCGGAGCGCCTCGTTCTCCGCCTTGAGCTCGTCGTTCTCCCGCTGGAGGCGCGCGACCTGCTCCTCGACCCCCATGTGCTCGGTCTGGCTCTCGAGCTGGCCGGGAAGCGAGCGGGCGAACTCCCGCTTGGCCGAGTCGATCATCCCCCGGACGAAGACCGCCTGCTTCGAGTTGGGCTCCAGCTCAAGGTACCTGCGGAAATGATAGATGGCGGAGATGGGGTCCTTGATGTGGTTCAGGTAGATGAGGCCGGCGTCGAGGTTCGACTCCGGGGCCCCGTCGCCCCGGCGGTCGATCACCTTCAGGTATGCGGCAAGGGCCTCGTCCCAGTTGCCCTGGCGCTCCAGCTGCTGGCCGAAGCGGTAGGACGAGTCGTCCATCTCGGACCCGAGCGACGGCGCGTCGCCCCCGCAGCCCGGCATGGCGGCGAGCGCGAGGAGCGCGGCCGCCCCGAGAATGATTGAACGGGTCGTCATCGGAAGCGAAAGGGATTGAACGGTCAGAGTGGGGCGGTAAAAATTCCCGGTCTCTCCCGCCAACTCAAACACAAATGGTATCCGACAACAACCCGCGTTGATGGCCATCGCACCGAAAACCGCGCTCGCGCGCGCCCGGCAGTGCATCCGCATAGAGTGCGACGCCCTGGAGGAGACCTCCCGGGGCCTCGGCGCGGAATTCATCGACACGGCCCGCGCCGTGGAGTCGGCCATAGCGGCAGGGGGGAAGCTGATCTTCAGCGGCGTGGGGAAATCCGCGCATATCGCCGGAAAGATAGCCGCGACATTCAACAGCACCGGCGTCTCGTCATGCTACCTCGACCCCACCCAGGCCCTCCACGGCGACCTCGGGCTCTGCTACGAGGGCGACCTTGCGATACTCCTCTCCAACAGCGGCCAGTCGGACGAGGTCCTGAGGCTCCTGCCGCTGCTCAGGCGCTTCGGGCTCAAGATCGTCGCATTCACCGGGAACCCGAAGTCGGACCTCGCGCGCAGGGCCGACCACAGGCTCCTCTACCGGGTGAGCCTGGAGGCCTGCCCGCTCAAGCTCGCGCCGACGGCGAGCACGACGGCGGCGCTCGCCCTGGGGGACGCGCTCGCGATGGTCCTTCTCGAGGCGCGCGGCCTGACGCGTGACGATTTCGCGAAGTACCACCCGGCCGGAAACCTGGGGCGCGTCCTCCTTCTGCCCACCCGGGACATCATGCGCAGCGGCGGGCGCCTTGCGGTCGCGAAGGACACCGTCACCGTCCAGGAGGCCATCCTGGCGATGACCAAGGCGAAGAGCGGGAGCATCGCCCTGGTCAAGGCGGCCAGCGGCAAGCTCACCGGGATCCTCACCGACGGGGACTTCCGGCGGTCCGCGCTTTCGGGGCCCGGCTTCCTCGAGCGCCCCGTCTCGGCATTCATGACCCGCTCGCCCAAGGTGATCCGCGACGACGCCCTGGCCGTCGACGCCCTGCGCCTCTTCGAGCTCCACAAGATCGACGACCTGATAGTCGTGGACTCGTCAGGAAGGCCCGTCGGCCTCATCGACGGGCAGGACCTCCCGAAGTTCAAGATCGTGTGACGCAGCCCATACGCATCGGCATCGTGGGAATGGGGGGATTCGCCGGGTCCCACCACAACACGGTCGCGAGGCTCGAGGAGCGCGGGATGGTCCGGCTCGTCTGCGCCTGCGACCCGAGGCGCGGCGCCTTTGCGCCGGAGCAGCAGGCCTGGCGATTCGGCCCGCGCGGCGTGAGAACCTTCGACGACTACCGGGCGATGCTCGACGCCTGCAGCGGCGACCTGGATTACGTGGTCACGCCGACCCCGATACAGCTGCACGCCGAGATGCACGAGGCGATCACGTCCCTGGGCATCCCGGCCTACGTCGAGAAGCCCCCCACCCTCGACTACGCGGAGCTGGACAGGATGGTCGCGGCCGATTCGCGCGCCCGGAAGTCCTCGCTTGTCGGCTTCAACTACATCGTCGAGAAAAGCCGCCTTGCGCTGAAGGAGAGGCTGCTCTCGGGCGAGTTCGGGGCCATCCGCGGCGGGACCCTGAGGGCGCTCTGGCCGCGCCCCGCCAGCTACTTCGCACGCAACGGCTGGTCCGGCAGGCTGATGATCGGCAGCCAGATCGTGCTCGACTCGATCTTCGGCAACGCGGTCTCCCACTTCGTCCACAACATGCTGTTCTGGACCGGCACGCCCGGCCTGTACAGCTGGGCCGAGGTGGCCGCGGTGAGGGCCGAGCTCTACCGCGCCCACTCGATCGAGGGAGCGGACACGTTCTTCGTGGAGGCCGACCTCGCGTCGGGCTGCACGCTGAGGTTCGCGCTTTCCCACGCCTGCGCCGGCGCCAGCACGAGCTCAGAGAAGGTGATCTGCGAGAAGGCGATCCTCAAGTACGCCGCAGGGGGCCAGATCGAGGTCTCGTGGAAGGACGGACGGACGGAGCGCATCTCGAGCGCGCCGTTCGACGGGCTCGAGGAGAACCACGTCGAGTACTGCCGGTACCTGCGCGGCGAGATCCAGAGGCCGGCGACGACGCTCGAGGATTCGCGCCCGTTCGTCGTGCTCAACGACCTCGCCCACGTCTCGAGCGGCAGGATCCTCCCGATCCCCGCGCACCTGGTCTCCCATGAGCGCGACGAAAAGGAGCAGAAGGACTACGTGAGCGTGGCGGGGCTGGCGACGGTCGTGGACAATTTCCTGTGCCGCGGCGTCTGGCCCGGCTACGCCGGCTGGCGCCGGGACAACGGCGAGGTGGTCACCCCCTCCGACCTCGGGCGGTTCCACGCGACGGTGCGCTCGATGGCCGCGGCAGACGGCGCCGGCGCAACCGGCGCCTCCGCGTAGTCCCGGGGCGCGGCCGCCAGACGGCACCTTTACTTGGCGGCGGAGTTGGGCATCGTTTTGGGCATGGCCACCCCGCCGTTCCTCTATCAGGACCCCCTCCCCCTTTCGGGCGACGCCACCGAATACCGCCTGCTGTCGAAGGAGGGAATTTCGACCGCGCGGTTCGAGGGCCGTGAAATCCTCAAGGTCGACCCCGGGGTCCTCTCGTTCCTGGCGCAGCAGGCGTTTCGCGACAGCGCGTTCATGCTGCGCACGAGCCATCTCAAGCAGCTCGCGGCGATCCTGGACGACCCCGAGGCGTCGGCGAACGACCGCTACGTCGCGCTGACGCTTCTCAAGAACGCGGAGATCGCGGCCCTCGGGATCCTGCCGATGTGCCAGGACACGGGAACGGCCTGCATCTTCGCCAAGAAGGGGGAGCAGGTCTGGACCGGCGCGAACGACGCCGAATCCCTCAGCCGCGGCGTCTACGAGTGCTTCACGAAGGAGAACCTGCGCTACTCCCAGGTGGCGCCGCTCGACATGTGGAACGAGGTCAACACCGGCACGAACCTTCCCGCCCAGGTCGACATACTCGCCACGCCGGGCCAGACCTATGAGCTGCTCTTCGTCGCCAAGGGCGGCGGCTCCGCGAACAAGCTGCTCTTCTTCCAGGAGACGAAGGCGATCATGAACCCGAAGAGTTTCGCGAAGTTCGTCGCCGACAAGCTTCCGCTCCTCGGGACGTCCGCGTGCCCGCCCTACCACCTGGCCTTCGTCGTCGGCGGCACGAGCGCCGAGGCGTGCATGAAGACCCTCAAGCTGGCCACCACGCGGTATCTCGACAACCTTCCCACATCCGGGAACAGCCTTGGGCGGGGGTTTCGCGACCTGGAGTGGGAGGCCAAGGTCCTCGAGATCGCCCGGCAGACCGGGATCGGGGCCCAGTTCGGCGGGAAATACTTCGCCCTCGACGCCCGCGTCATACGGCTGGCCCGGCACGGGGCGGGCTGCCCGGTCGGCATGGGGGTCTCCTGCTCGGCCGACCGCAACATCAAGGCGAAGATAACCCGGGACGGCGTCTTCCTTGAGGTCCTCGAATCCAATCCCGGCCGCTTCATTCCCGATGCCCAGCGCGCCCTCAAGGACACGGGCGTGGTCCCGATCGACCTCAACAGGCCGATGGAGGAGATCCGGGCCGAGCTTTCCAAGCACCCGGTCACCACGAGGGTCGCGCTCAGCGGCACCATGGTGGTCGCCCGCGATGGGGCCCACGCGAAGCTCAAGGAGCGCGTGGACGCCGGCAAGGGCCTGCCCGATTATTTCAAGAGATACCCGGTCTATTACGCCGGCCCCGCCAAGACGCCCGTGGGATACGTCTCCGGGTCGTTTGGGCCGACGACCGCGGGGCGCATGGACGGCTACGTCGACCTGTTCCAGTCCCTCGGAGGCTCGATGGTGATGCTCGCCAAGGGCAACCGCGGGCCCGAGGTCACGGCCGCGTGCAAGAAGCACGGGGGGTTCTACCTCGGGAGCGTCGGAGGGCCCGCGGCGATTCTCGCCAAGGAAAACATCTCGAAGGTTGAGCTGCTCGAATACCCCGAGCTCGGCATGGAGGCCGTGTGGAAGATCGATGTCAGGGATTTCCCCGCGTTCATCCTCGTCGACGACAAGGGCAATGACTTCTTCGCAAACGGATGCTCGGCCTGCCTGCCGCCGTCAGCCTCCCGCCAGGTCAAAACCTGAACTCGAGCGACATCCCGCCGGCCCCATACCGGTCCATCGACTCGTACATGCGGTCGTCGGAGGCCTTCTGCTTCATCCGGTCGCTCACGAGCGATCGGGAACCGGAGGACGAATAGGCCGGCAGGGCCGGCGCGAGCAGCCTTTCAAGGCGCTCACCGGATGGATCCACCTGGGCCAGCGGCTCCGCCGCGGGTTGGCGCGCGGTGGCGACCGCCGCCTCAAATTCACGGTCGGACCCGAAGACATCGCGTTTGGCGAGGTCGGAATCCGTCGCCCGGAAATCGGCGAGGGAGGCGGCGATCCCGTCCGCGAAGGGCATCCCCGAGATCGATTCGGACTGCGAGGCCGCGGGCGCCTGCGTAATGTGGGATGGGATCGCCGCGGCCAGGGCCTGCCGCGACGGGGCGGTCCTTGGAGCGTCGATATCGGCCTTGTCCTGCACCAAAACCGGGCTTGCGGCGACCTGCGCGATGGGTGCGGGAACATTGCCAGGGGCGGGCGATTCCGCGGTGCGTGCCGGGGCTGCGCGCTCCGCCTGGGAGGGTGCGCCCACATAATGCACTCCCACCCATGTCAGGGCGAGAGCCGCCGCCGCCCCAAAAGGAAGATGGTTGCGATAGACGGCGGCGAAGATCCCATCCCACCACGGGCGCCTGACGACGATCGCCGCCAGCTGCTTCGCGCGGATCTCCGATTCAAACCTTGCCCAAAATTCGGGAGGCGGCCGCTCCGCCCGCTTGAATCTCAAAAGGTTCTCCAGCGTGATCTTTGGGTCAGTATCCTTCATCAGCGCAAAAAGGGTTGGAGCTCCGCCTGAAGCAATTGCTTTGCATAATGCAGCCTGGACCGCACGGTCCCTACCGAGCAGTCCATAACTTCAGCGATCTCCTGGTGGCTGAGTCCGTCGATTTCGAATAAAGTCACCACAGTGCGATGCTTGATAGACAGCTTTTGCATCGCATCGTTCAATTTTTCCTGAAGTTCGCGAACGAATGACTCCCTGCCGACGCCCGTCTTGTCCGTCAGGGCGTCCACGAGTTCGCGCGACACCGGATCGTCCTCCCGGATGGATTCCAGGCTGAAGAACGACCTCAGCCGGTTCTTCCGCAGGTGACTTAGCGTCGAATTCACGGCGATGCGGTACAGCCATGTGAAGAAGGACGACTGGCCCTGGAAGCGGTGGATGGACTGGAACGCCTTGATGAAGGCGTCCTGGGCAAGGTCCGCCGCGTCCTCCCGGTTGGAGGTCATGTTGTAAACGATGCCGAGCACGCGCTCGCGGTACTTGCCGATCAGCCGGTCAAACGCCGCCACATCACCGGCCTGCACCTGCCGGACGACCGCCAGGTCGGCATCCGCCTCGAGCTTGCGCTCCGGCGACGCCACGAGGGTCTTCTCGAGGGCTTTGCTGGCGTTCATGCGGCGAACACAGGGAATCGCCGCTTTCGTTTTTTGGCAAACCGAAACGGCTTACGCCGGCCCCGGCGCCGGCATGGCGGCCCCGGGAAAGGGACGGCCGTCCGTCAAGCCGGCCTGAGGGCGGCAACCTGCGCGAGGAGGACGTCGCCCAGGGCCAGCAGGTGGTGGGTCGGCGCGAGCCCGGGCCATTCCGCCAGGGCCGCGCGCGCCGCCGAGACCTCGCCCTGGACGGCCGCCTCGACGGCGTCGAAGACGCCCAGGTCGAGCATCTGCTTCTTGCGGAGCTCGGGCTGCGTCGGCTGCAGGCCGCCGATCTCCCCGGACAAGCTCGCCCGCTCATAGGGCGGCAGCCGGTCCATGAGCGCGAAAAGGGGAAGCGTGAGCTTGCCGCTCGCGAGGTCGGTGCCGAGGGTCTTGCCGATCTTCTCCTCCCTCCCGAAAAAATCGGCGAGGTCGTCATAGATCTGGTAGGCGATTCCGAGGTGGCGGCCGAAGCGGTCCGCGGCTCCCACGTAGCCGTCCTCCGAGCCGGCCAGCCGGGCGCCGAGAAAGCACGACACGCGGAAGAGCTCGGCCGTCTTGAGGTCGATTATCCTCAGGTAGTCGGCGGGCGTGAGGTCGGTGGACCGTCGCCTGAGGCTCTGGACAATCTCCCCCGCGCATACCCTGCGCGTCGACTCGGACACGGCAGCGCAGACCTCCGTCGTCGGGAAATGGGTCGCCAGGTGGAGCGCGTGCGCGAAAAGGGCGTCTCCCAGGAGGACCGCCGCAGTGGGACCGAACTCGCGCATCGCCGTCCGCCTGCTCCTGCGCACCTCGGCAGAGTCCATGATGTCATCGTGGACGAGCGTCGCCAGGTGGACGAGCTCGACCACCGCCGCCGCCCGGACCAGGTCGGGCGAGACCACACCCGGGTCCTTCCAGCCGCTCAGGAACACCAGCGCGGGCCTGATCCGCTTGCCTGACGTGTCGATGCAATAGTTCACCATGGCGCGTATCTCGGGCTCGAACGCGGCCAGCTGCAGCTGAAGGAACCGGTCGAGCGCCGCCATGTGCGGCGCAAGCAGGGCGAACACGCCCGCGAACGGGTGCGGCTTGTTGGACGGCTCGACGGCGGGGCTCGGGGTCCTAGTCATGGACGACTGGACCCTAGCCCGAAATCACCAAATCACCACCCAATTGTCGCGGCCGGCGACTCGCCCCCCGGGATCACGGCACCTCGTAGACCTCGATGAGGGCGGTGCCTGTGGTCCCGCCCACCCCGGACACCTCCGCGGTGTAGTTGCCTGGGGGAAGGACGATCAGGATCGCCGAATCGGCGCTGCCGCTGGCGAAGGCGAATGCTCCGGTCTGCGCCTCGGCCGCCGAGACGAGGACGGCGTCGTTACCCGCCTGCCAGGAATAGTTCTCGCGGACGAGCTGCTGCCCGTTGTTGAAGAGCTGCAGGCGCGGCGTCGCGAGGGTTCCCGCGACCCCCATGGTCGAGAGACCCGGCCCGGAGGCGCGGATGAGCAGCCGCTTGGGGGCCGCACCGTCAAAGCTGAAGCCGCCGATCAGGATGTTGGCCCCGGTACCCACGGATCCGCGCGTCGACACGTTGACCAGTTTCTGCGAGGAGAACAGCTGGAGCTGGTCGAGGTCGTAGACCTCGACGAGGCCGACTCCCGTGTCGGAACCCGCTCCCGAGACCAGGGCCGTGTAGGCGCCCGGCGGGAACGTGGAGACGAGGGCGGAGTCAAGGCTGCCGGGAGGAAGCGCGAATGCGCCTGACAGAACGTCTGCGGCGGTCACCTGCGACGCGTTTGTCGGGTCGGCGCTCCACCCCGTGTTCGAGGCGACGAGCGTCGAGCCCGTGTAGACCGAGAGCTGGGTGGCGGCAATCGCGCCCGGGACCCCGAGGGTCGCAAGCGTCGGGCCGATCGCGCGGACGAGCAGCTGCTTGGATGCCGAGCCGCCCACCACGAACCCTGCAATCATGTCCTGGCCGGCAACGCCGACCTGGCCGCGCGTGGAGAGGTTCCTGAGGACGCCGTCGCTGAACGTGCCGCCCGAGACGCGGCCCGCGAGAAGCTGGCCGCCCGGTCCGCCCGTCAATGTCGCGTTGAGGAATCCCGTCGAGGGATTGACGGTCCCGGTGATGGTGTTGTTCGAGGGCGTGACGATCGAGAACGCGCCGCTCGAGTCGACCGTGCTGCCGCCGGCGTCCGTGAGTCCGCCGACGTTTACGTAGACCATGATCTCCCCGTCGTAGCCCACGATCGCCGCGACCTGGCTTGCGGCCTGGCCGGTGATGCTGCCCGTGTAGTAGCCGGCCGCGACCGGATTGTTACCCGCCTGGGTGACGGTGCCGATGAAATCGTCCTTCGACGAGGCGAGCGTCCCGGTCACGCCGGTGACCGAAGCGTTGCCCGTGACCCCTGCCGAGGTGAACGCCCCCCCTGCGCCGACGGGTAGGTCGGGGAAGAAGGCGACGGCCGGCGCCGAGGGTGAGTTCGAATGCCCGATATAGGCCCCGTAGATCCCGTCGACGACGGCGAAGGCGAAGCTCCCGCCGTCGGTCAGGCCCTGATACTGGCCGAAATAGATCGTGTTACCGAGCCCGCCGGTGCTGACCACCGCCTCGACAATCGTCGAGACCGAGTTCGAGACCTCACCGGAATTGTCGGTCGTGACCGCCGTCAGCGTGTAAACGCCGGCAGACTGCGGCGTCCATGTGATGCTGTAGGGGGGGGTCGTCGCCGTGCCGATCGAGATCCCGTTCGCATAGAACTGGACCTGGGCGATCGTGCCCGAGGGCGACGAGGCGCTCGCGGTGATCGTGACGCCGGAGCCCGCCGTCACGATGCCGCCCGAGGACGGCGACGTTATGGTGACGGTCGGAGGCGGCTCGGGGACCACGACAACCGAAACCGCGGAGCTGTTGATCTTGTCTCCCAAATTGTCGGTCACCTGGGCGATGATCGTGTACGCGCCGAGATTCGCCGGGGTCCACGTCACCGAATACGGATACTTCGTGGCGGTCGCCAGGACGGTGTTGTCGACGAGGAAGGCGATCTGGACGATGTTCCCGTTGGGCGCAGTGCCCGTCGCCGAAAGCGTGACAGGCGTGTTGACGACGACGTTCTCGGAGGCCGTGGGCGCCGTGATGCTGACCGTGGGCGGAATGCCGACGATCGGGCTGGTTCCGGAGCCGCCCGACGTGACATTCACGTCCACGGCGGCCGAGGTCGACGAGAAGCCGAGCGCGTCCGTCGCGATCGCCGTCAGCACGCTTTCGTCGAGGTCACCCGTCACCGCGTTGAAGTTTTGCGTCGCCATGAATGTGACCGAGTAGGAGTCCCCGCCCGGCGTCGTGGGTGTGATCGCCGTGCCCACAAGGTTGCCGTCCTGGAAGAACTGCACCGACGTGATGGCCACCGGGGCGCCGGTGCTCGTCAGGTTGCTGTCGGTCGCGCTGGCCGTCACGGTCGTGGAGCTGCCGCCGGCGGAGATCGTGCCGTTGTTGCTAGGCACCGTGATCGCCACCGAGGGAAGCGCCCCGATGATCACCGTCGTCGGAGACGGGGTGGTCGTGGCAGACGTGCTCGTCGTCGAGGCGATCACATTGTTCTTTCCGTCGTAGGCGAGCGCCGTGAGCATATACGTCCCCGTAATCGAGGGCTGCCACTGAAAGGTGTAGGGAAATGACGTCTCGGTGCCGAACAGCACTCCGTTGATGTAGAGCTCGACCTGCGAGATATTGCTCCCTCCGCTCGCGTTGACGATGACGGTGACCGCGTTGGTCGCCGACGCCGCGTAATCGGGGATCGCCACCAATGACGGAAGCGCCGGAGTGCCCGTGGGCGACGTGATCACGCATACGGGAAGCGGAAGCACGGGGGCGACGATCACTATGCCCTGGTCGTTGGCAGTGAAAGCAGGGCTGACCCCGTCGGCCTTGTACGAAATTGCATAGATTTCGTGGACCGTTCCGATGGGCCCGGGCGGGGTGTAGATGACGGAATAGGGGTAGTTGACCGATGAGCCGATGAGCACGTTGTCGGCGTAGAAATCGACGCGGGAGATGGCGCCATCCGGGATCGCCGACGCCGCCTGGATGACGACCGAGGATCCCAGGGGAAGGATCGCGTTCGCCACGGGGCTGACGATCGAGATGCCCGTCGAGAAGTATTCGACGGCGAGGGAGGTGGCACTGTGGGTGCCGTCGGTCGCGCCCACCGAAAAGTAATAGACGCCCGGCTGAGGCGAGGTCCAGCTCACCCCCTGGGGAAAGGAGGTCGTCGGAAGGGGGGTCGGGGTGACCCCCATGTTCGCCGTCGGCGTCGGCTCCGTGTTTATCGCGTTCCCGATCGCCTTGCCGTTGACGTAGAATGTGTAGACGAAGCCTCCCTCGGGAAATGTCCCGGTGGCCAGGCCCCAGATGGTCAGCGTGTCTTTATAGAATCCGTTGCCGCCGTTGACGTTGACGCTGTTTAGGCCGCTGGCGAAGCTTTGCCCGTAGACCGGGTTGACCCCGAATGACACGCCGGCGGTATCGTCATCAACCTCCGTGATGCTGACCGAGAGAAGCGGCTGCGTCTGCGCGAAGGCAGCTGGAGCCGCTGCGCCCAGTAGGAGGAGCGCCATTAGAAATGCAAATTTAGTCTTCATAGTGTTTCCTCTGGCGGAATGGGTTTCAAAAGCCGTGTGAATCAATTGGACTCCCGGGTGCCGTATTTGGAGTCCTTCTTCTTGGAATCCGGCGCCTCGCTTATGAACGGATCGGAGCCGTCACGATAGCCGGGCAGTTCCGAACGCCTGAGCTGGAACTGGCGCAGGTCCTTCGAGTTGAAGATCTGCTCGACCGGCGCCCCCTCGGCGCTGATGGTCTTGGCGGTGATAAAGATGACCAGGTTGTCCACGACGTCGGTCGTGTTGTCCTGCTTGAAGAGGTAGCCGATGATCGGGATCGAGCCCAGGAAGGGCACCTTGTTGGTGACCTTGTTGAAGTTGGTGCTGATCAGGCCGCCGATGCCCATCGTGTAGCCGTCCTTGATCGACACCTGCGTGATCGCCTTGCGGCTGCCGATGATCGGGATCGAGGCCCCGCTCGCGCCGCCGAAGCTCGTCGTGCCCTGGTTCTGGCTCACCTCGGGAGCGAGCGTGAGCTTGATGAACCCGCGGGAATTCACCTGCGGGGTGACCTTGAGGATGATGCCGATGTCCTTGTAGATGAACCCGGAGACCTCGAACGTGCCCGTCTGCTGGTTGAACGTGTAGCTCGGGATCGGGTACTGCTGGCCGACGTTGATCTGCGCCTCGGTGTTGTTGAGCGTCACGACCGTCGGATTCGAGATGATCTTCGAGTCGTTGAGCTGCTGGAGCGCCGAGAGGACGAGCTTGAACTGGTCGGCGGAGAACACGGCGGCGAGCATGTTCGAGGACGACCCGGTGCCCGTGACCCCCTGGACGACGCTGTTCGCCGTATTAAGCGTGGTGGCCAGGGTGCTTCCGGTCGAGTTATTGAGCGAGCTGTTCGTGCCCGTGGTCGAAGTGTTGCTGATGACGCCGTTGGTCGAGCTGACGGACGAGCTGCTGTTCGATCCGTTGCTGAGCGAGGTCGAGCCGTTCGTGCCGGAGCTGCCCGTCGAGTTGCTGCTTGAGTTGTTGCCGTTGCTCAGGCCCGAGCCGTACGTGTTGGTGTAATTGTAGAGGCCCTGGGCACCGGGGGTGGCGGTGAGCGTGTACCCGCTCAGCGAGCTCCAGTTAACGCCGATGTTCTTGACGTCGTTGTTCGAGATTTCCACGAACTTCGACTCGATCATCACCTGGTCCGTCGGGCGGTCGAGCTGGTCGATGACCGGGCGGATGCGCTTCATGCGCGAAGGGCGCTCGGTGATCACGAGGCTGTTGGTGCGCGCGTCGATGACGATCTTGCCCCCGGCCGTGGCGTCGATGAGCGACGCCAGCGCGGGCTGGATCTCGGAGGCCTTGGCGTAGTTGATCACGAAGATCTCGGTCGACACCGGCTCCTGCGTGAGGCTCTCGTTGCTCACTATCTTGATGATGTTGCCGTCCTCCACGAACGTGTAACCCACCGGGGTCAGCACGACCGTGAAGATCTGGCGCCAGCTCACGTCGTGGAGCTTGATCGACGTCTTGCCCTGGAGGGTGTCGGGAATGACGATGTTCAGGTCGAAGAGCTCCGCCACGTTGCGCAGGATGTTGCGGATCTCCTCGTCGGGAAAGTCGACCGAGAGCGTGTCGTGGCCCGAGGCGTCCTTGACCTTCGTGGCGGCGGCGCCCCCGCTGTCTTTCATGGCCACGTCCGAGGCCGGCACCACCACGGCGGCCGGCGCGGAGTCGGAGGGTGGCGGCGGCGGCGGCACGGCCGGTTTGGTCTGCGCCTGCGCAGGAGACGCGGCGGCCAGCATTGCCGACATTGCTGTCAGGAGGAAAAGGTGGATTCTCATGGTGATTTTCCAGGTTGTATTGACCGTGTGATATCTTCGGATTTGTAGCGTAGCGTAAAGTTTGAGCCGTCTATACCTATCAACTCAAGATCGTAGTCGGATCCCTTATACGTAACCGTGAAGTGGGACCCCGTTTTCACGAATCTTTTCCCAATGGCGAGGATGGGCTGCCCCCCGAGGTTGAAGGTCCCGGACGGTTTGATCTTCTCGGCGATCGACTCGAGCAGCTCGTGGTCCGACGGGGGCGCCGGCCCGGCCGGGTTGCCCTGGTTGGCGGCGGCGGCCAGCCTTGCCGCGGCGGCGGCGGCGGCCGCCTCCTCCGCGTCCGTGAGTTCGAATCCCGGCGGCGCGAACGGCAGGAGAACCTCGGCGGGAAGCGGCAACGCCTTGGTCTGCCTTGCAAGGTGCAGCGCCCTCTCGACCGAAGCGTGCCGCTTGTCCGGCGTCGAGACCTCGGATTCCACCCTGGCAAGCGCCGAGGAGGCGAAGACGCCGAGGACGAGCGCCCCTAGGGCCGCGGGCAGGATGTTCTTCGCGCGTCTCATTGGGTGCCCAGGAGCTCGATGGACAGGCTGATGATGAGCTGCGACCCCCGCTGGTCGGCGCTCGGGCGCAGGTTGCACGTGATGACCCGGCAGTAGTGCTCGCCGTTCTCCAGCCTCCGGAGCAGGTCCATCAGCTGGACGTAGGTCCCCTGCGCGGTGAGGGCGAATCCGACCGGCGTGTAGGCAGTCTTTGGAGAGTTCTTGGGGGGAGGGGTCCATGCTATCTGCCGCGGATCCGTCAGCTTCGTGTTCGTCTCGCTCTCGAGCCTGTAGAAATACTGCAGGTTCTCAGCCAGCTGGCCCACGCGTATCATCCTGTTCGCGATCGCCTGGTTGGCAGCGACGAGCGCGGTGTACTGGTCCTTCAACTGGTGCGAGTCCTCGATGTTCGCCGCGATGAGCTCGCCCTGCTTGGACTTCTCGGCGAGGACCACGTTGGCGTCGGGAAGCAGGTCGCTGCGCAGATAGATGGTGACGCCTATCGCGATGCTCACGATCACGCATGAGACGCAGATCGCGTTCTTGCGGATGAAGGCGACGAATTCCGCGTTTGTCATAGCGTTTTCTTCAACCCCTTGTTGTACGAGCAGAATATCTCGATAATCAGGCGGCCGGACGTCCCGTTGCGCCTCATCGTGAGCAGGTTGACGTCGCTGAACATGGGCCCAAGCACCTTGTCGCTGCGCAGCTGCTTCTCGTAGGCCGACGCGTCGCCGCTCGCCCGGTCCGGGGCGCCCTTGACGGTGGCCTTGATGGACAGGCCCGTGTCCTTGAAATCAAGGGCATCGAAGGCGATCTTCTTGGGCGTCATGGCGCCGAGTCTGAGGATGATCTCCGAAATGACCGGTTTGGAAACTACGTAGTCCGCAACTTCGTTGGTCTTCGCCTCCTCCGCCTTGAAATCCGAATAGAGAACAACGGCCTCCTGGCTCGCCTTCTTGTTCTCGTCGATTGAGTGCTGCCACTCGGAGATCTCCCTGTTCACCCCGTGAAGCGTCCACTCCTGGTGGCCGAGATAGAGCGCAAGGACGATGGCGATCAGCGCGGCCGCCCCGTTGATGAAGAAAGCCGTGCGCACGACCTTCGTGTCGGGCAGCTGCTCGACAATCCGAAGGTTCGGGTGCCACGCGGGCGCCGCAGACGCGGACGCGTCACTTTTTTTCGACAGGGAGGGTGCCATCTTGTGGGATATGCTGGACCATCAGGCTCAACAGCCCGAACCAGCGGAATTCTCCTGCGGTCTTGGAAAGCGCGTCCGGGACGAGCACGCGCCTCGACCGCAGCCAGGGGAGCGGATCGAATTTCAGCGTCGCGATGCCGAGCGAGGACGCGAGGGACCCCTCAAGCCACGCGAGCTTTGGGGAAAGCTGGACGCAGATCACCTGCCCCACCGACTGGCCCGTCTGGACCTCGTAGAACCCGATGGAGGACTGGAGCTCCTTGAGCAGCCGCTTTATGAGGAGCGGGCCCATTCCTGTGAAGTCGAAGCTGTTGGAGCGAAAAAGCTTCCTCGCGGACTCCTCGTCCTTGAGGCCAAGCTCCTTCTGAACGACCGGGACCATCGCGTCGAGGCCCTGCGGGATCGGCCGCGACGCCTCGACGCCGTTGGCCGACACGATGAAGCTGTGCGTCGTGTCGTTGCCGACGTCCAAGACAAGCGTGGGGGTCTTGGACTTCTCGAAGGCGAGGTAGTCGACGAGGGCACCCAGCGTGGCGACGGTGCCCAGCTCCAGGCGCTCGGGATAGATTCCCGCGGCCAGCAGGGTGTCCTGTGTCGCGTTGATGTCGTCGTTGGGTGCGCCGCAGAAAATCACGTCCTTCTGGTTTGCCTTCCCCAGGTCGTAGTCGGCCCCGTCACCGGAGTTGATCATCGCGATCGTGAACTTGTCCTGCTCGATGCGAAGCTGCTGCGTGAAGACGTCGGCCATGTAGCCCTGCTCCTTCATCTTCTTCAGCTCGAGGGTGTGCCTGCGGACCAGGCGCCTCGGCGGGTAGGCGCCCACCACGGCATGCATGTAGCCGCTGGGGGGCCTTCTGGGCTGGAGCTGCCGGAGCGTCTCGGTGACGACGGATTGCTCCCCCAGGGAGCACTCCCTGAGCTCCTCAATCTCCATCGGCGCCGAAGCCGAGCTTGTCCGGGCAAGAAGCACCGAACCCTCGTTTATTTCGACGAAAAATCCCTTGGTTTTCTTTGAAAAAAACATTCGGGATTAGGGTGGAATTAGGAGGCGAATCTGGGCTTCCCCGCGGTATTGCGACCGGTTTGCGAGGAAAGGGCGGCAATCACAGCATAATCTGGGGGGTCTTACAAGCTGAAACAGGCATTAATCACGAGGCCGTAAGTATTTACCCTTACCAAAAAGCAAGAACCCGCCGCGAAATGCGGCGGGCTCGGTTCATTTTTGCCAAGTGCGCTTCTTGTGCCGATTGGATTTCAAGCGTTTTCGACGCTTGTGTTTGTTCATCTTGAGACGGCGCTTCTTCTTGAGATTTCCCATGGCGTTGTGTGTGCGCCGAAGGTGCGATTCACCGACTGCCCTGTCGAGTGCAATCTTCCCCGCGCGCGCTGCGGGGGCGTCAGCCCGGGGCGCGCACCTCAGCCCAGTCCCCGGCGACCGTGGAATAGACCCAAAGGCGCACCGGGCAATCGCTGAAGAAGCCCGATGCGCATGCCCCGTAGGCCCCGAGCTGCCCCCCATAGGCGGCGGCAAGCCTCCGAAGCAGCGCCGCATCGTCCTCCCCGCCGCCTCTGCGGTTCGTCTTCCAGTCCACGATCCACGTCTCGGGGGCGGCGGGATCGTGGAGAACCAGGTCGATCACCCCGTCAATCCACCCCTCCGCGCCCAGGGGAGCGAAGATCCCGGCCTCCGCCAGGCGGGTCCACCGCGGGTCGCGCATAAGCCGCCACGGACCGCTCGCCAGCAGGCGGTCCCATTCCTCCCGCCCCCGGGCCCCGAACCCCATTTCCGCGGCCTTGGCCATCGAGGCCGCCCCGTGCGCCTCCACCGAGGCCAAATCCCCTGTCCAGGGCACCGATTCGAGGGTCTCGTGCCACCAGATGCCGTATTCGAGGGGGTCCGCGCCGTCCCTCGCGGGCTGCGGCTCGCCTGACGATGACTCGTGGCGCGCGCCCCGCACCGCATCCGGGGCAAGGGCGAGCTCGTGGGGGAGAATCCGTGCCGGAAACGGGGGGGCACGGTCGGCCGGACCGGCCCCGGGGGCCTCCGGGGCGGTTTCCACGCCGCCAGGGGCCGCCACGGCGCTTTCCCTGCCAGCCGCGGCCGGCGCCTCGGGAAGGGGCGCGGGCAACGGGTCGAGCGCGCCCGGATCCAGGTCCCAAAGCTCCGCAAAACTGTCCCCGTTGGGAGCGGTTCGCGCCTCCCATGGGATGACCAGCGCGTTTCGCGACCGTGTGAGCGTGACATAGAGAAGGCGCACGTTTTCGCGCAGGTGCTCGCGCTCCAGCGATTCGCGCGTTTCGGCGTCGACGCCGTCGTTGTCAAAGACCACACGCGAGACGCCGCCACGCACGGAGACGATCCTGAGCCCATGGGGCTTCATGAACCCGATTTCGCGCCACAATCCGACCGGGATGACAACGGGCCATTCCAGGCCCTTCGCGGAATGCGAGGTGATCAGGTTCACGGCATCCTGCGCGGGCCGGCCCGCCGCGCGAAGCCCGTCCATCGACTCGAGAAGCTCGCGCAGCCAGGCGCGCGGGCCGGCTCCGACGGCGCCCAGTTCGTCCGCGCGGGCAAGGAGCCGCGCCAGCTCGTCCTCCAGGCCGCCATCGGGGCCCGCGAGGCGGGCCATCCGTTCCAGGCCGCACGCCGCCGCCAGGTCGGCGGCGAAGCGCCCCAGGGACTCCCCTTCGGAGTCCGCGCGGTCGACGAAGGGCCTGATCACGGCGATCGCGGCCCCGACCGGCCCCTCGTTCCCGTCCGGGTCCTCCCAGTCCAGGCTTCCCCTGTCCCCCAGCGCGGCCGCGATCGTCGAGTCGCTGATGGCAAATATTTCGCGAAGGACCCCCACCCACTCGAACGTGTTCTCGGGGTCGCAGGCCACGGCCAGCAGCCCGCAGATCCACGCGTAGACCGGATTGTCCCCATTGCGGTTGCGGCGCATCTGTAGCGCTGTCTTCAGCCCCGCGGACTCGAATTCGTCCCTTATGATCCGCAGCCAGGCGATGCGGGGAGCAATGACGCAGACGTCGCCCCATCTCGGCGCCCCGATCGAGCCGGGTCCACCGGCCACAAGGACTCGCGCGATCTGGCGGGCCTCTTCCGCAAGGCGCCGGTCGCCCACCCGCCGCCGCCCGTTTATCGGGGCGCCGACGACCGGCAGCAGCCAGGCCCCTCCCTCGATGTTTGCCGGCCCCGGCACCAGCGGCTCATAGGGTACCTGCAGGAAGGGCTCGGGGGCGCCCGCGGCAGGCGGCAGGCCAAAATTGAAGCTTCGGGACGGCCCGAATGCGCCGGCGAGCGTGCCATTGAGCAGTCGGACCACGCGGTGCGGCGTCCGGAAGGTCACGTCGAAAGTCAGCCGCTCGCCGCCGTTTCCACCGGCGAAGGCGGCAACATGCCCCTGGAAATTCCGGATGTCGGCCCGAGCCGCATAGATCCCCTGCTGCGCGTCGCCCACCATGCAGAAATGCCCCGGCCTCGGTCCGGCTCCGCCCCCGCCCGGCCACGTCCCCCGGGTTGCACCCGGCGGGCGGGTGATCTCGACCAGGACCTCGAACTGCTTCGGGTCCGCATCCTGGGCCTCGTCCAGGACGACCCGCCAGCCCTCGGCGCGAATGCGCTCAAGCATCTCGGTGTCGTCGAGCAGCGCCGCCGCAGTGTCAATCTGGTCCGCATACGTCTGGAGCCCCCGGTCGGCGCGCCACGAGCGGTACCGCTGCGACAGCTCGGCCGCCAGCACCGCGCCAGCGTCGGCGAGCCAGCCCTTGAGCGGCGCGAAGAACCGCCGGTAGAGCTCACCGATGCCCGCAGCATCCCCATCGGCCTTGGCGACGGGCAACCGCTCCGATTCCGCTGAGAATTTCAGGAGCCATTCTCTCGCCGTAGCCTTGTTGCGCGCGAGCGCATCCGCACCGCGACCCTTTCGCGAGGGCACGGCGGCAAGGATCTCGTCCAGCACCGCCGATGACGGCGGGGGCGCCTCCTCGGCTGGCCGGCGATCGGCAAGCCGGCGCGCGGTCGCGAGGTCGAGGCCCCGGGCGAGGACGAAGATCTCGTCAAGGGAGGCATGGCGCAGGAAGGTGGCGACCTGCCGGGTGCTCAGGGAGTCAAACGTCATCGGGTCCTGCTCAAGGAACTCCTGCCAGCAGGCCTCCTCGCCGTCCTCGACCAGCGCCGGATTAAGGTGGATGCCGAGCGTGCTTCCGTGACGGCGGGCCAGAAGCAGGCAGAAGCTGTGGATCGTCCCGAAGAACGCCCTGTCCAGGTGAGCGAGCGGCGCCGCGTCCCGCCTGCCTGCGCCGGCCATGCGGCGAAGGAGCACCGATCGCGCGCGGAGCCCGATCTGGGCGGCCGCCTTCTTCGCGTAGGTGACCACGGCCGTCCGTCCCAGGATTTCGGCCGCCTGCGCGGACAGCGCCATCGCCGCGAGCCGCTCGGAGATCGCCGTTGTCTTTCCGGAACCCGCGTTCGCGGCCACCGCCAGGTTGACGCCCCACTCGCTCGTGAAGCGCTCGCGCGCGGCGTGATCGGTTGGGAGTTCAGTCATCGCCGTCACCCCCGGGTTCTTCGTCGCCCCCCGGGCCGAACGTCAGTGCAAACTTGCCCTCCAGTATCGCCGAGCCAATGGGAGCGCATGCGAGGGGCCACTCGAAGCCGTGGGTGAACTCGTTCCTGTCGGGAGTCCGCGCGCCGTAGACTCCCGTGGCGAGGTGGACGCCGAGCATGCCCAGCTTGGCGCTGGCCCTGTCCAGATCGTCCATGGCGACCTCCATGGGCCTCTTCTCGGGCTTGAGCATCCAGACGCTTCCATCGGCCCCCGCGGACCGCGCGGCCTGGAGGTACACCCCGAGCTGGAGCGCCTCGCCGCTCGACTCCATGCGCCTCGCCGAGAGCACCGGGCCGCCCCCGGTCTTGTAGTCGACGATGTCGATCCTCGCGCCGTCCCAGCCCGGCCGGTCGGAAAGGACGAGATCGATCCGTCCATGGACCGGGAGACGGCCCGCTTCGCCTGCCGGAACGGTTGCGCCCTCGGGAAGCCGCACCTCCACGGCGCCGACGTTCGCCTGCGGAAGCTCGAACACTCGGCCAAGGAGCTCCCGGGCGGCCCGGCAAACGTCCAAGTGGAACGAATCCCAGTATCGATCCGCCGGCCACTGTGCGCGCTGCCGCGCCAGCTCGTCGGCGAGGCGCGCAGCGGCAGCCGACTGTCCCGGCAGCTGGAAGAAGTTCGCCTCCACGGGAGTGCCACGCAGCGCGGCGGCGAGAGCGCGATGGACCGCGGTGCCGACGGATTTCCTGCGGTCGCGCGCGAACGACCGCCACTCGATCCGGCCGACGCGCAGCACCGCGTCGAACCAGAGCCGGGCAGGATCCGCGATTCCCCGCTCGATCTGGCTGGCGGAGAGGCGCGAGGGCCTCCGCCTGCCGGTCACATCGGCGAGGAAGAACTCATCGAAGGGCCGGGCCGCGTCCCGCCGCCCGTTCCAGATGCCGAGCCATTCCGACGGCGGCTGGGCGGCCGGGCGGTCGGCCCCGGCGGCCGGGCGCGCCGGCACGGAGAGCCGCTCGAACGCGTCGGCACCCGCGCCGTCCTCCGACAGGAGCCCCTTGCTCCACATCACCCGCTCGAGCCATGCGTTGGGCCCCAGCCGCACCTCGGGCTCCTCCTCGCTGAAGAGGGCGGCGCTTAGGATGACACTCCGGCGCGTGTCCCTCGCGATCGAGGAGTAAAGCCCGCGCTCGAGCGCCGCGCGATCGTCGCCTGTCGGGAGCCCGAGCGAGAACCGGCCCCTCGCGTTGAGCTCGCGCTTCGCCTCGTCGCCAAGCCAGCAGCTCGGCTCGCGCCGCTCGGGCCAGATCCCCGCGTTGGCCTCGACGAAGATCGAGTCGGACCACGCGACTCCCGCGGCGCGCCGGCACGTCGTCAGCGTGACGCGGGCGAATCCGCCCCGTCCCCGGGCGCCGCTCACCGGGCCCTTCTCCGGGAGAAACGCGCCGATCGCCTCGAGGAGGGCGCGCGCGGGCATCGGCTCGGCGGCGCGCCTCGCGAATTCGCGGAGGACGGACCAGCCCGCGGGCTCGGCGAGCATCAGCCGGTCCCTGGCCGCCTCGAAGCGCCCCACGGCGTCCGCCGGCGCCAGCATGTCCGGCCAGCCCGGGAGGAGGAGCCTCGCGACGCGACCGACCTCGCGCCAGGACCCCTTGTCCGACGCCTCGAGCCTGGCGACATGCGGCTCGACACCGTGCGACTGCACCTCGTCAAAAAGCCCCTGGCAGGCCTCGCGGGCTTCCGCCAGCGAGAGCCGCGCGAGGTTGAGCGAGCGAAGGAGCGGCCAGAGCCCGAGAAGCTCCTCGAGCCGGCATCCGCGCATGTAGAAATCGGCGAGGGCCCGCTGAATCTGGGTGTCGATGGGCGGCGTTCCCGCGGAACCGATAAGGTCGGTGAAGGGAACGCCCCGCTCCTCCAGGCGCCGGGCGAGGCGCGCATGCGCCGCGCCCGCCTTCGCGAAGACGACCGCGATGTTGTCCGCGCCCTGCGCGAGGAGGCGTTCCACGGCATCGGCGACAAGCGCCATCTCGTCCGATCTCGAGCGGCCGACGATCACCTCCGCCCGCTCCGCGGACCCGGCGCCGCCCGTCCAAAGCTCGGCGACCGGGGCGCAGCTTTCCGCGGGCTCGGGCGCGTCGACGGGCTGGGCCTCGACGCCGAGGAGGGCCTGCCAGACGTGGACCCAGTCCTCGCCCGACCCGGCGTTGCCCCTGAATTCCGGCTCGGCGAGAACGACGGTCACGGCGGCGCACCTCCGCGCGAGGGCCGCCAGGCCGAAGAAGTCGCCCCACCCCTCCGCGCCGCCCGCAAGAATCAGCAGCCTGTCGGCCATTTCCGCCGATCCAGGCGGCACCGGCGCGAGGCCGGCGGCCTCGTCCTCCAGGGGGCCGAGCGCGTAGCCGTTTCGCCCGACCCATTCCGTCAACGCGCCAAACACCTCGCGCAGCTCGGCGCGGGGAAAATCCGCGGCCCGGAACCCCCCGCGGATAAGGTCGCCGAAGTCGCCGAGCGCCGACTCGAGGTCGCTCGCGAGGCTTTTCCAAAGCCCGCGCTCCGGGTCCCCGGGGCCGAGCGGGGCCAGCCGGGCGTCTATGAGGCTGCGCAGGACGAGGAGCTGGAGGCTGGCGCCCAGGCCGGGGGATCTCGCCCGCTTCCTCCGCGCGAGGCTCGGGGTCAGGAACTCGACGCCAAGGAGCGAGACGCCCTCGGCCACGCATCTCTGCTTGAGCGCCTGCGTGTGCCCGCGGGTCGGCGCCACGACGAGGGCGCGCTCCAGCCTGCCGCGGCCTTCCTTCAGCCACGGAAGCACGACCCCGAGCCATTCGGCCACGGCGAAGCGCGAAAGAAACAGGGCGACGCCTGGATTTGTTTTCAAGTTGGGACGGCACGCAGCCATCCCAAAATCGCGCCTACTTCGCGAGCACGTACTTCGACGCGTGTGACTTGGCTCGCGAGGCGGCGTTCCTGTGGACGACGCCCGACTTCACGGCCTTGTCCATCGCGGAAAGGTAGGCGATGCCCGCGGCCTTGGAAGACGCCGCGTCGCCCGACTTCACCGCGGCGTCAAAGCGCTTGTGCAGGCCCTTCAGGCGGGTCTTGGCTGCCTTGTTGCGGAGAGCCAGGCGCACGGATTTGCGCGCTGCCTTGATAGCGGATTGGGTGTTGGCCATGGTCGTAGTGAACTTCGGAGCCGGCCAAGGACTCAAACGCCCCGGCGGGAGTCAAGGGTATTGTCTCCGTGCGGCAATGTGGTTGGAAAAAATTTAGCTTTGGGGCCGGTAAGCCGGATTCTGTTCCACGCCTTGCGGCGCTTCGGCCGTCATTTCTCTCGCGCCCTTTCGGGCCCGCCCGTGCGCCCTCCGCGCGGCGAGGCCGCGCGGCGACGGACGGATGCGACATACCCGAGACTCTTGGACGGGCCGCCCAGTCTCCTATTTTGTCTTGCACCGGAAGGGGTTTTTCGTGCCGCCCGCCTCGCGGCGGGGCGCGGTGGGCTCTTACCCCACCTTTTCACCCTTGCCCGGCGATTCCGAGGAATCGCCTGGCGGTTTGTTTTCTGTGACACTGTCCGTCGCCGCGGCTTGAACCGCGACGCCTGCGCTTGCCTTTCGGCTCGAGCAGCATCCTGCCCTGCGGTGTCCGGACTTTCCTCTCCAAACTCCTATCGGGCGCGGCGTTACCCGCGCCTTGGGATCAAAGAACTTGGAGCGACGACCAGGCCCCAAAGCTAAGGGGTTGATCGTGCCCGGGCTCGCGCCCGCCTGCAAGCCTGATACCACGCGGCATCCGCGCCGCGGATTACCTTTAGGACTCCCAGTAGACCATTTTCCCGCATTGGTCGCACAGGGCAAACTCGGTGTCGGTCGACTTTCCGCGAGCCGCGGACTCGACCTCGCTGGAAACCTTCAGGTGGCAGCCGCCGCATTTGCCGCCCCTGATCGCGACAACCGCGGGCATCCCGCGGCCCGCCGCCCGGTCATACGCCTCGAGGGCGGGCTCGGGGATCGGGCTCCTGGCCGCGGCGGCGTCAGCCAGTGCGGCCTTGAGCTCGCCGGAAAAGGTCACGTCGCGCTCCCTGAAGGTGCGGATGCGGGCCTCATGGCCCACGATGTTCTGCTTGAGGGTCGCCTCGGCGGCCGTGAACTGCCTCCTCGCCTCGTCGATCGCGTACATCGTCTCAAGCTCCCTTATCTCCTGCTCGTCGATCTGCTTCTGGACGTTTTCGATCTCGTGCCCGAGCGCCTGGTACTCGTCGTTCTTTTTGACGGAGAGCTGCTGGGTCCTGTACTTGCCGAGCTGGGTCTCGGCCGACCCGATCTCGGTCTCGATCAGCTTCTTCTTGGACTCCAGCTCGCGGAGCTGGCCCTTGGAGGCGTCTATCGCCGCCCTTTCCGCGGCGATCCTCTGCTCGACGGCGGCGATCTCCCTCGGCACGGCCTTCAGCTGCGCCTCTATGCCAAGCCTTTTTGCGTCGCGATCCTGCAGGACAAGGAGCAGTTCGATCGTCGGGCTCGGCATGGACCCTTCACTCTGCCACGCCCAAAACGCCGGTCAATCCCTTCCTCGGAAAACGGCCGGCGGCGCCGGGAACAGCCGTCGCGCTTCCGATCCGGCCCCGGCATTCCCGGGGATGCCCTCCCCGGAGGCTGGGACGGGCGCGGGAATGGGCCCATCCGGCCGACCCGCAAAGGGGCTCCACGGGCGCCATTTTGGGGGTTCCTCCCGTGTTTTCGCCGCCAAAGGCGCCCGCACAGGGGTCTTAACCCGGCAGGGGGATACCGGGTATCCGGTACCGGGGCCTTGGAGGCCGGTTATTTCGGCGCTTTGGCCCACATTTTTCCCAAAAAAACCCTCGCGTGCCCAATCGATTTCGGAACATAATTTTCCTTTCATTTCCGTACCGACCCGACCCGTTCATGGCCGACCAAAACGACCCGCAAACCCCCTCCAATTCGCAGACCGGCGCCGAGTCATACGACGCCTCAAAGATTCAAAAACTCGAGGGTCTCGAGGGGGTGCGCAAGCGCCCGGACATGTACCTCGGCGACACGAATGAGCGCGGGCTGCACCACTGCGTCTTCGAACTCGTCGACAACTCCGTCGACGAGGCGCTCGCCGGTTTCGCGACCGCGATCTCGGTCACGATCCACCTGGACGGCTCGTGCTCGGTGGAGGACGACGGGCGCGGGATCCCGGTGGACCCGCACCCGGTCTACAAGATCCCCGCGCTCGAGCTGGTGCTGACGAATCTCCACGCGGGGGGGAAATTCGGAAAGGGGGCCTACCAGGTCTCGGGCGGACTCCATGGCGTCGGCGCCAAGTGCGTGAACGCGGTTTCCGAGTGGCTGGAGGCCGAGGTGAGGCGCGGGGGCAAGGTCTACCAGATGCGCTTCGAGCAAGGGAAGACGACGCAGAAGATGATGGTGATCGGCGACACCCGCAAGAACGGCACGAAGATCACCTTCAAGCCGGATCCTGAGATTTTCCTGACGACGCGCGAATTCCAGTACGAGATCCTCGCAAGGCGACTGCGCGAGCTCGCTTTCCTGAACCCAGGGATCAAGATCGAGCTCTCGGACGAGCGCTCCCAGAAGGGGGACAAGTTCTTCTTCAGGGACGGCATCACGGAATTCGTCCGGTTCCTGAACCAGAACAAGGTCGTCCTCCACGACAAGCCGATCACGTTCTCCGACTCGGTGGCGAACGAGGACCCGACCAAGGCGGCGACGGTGGTCGACGTGTCGATGCAGTACAACGACGGCTACAACGACCAGGTCTTCGCGTACGCCAATTCGATCTACAACCTCGAAGGGGGCACCCACCTGTCCGGCTTTAGGACGGCCCTTACCCGGGTCATCAACAATTTCGCAAAGGGCAACAACATCATCAAGGAGAAGGACCCCGCGATCACGGGTGACGACGTCCGCGAGGGCCTGGTGGCGGTCATCTCGGTCAAGGTTCCCGAGCCGCGCTTCGAGGGCCAGACGAAGACCAAGCTCTCGAACTCCGAGGTGGACGGGATCGTGCAGAAGGTCGTCGGCGAAAAGCTCAAGTTCTTCCTCGAGTCCAACACCGGGGTCGCCAAGCGGATCATCGACAAGACGCTCAACGCGGCCCGGGCGCGGGAGGCCGCGCGCAAGGCGAGGGAGACCGTCCGCAAGGGGGCGCTCTCCGGGGGCGGCCTTCCGGGCAAGCTCGCCGACTGCTCGGAGAGGGACCCGGCCCTGGGCGAGCTCTACATCGTCGAGGGCGACTCCGCCGGCGGCTCGGCGAAGCAGGGGCGCGACCGGCGCTACCAGGCGATCCTCCCCCTGAGGGGAAAGCTCATCAACACGGAGAAGGCCCGCCTGGACAAGGTCCTCTCGAACGAGGAAATCCGCACGCTGATCACGGCGATCGGCACGGGGATCGGGGACGCCGAAGGCGAGGGCGCGTTCAACGTGGAGAAGGCCCGCTACCACAAGATCATCATCATGACCGACGCCGACGTGGACGGCTCCCACATCCGCACGCTCCTGCTCACGTTCCTCTACCGCCAGATGCGGGGGCTGCTCGACCTGGGCTACATCTACATCGCCCAGCCGCCGCTCTACAGGATCAAGCGAAAGAAGCGCGAGCAGTACATCGACAACGACGAGCAGCTCAACCGCATCCTGCTCGAGCTCGGCTCGGAGGACGTCGTCCTCACGCGGCTGGCGGACCGGCACGCGTTCACGCCGCAGCAGATCGACCGCATCGTGGAGTCCCTGGCCGCGCTCGAGAAGCTCGGCGCCGGCGTGACGCGGTACGGCGCCCCGCTCAACGACTACCTCGACAGGCACGACCGGGAGACCCAGGCCCTGCCCCGGTATGTCGCACGGATCCGCGAGGGAAACAAGGAGTCGCATGAGTTCCTCATGGACGAAGCGGCCCGCGTCCGCTTCTTCAAGGAGCGCGGGCTCGACGCGGACCTCTTCGAGAAGGCGGCCGGCGACACGCCGAGGCCGGATGCCAAGCCCGCCGCCGCGCCACGGCGGATAACGCTCCATGAGATTTTCGAGAGCACGGAGATGGCGAAGATCCTCAAGGCCGTCGCCGCGATCGGGCTCGAGATAAACCGGTTCAGCGCCACCGAGGGGCCGCGGTACACCATCACCGAGAACCCGGGCCAGAAGACCGAGGCGACGACCGAGCTGCGCGCGCCGCTCGAGATCGTCGCCCAGATCCGCGCCAACGGGCGGAAGGGCCTGACAATCCAGCGCTACAAGGGCCTGGGCGAGATGAACCCGAAGCAGCTCTTCGAGACGACGATGGACCCGGAGAAGCGCCGCCTGCTCAAGGTCGCGGTCAACGACGCGGCCAAGGCCGACTCGCTCTTCACGCTCCTCATGGGCGACGAGGTCCCGCCCCGCAGGCAGTTCATCGAGGACAATGCGCTGAACGTGCAGTATCTGGATGTATAAGTCCCACATGACTCATAGGACCCATTGCCATGTACAATGCCTCTGAAAAACTTTTGTCGGCCAATATCACCGACATCATGCAGACGGCCTACA
>Ga0182018_10000886_pt1 | contig 36947 bp, 39 predicted proteins | sample 812P2MmetaG_FD_120490 | JGI IMG/M metagenome (GOLD analysis project Ga0182018, IMG submission 120490) | Permafrost microbial communities from Stordalen Mire, Sweden - 812P2M metaG | ecosystem: Environmental > Terrestrial > Soil > Wetlands > Permafrost | place: Sweden: Stordalen | collected...
CGCATTACGCGGATCAGTATAGCGCGGCGCGCTATTCGGTCCGTAACGCTTCCACCGGCGAGATGCGGCTCGCTCGTAGCGCGGGAATCAGGCAGGCGAAGAACGCCGAAAGTCCGAGGGCGAGCACCGATATCGCCGTCACGGTGGTGTTGTACGGGCTCATTCCGTAGAGTTGGGTTCGCAAGATAGGCGCACCGAGCAGCGTCAGCGGTACACCGATCAGCAGGCCGAGGAGGATGAGCGCAAAGGCGCCCCGTAGTACCAGCGTGACCACCTGACTGCGGCCCGCGCCCAGGGCCATGCGGAGTCCGATCTCGCCGGTGCGGCGCCCGGCGTTGTACGCCGTCACGCCATACATTCCCAGGGTGGCCAGCACCAGTGAGAGAATGCCGAAGAACGAAGTGAGGCGCGCGATCAACCGCTGCTGGCTGAATTGGCTGGCCACCTGGCTGCCGAGCGTGTTAATGAAGATCACCGGCATATTGGGGTCTACGGCGGCCATGGCGCGGCGTATTTCAGAATCGGACAGGCTGACGCCAGGTCTCATGGCGATCACCACGTCGCCAAAGAAGTGCGTACGCACATCGCCTGCCGTATATGCCGGGTTTTGAAAGACGTCATGCTGCGCCTCCGGCAAAAAGAAGAATGGCCCTACCAGTTTGTCCAAGTCGTAGTTCAAGTAGCGCGCGTCTTTGGCTATGCCCACAATTTCGTATTGGCGGGCCGACGCGAATTCCGACCGGCCGAAATGCTTTCCGATGGGATCTTCTCCCTCAAAGAACCTGCGGGCGAAAGCCTCATTCACGACTGCGACATGAGGCGCGATCTCGGTATCCTGTTCGGTGATACCGCGGCCCCGGACGATTGGGGTATCGATTACGTCGAAATATCCCGCCGTGACGCGCTCGAAGACGGACATGACGTCGTCATTCGGCCCGGGGGCCGGATGCCCATCCACGAAGACGGCATCGAGCCAACTTTCGCCGCGTTGGGGCGAATAAGCGCAGAGGGCCACGGACGATACTCCTGGGATGCTCGCCAGCGAATCGTGAATGCGCTGGTAGAGCGGGGTGAGTTGCCCCGCCTGATAGCCGCCCAGTTCCGGGGCGAAATCCACCACCGTGCGTCCGGCTTGTGCGAAACCGAAATCCTGGTTCTCGATATTTCGCAACGCAGCGGTAAGCAGTCCGGACGAGGTTAACAAGACGAGCGAAAGCGCGGCCTGCAGCACCACCAGGGTCTTCCGCGGCAGCGATCCCGAGCGTGCGGTGGAGCGGTTGCCCCCGCGTAGCGCTTCGATGGGATCTACCCGGGCCGCCATCCACGCGGGGCCGATGCCGAATGCGATGCCGGTCAGCAACGAAATCGCGAAGGCGAACAACAGCACGGGCATCGACGGCGATGCGCTGATCGGTATGTCGGCGAGGCCTGGCAGAGTGGAGAAGGCGAAATGCAGAATCATGCGCGTGCCCGCAAATGCGATTCCGAGCCCCGCCGCGCCGCCCAGTAAGGAGAGAATCACGCTCTCGGTAAGGGCCTGCTTTACCAGCCGTGATGCCCGCGCCCCGAGGGCGATGCTCAAAGAGGTCTGCTGGCGCCGCTCCATGCCGCGCACCAACATGAGATTGGCGACATTGGCGCAGACGATCGCCAGCACGAACCCCGACACCCACATGAGGATTTGCAGCCAATGTTCGTATTGCTCCCGCATGCTCGTAATTCCGGCGCCGCCGGGGCTCAGGTACAGGGTCTGCTGCGGAAAGTTGGCGCGCGCGTTGCCGTCCATCTCGCCCCAATGTGAGCGAATCCATTGCTTCAGTTCCAGGCGCATCTGTGCTTCGACAGATGCGGGAGCGACGCCATTTTGAATGCGGCCGATCACGTCGAGCCAGTGAACGTTCGGTCCGTGGAGCAAAGATGTCTCCCGCTGTATGAGAGGTTCCGTTGCCAGGGGCAGAAAGAAATCCGGAGGCCTTGTCAGAGTATCGCCAAAGAAGCTCGCGGGAACGATCCCCACCACCGTCAGCGGCTGGTTGTTGAAGTTAAACACACTGCCGATCACCGAAGGGTTCGAGCCATACTGTTGCTGCCACAGGCGATAGCTCATGACAGTTACGGGCGGTGCGCCAGGCAGATCGTCAGCATTGGAGAGCAGGCGCCCGGCAAAGGCGCGCACTCCAAACATGGCGAAGTAATTGCCAGACACGAATTCGGCCCGGTGACTTTGTGCCGCCTCCCCGCCGTTGACGCGCCGCACTCCAAACAGCGAGCCTCCGTTGGCCGCGAAAGCCGCTAATTCCGAGAACCCTTTCGTGTGGTCCCGCAAATATGTGTACAGTTCGTCTGAGACAAGGGAAAACTCATGGGATTGCGTATATCCGCCCCACACGCAGCAGTGCGTCTCCCTGCCAAGGCGAAACAACTCGGCGGGATTGGAGACGGCGAGGGACTTCATAAGAACGGCGTGCACCAGAGTGAAGATCGAAGTGGTGGCGCCGATGCCGAGAGCCAGCGTGAGAATGGTAGTGACGGTGAATGCCGGGGCCTTGCGCAGGCGGCGGACGGCGTAGCGGCAATCCTGCAAGAGTGTTTCCATGAATGGCAAGCTCCTCTGGTCGCGATACTCTTCCTTGATTGACTCGACGCCACCGAACCGCAGCATGGCTTGCCGATGGGCCTCCGCGTGAGACATTCCGGCGCGGAGATTGTCGGCGGTTTGCCGGGCGATATGGTCTGCGATCTCGGCGCGCAGTCGCTCTTCATCCCGGCCGGTGCGCGTCCACGACGTCAGCCGCCGGAAAAATCGCCGGAGGGGCCTCATTTCAGATCCTCGGCTTTGGCGGCGAAGAATCGCGCGATGATGGCCGCGGTCTGTTCCCAATCGCGCGCTTCAGCCTGTAGCTGTTTTCGGCCGTCGCGCGTCAACTTGTAAAAACGCGCCTTACGATTGTTCTCCGATGCGCCCCACTCGGAGGAGATCGACCCTTCCTGCTCCAGTTTCAACAGCACTGGATAGAGCGTGCCCTGATTGAGCGTCAGAAGATCGCCGCTGATCTGCTCGATACGCCGCGCGATTCCGTATCCGTGCAGCGGTCCGAGTACGTCGAGGGTTTTGAGCACCATGAGCGCCAGCGTGCCCTGGCGGACATCCGTCTTCTCTCTCATTTTGGTTTCCCAAAGGAAGTATGGCACGTCTTGTTTGGGAAAGCAACAGGAGAGAGCTGAAGCATGCCTCACGTGGGACATGCTTCAGCTTGTCCAGTAAGCGCGAAGGCCGGTTTGCGACTTACTCGCCCCCGCCTCGGCCGCCCCGGCCGCCGCGCCCATTCTGCTGCCCGCCGCGTCCGGGCGGAGTCGCCCGATCGCCATCCTGCGGCTTGTCGCGATTGAGTTCCCACATGTCGACGCTCTGGTCGAAATCGCCCAGCAGGTACTTGCAGAAGTAATCGGCGCGGATCCACGAGAAGTACTCCGCTTCCGGCCCGTAGGCGTGGCGCTGGCCGGGCAGGATCACGAAATCGAAACGCTTATTGGCCTTGATGAGTGCGTCGGCGAGGCGCAGCGTATTGCCGGGGTGGACGTTGTTGTCGATATCGCCGGTCGAAATCAGCAAGTGCCCTTTCAGATTCTTGGCAATTTCCGAATTCTTGTCGATGGAGTATTCGAAGGTGACTTTCCCGTCCTTGTCGGTCACTTCCTTCACGCCATGATGCTTCTCGCTCCACGGTGCGTTGTAGATGTTATTTTCGTGGTTGCCCGACTCCGACACCGCGACCTTGAAGAAATCGGGATAGACCAGCATGGCCGCGGTCGACATGAATCCGCCGCCCGAATGGCCCGTGATGCCCACGCGGTCAATGTCGATCCAGGGATAACGCGCCGCTAATTGTTCCACCGCGGCCTTCTTGTCGGCCAGTCCGTAATCGCGGAGATTGCCGTAGCCGTAGGTGTGATACCACTTCGACCGGTGCGGATTGCCGCCGCGATTGCCCACCTCCACCACGATGAATCCCAGATTGGCGAGCGCCACATTCGCCTGCCTCGGCGAGAACGTCTGCGTCACACTCTCGGTCTGCGGACCGGGATAGACGTATTCGATGATCGGGTACTTGCGATTGGGGTCGAAATCGAACGGCTTGTACATCACGCCGTAGATGTCGGTGATGCCATCGTCGGCTTTCACGGTGAACGGCTCCGGGAATTTATAGCCGGCCGCCATCAGCGGACCCACATCTACCTTCTCGATCGGCATATCGGCCGCGCCCTGCGCGTCATAGAGAATCGATTGCGGGACGGTGTTCACGCGCGAGCTGTTGTCGACGAAGTATCTGCCGTTGTCGGCTACTACCACGGCGTGCGACGCGTCGCCCGGATCGAGCAGCTTGATGCCGCTGCCATCCAGATTCACGCGGTAATTGTGCATGAAGTACGGGTTCTCGCCGTCCTCCCTGCCTGACGCGGTCATATAAAACTGGCGCGCCTTCTCGTCGATATACGAGATGTCCTCGGCGACGAACTCGCCTTTGTCTGCCTGGCTTTTCAACGTTCCATCGGAGGCATACAGATAATAATGGCCCCAGCCGTCGCGCTCCGACCACCACAGCAGTTCCGGGCCGCCGCCCACGAACCGCACCGGCTTCTCTTCGAGGTACACGTTCATGCGCTCCTGGACGATGGGCTTCACTTCGCCGCTCGCGGTATCGGCCACGCACAGATCCAGGCGATGTTCGTCGCGGCTCAAACGCGTGAAGTAAATCTTGTCCGACCCTGCCGTGCCGGCCCAGGTGTTCTCGCCCTTTTCGTGTTCGCGGCCGTAGTTAGATGCGCGATCCGACTCGATGCGGACGCGCTGGTCTTTGAACCCGCTGACGTCAGTTTTCATGTCGAGCCGGGCCTTGCTGGCGACTTCGAAAATCTCCAGGTGCGCCTGCGGATAATCGGGATCGCCCGGCATTTCATATTTGTAGGTCTCGAGCGTAGGCCGCGGATTCGCCAGCGAGTTGATCACCCACAGCGGTTTTACCTTGCGGGCATCGGATCGCACCACGGCGAATTTCTTGGAGTCTTTGGCCCAGCTGATATTGGCAGCGCTCCGCTGGCGCCGGATCTGTTCTTCATTCTGCTGCTCGCCGCCGTTGTTTTCCTGTTGCTGCTGTTGTTGCTCCTGCTGCTGCCCGCCCATACCGCGGCCGCCGTAGCCGAAATACTCCTCGCCGTCCTTGGTAATCTCGGTCTCCACAATGGACTTGTCTTTGTCGGTGGGGTCTTTGAGCGCCTTGGCGTAATTGGCGTCGTCCATCACGTAGAGGTTGTAATTGCGCGCGAAGACCACGGTTTTGCCGTCCGGCGAAATGCTGGCCCAAAGCGGTTTGCGCGGCGGCTTCTCGTCGAGCAGAACAAGCTTGCCGGCCGTCAATTCGTACTCGAAGGCGAGCTGTTTCTGATTGCGGCCCGGAGCCGGAGCTTCGGCCACTCCTCCGCGCCCGCCCTGCTGCTGCGGTTCGTCGTTATCGTCGCCTTCGTCATTCTGCTGGCCATTCGCGTCGGTGGATGTGACCACCGTGGTCTTCTTCTCGCCGGGAATGATGGCGTCTTTCGGCACGTTGATTTCGAACTGGATGGAGCCGTCGTTCTTGACGTAGCGGATGGTGGCGATCGGCAGATGCTGCGAATCGTAGGGCAGCCCGGTAGCGGCCGTCAGAGCGGCGGCCAGCTTCACCGCGTCGAAGACGAATGTTTTGGTCTTCTTGACGGGATCCACCACGTAGAACTTGCGCCCGGTGCTGTTCTCGTAGGAATACCAGAAGCGATTGCCATCGGCCAGCCAGTGCGGCGTCACCGCGATGTCGAAGACCAGCTTGGCCACTTTGGACGACGTCCAGCGAGCCGCCAGTTCATAGTTGGCCTTCGTGGGCTTGGAGGGAATGTTGGACGCCGGCTCGTCGGAGCCCGCTCCCGGAATTGAGCCCGCGAGCAGGATGGCAAAACCCGCGGAAACGATGGCGACTCGCGCCCAAGAAAGGCGACGGAACTGGATGGGACGACGCATAGAGAAACTCCTCCTCAGTGGCTGTTCTACAAGGCAGTTTCGACTACTATATCCCAATTGAAACGCCGAGGGCCTCGACCGGCCGTGTTACGATATGTATATACAAGTGCAGTACGAATGGGAGGAGCGTAAGAACCGGCTGAACCAAGCGAAGCATGGAATCTCATTCGAGGTGGCGGCGTTGGCCTTCGAGGATGAAGACTGCCTCGTGCGCCTGGATCGGACCGGCGAAACAGGCGAACAACGCTGGCGCGCAAATCGGCCCGGCCCGGATTGAAGGGGACGCCGCAGTGATGCTGCTGGTTGCCCATGTTTACAGGGAAGAAACCAATGGCGAAGAAATCATCCGCATCATCTCGGCCCGCGAGGCTGAAAAGAATGACATCCGAAGATATCAGGAACAAGCAGTGGAGTAAGGAGGAGCGCGAGGCTCTCCGGCGCCACGCGGCGAGGCAGGCAGCGGGCGACGATTCGGATATCAACTTTGGCGACATTCCCCGCCTCACCGATGAGCAACTTGCTCAGATGGTGCGTCTGCGCGACATTCGGCCGAAGGTGCCCGTCAGCGTGCGTCTCGAACCGAGAGTGCTTGCCTGGCTGAAATCCAAGGGTGAAGGGCACCTGACGCGAATCAACGACATCTTGCGGAATATCATGGAGGCCGAGCGGCGCATCGCGCACCGGTAGCGGCTTGTGCCGCTCCTCCTCATGGCGGTAGCCTGAACGCATGCTCCGTCGTTTACCGCTGCTGGCATCCGCCTGCCTCGCCAGCCTGGCGCTTCAGGCGCAGACCGTCAAAGCCCCCGACATTACCAAACAGCCTACGCTTTACGTCGTCCCCTACGCCCATCTCGACACCCAGTGGCGCTGGGAGTTTCCGCAGACCATCAGCGAATTCCTGCTGAAGACCATGCGCGTGAACTTCGACCTCATCGAGAAATATCCGCACTACGTATTTAACTGGACCGGCGCCAATCGCTATCGCCTGATGAAGGAATATTTCCCCGCCGACTACGCCAAGGTCAAACAGTATGTCGCGGCCGGGCGCTGGTATCCGGCCGGCTCGTCGATGGAGGAAGGCGACGTCAACCTCCCCAGCGCGGAGGCGATCGTTCGCCAGGTGCTCTACGGCAACACCTATTTCCGGCAGGAATTCGGCAAAGCCAGCGCCGAATTTATGCTGCCCGACTGTTTCGGATTCCCCGCCTCGCTGCCCAGCATTCTGGCGCACGCCGGCGTGAAGGGTTTTTCCACCCAGAAGCTCTCGTCGGGCTGGCAGCCCGCGCCGAAAGTCGGCGGTCCCGATTCGCCTGAGCAGACCCCGGCCGGCATTCCGTTCAACGTGGGCGTCTGGGAGGGCCCGGACGGCGAAACCATCCTCGCCGCGCTCAACCCCGGCGACTATGGCAGCGACATCTTCACCGACCTCAGCAAGGAGCCGCCACCCGGCCGCGGCGGCGAAGAGAACTGGGTCAAGCGGGTTCACTTGGATGGCGAAGTCACAGGCGTCTTCGCCGACTATAAATATGTCGGCACGGGCGACACCGGCGGCTCGACCGAGGATTTCACGGCGCGCATGTTGGAAGCCATGGTGACCAAGAGCGAGACCGTGCTGCCCAACCCCGCCAGCGGAGAGGGCGGTAATCCCAACCCGCCGCCACCTTCCGGTCCGCCCGTGAAAGTGGGCGATGGACCGCTCACCGTCATCCCTGCCGCCGCCGACCAGATGTTCCTCGACATCAAACCCGAGATGACTTCGCGCATGCCGCGATGGAAGGGCGACCTGGAGCTGATCAATCACTCCGCCGGATCGCTCACCTCGCAGGCGTACCACAAGCGCTGGAATCGCAAGAACGAACTGCTGGCCGACGCCGCCGAGAAGGCCTCGGTTGCCGCCGCATGGCTTCGGTTCGGCCGTCCGTATCCGCGGAAGCGGCTCAACGACGCGTGGACGCTCGTGATGGGCGGCCACTTCCACGACACTGCTGCCGGCACCGCCACGCCGCGCTCTTACGAGTTCGCCTGGAATGACGACGTGATTGCGATGAATCAGTTCGCGGGCGTACTTACCGATGCCACCCAGAGCGTGGCCTCCGCTCTCGACACGCAGACCAAAGGCACCGCCATCGTGGTCTACAACCCGCTGAACATCGAGCGCGAGGATGTGGTGGAGGCCAACGTCGCGCTCCCCACCGGAACGAAGGGTGTGCGGGTGACCGGCCCCGACGGCAAGCAGGTCGCCGCGCAGGTGGAAGGCGGCAAGGTGCTGTTTCTGGCCAAGGCTCCCTCGGTGGGCTATGCGGTTTACGATGTCGAGCCCGCCGCGGAATCCATGCCCTCCACGCTCCAGGTGAACCTGCGGGCCCCCGGACGCGGCGCCGCCAATGCCGCGCCCACCTCGCTCGAGAACGGCCGCTATCGCGTAACGCTCGACAGGAACGGCGACGTCGCCAGCATCTTCGACAAGCTGGTCAATCGCGAGCTGCTGTCCGCGCCCATACGCCTGGCGATTTCGAGCGACCATCCGGTGTATTGGCCCGCCTGGAATATGGACTTCGAACAGGAACAGGCGCCGCCCCGCACCTTCGTCCGCGGCGCCATGGCGCGCATTAAGGAGAACGGCGCCGCGCGCGTCACGGTAGAAGTCACCCGCACCAATACCGAGGGCTCGCACTTCGTTTCCACCGTGAGCCTTTCCGCGGGCGACGCCGGCAATCGTGTGGAATTCGGCGAATCGATCGATTGGAAGACGCTCTATTCCAACCTGAAGGCCACGTTCCCGCTTGCCGCCAACAATGAGGACGCCACTTATAATTGGGGGCTCGGAACGGTGCGCCGGCCGAATGCCGCGGAACGCCAGTTCGAAGTCGCTTCGCATCAATGGATCGACCTTACCGACCGCAACGGCAGCTTCGGGGCCACCATCCTGACGGATTGCAAGAACGCCTCCGACAAGCCCAACAACAACACCCTGCGCCTCACGCTGGTGCGCTCGCCCGGCGTCGACAACGACTTTACCGACCAGGCGAACCAAGATTGGGGCCATCACGAAATCGTCTTCGGGCTCGCCGGTCATCGCGGCGACTGGCACGGCGGCCAAACGGATTGGCAGGGCTACCGCCTCAATCAGCCGCTGATTGCCTTCGCATCGGCCAGGCACGAGGGCTCGCTGGGTAAGCAATTCTCGCTCGTGAGCGTGAGCAATCCCCGCATTCAGATCATGGCGCTCAAGAAGGCGGAACTGAGCGACGAAATCGTACTCCGCATGGTGGAGATGGACGGACGGCCGCAGGAGAACGTTGTTGTGAAGTTCGCCAGCGCAATTCAGGCGGCGCGCGAAGTGAACGGCCAGGAGTTGCCCGTTCCCGGCAATCCGGCCATTTCGAACGGCAAATTGGTAACCAATTTCACCGGGTATCAGCCGCGCACGTTCGCGCTGAAGATCGCACCGTCGGCCGCGAAGGCCGCGGCGGATACCGAGAAGCCCGTCTCGTTGCCGTACGATCTCGCGGTATCCAGCAACGATGACACGAAGACAACCGGCGGTTTCGACGGCAAGGGTAACGCCATCCCCGCGGAGATGCTTCCAGCCTCGATCAACTTCGGCCCGGTAACCTTCCAACTCGCGCCGGCCGGGACCGGGAAGGCCAACGCGTTGGCCGCCAAAGGGCAGACTCTGCAGCTTCCAGCCGGGTCATTTAATCGCGTGTATGTGTTGGCGGCTTCGTCGGACGGCGACCGGAAGGCGACGTTCCGGGCAGGCGATAAGGACGTCGATCTGACCATCGAAGATTGGGGTGGGTTCGTGGGCCAGTGGGACACGCGCATCTGGAACCTGCCGGCGCGCGATTGGGCCATTTCCGCCAATCGCGCCGTATGGCCGCCGGCCAATCAGGCGAACGGCGGCGCCGAGCCGCGCTATCCCGAAGACTATGTGGGCCTGACACCGGGCTATATCAAGCCGGCCGATCTGGCCTGGTATTGCTCGCACCACCACACCGCCGATGGGCTCAATGAACCTTACCAATATTCCTACTTATTCGCGTATGCCATTGACTTACCGGCGGGCGCCCGGACACTTACTCTGCCGAATAACGACAAGGTCAAGGTGTTGGCGGTGTCGGTCGCGGACGAAGGTCCGCTGGTGAAAGCCGCCCAGCCCTTGTATGACACGCTGGGACGGTGACCGCTCCCTCACGGTCGCGGCTCGGTAACTCCTTTCCTACCGAGCCGCGCGCGTGAGCAAGCGGACTCTTACAGAGCGTTCAACTCGGCGATTCTGCTGGTCAGCACTTGCGCGAATTCATCCACGTCCTGCGACGCGTATCCCGCCGCGCGGAAAGCGTCGCGGAGCTGATCCGGCGATAGACGCGCGAGCAAGCTGCCCAGCCACTTGGCGTCGGCGCGAGGAATGTTCTGACCGATCCATTCCAGGTGCACGCGCATCCGGTACTCTTTCGGACCGGCCAGGCGCAACAAGCCGGGGCGGGAAGGGGCTGCGAATGAGACGGCCTCCGGCGTAGTCTGCTTGATGAATTTCGACTCGCTATATTCTTCCGGATCGCCTTTGGCGTGTGTAGTAGGCCAGCATCGCCCGGGGCAGCCGAAACTCGCCCCCAAGTCGCTCACCATATAGATCCGCTGGCCGTTCACCTGGTAGACGGCGTTATTATCGTCCTTCACATCCCAGTTGTTGATCGCCGCCATCAACGTGCGCAGACCGTTGAACTCGCGAGTGCCGTCAAAGGGAGTGTTCCGCCACTCCCAGGTCGCGATCTTCTTGTCGTCTTCCCGTCTCAGCCGAACATTCCGAATGGAGCCATTCGGGCCGACCTCCTGCTGACCGCGATGCAAGTGTGCGGGCAGTCCTTGAACCTGTATCTCGGGCAGAAAGTAATCTTCATTGGCATAATACCCGACCGCCCAGACGATGCGCGATGCCGCTGTCTCCGGCCGCGCCTCGATTCCCATCTTCACCTTCCACTCGATCCCGTCCGCGCTTTTGACGGAGAATTTCGGACTGGCGCCGTCGAAATCCTCTTTATCGAAGGTAAAGGGGCCATGCGGCAATCGATTCGCGCCGCCGGGTCCGTGTAGTACATCGCGCGTCGAGATATCCCCGGGATCCGTCCAGAGAACGCCCTTTTCGGAAGGTCTGGCGGCCTCCCTTCCTGCGGCCTTCTTGCCGTCGCCGAACGAAAGACCCGCGGTGAGGCAGCACACCAGGCAAACCGCGCCATATGAGATTTGTTTTCGAAACACGATTCCGCTCCTCCCACCGCTTGACCGCCCAGTTTACCATCGGACGGCGGCCGGCTTTATTGCAGGCCGAGCGCCGGCGGACGATTTGCAACCGTATGGAGCAACCCGGCGGCCTTTTTCGCGCCGGGAGCGGTGAGGACACCGCTGTCCACCGCCTCGCCTCGGCGCGCTTCGACCTGGTGTAGAATGACGCCAGCCGTTTATAAGGAGAGAACAGCATGGGTTCGCATTTGGACGCGGCAGTCAAGGCTTGCGGGAAGTGTCTCGACGAGGCACAGAAAATAGAGAAGCAGCTTAAGGCGGCGAAGACGCCCCAGGATAAAGACAAGCTCAAGAAAATGGCCGAGGCCTGCAAGAAAATGGCGAAGGTGTACCTCGATGGCATAGCGGCTGCCCAAGCTAAGGACGCCCAAGCGATGGAAGAAATTTTTAAGAACATTGGCGTGTAGCGCTTACCGGACCCCATAAAAGGGGTCTGGGCCACACTACCGATTGCGGTGGTTCACTGCGGCTTTGAGATCCAGCAAATCAATCCTGCAACGGCGCCAGCACCGATCATGAGAATCGCCGCTTGGCGAAGCCAGCGAAACATCGAAGGAAAGTACACAAAAACAAGGACTTCCGCTCCTTCCGTAAATCGAAGCCGTACTGTCACCTTTCCGGGCAAATGGGCGGGGAGAGTTGCCCTGCCCAGCCTGGCCCATCGAGGGGCGATTCTGGAACACACGGTGCCCATGGCGTTCTTATCGGCATTTCTGGTGGCGTTTCGAGGGATACCGCGCTTCACAGCGGAGCCGGTGGAAATACTCCGGGGCCGGCCAGCATCGGTGGCAGGCGTTCCAGTCCAGCCCGTCGAGTTTGGGGTGCGCTGGGTCGCGGTAGTGGGACAAGCGATAGGCGAAGCGGGGAAGGGACGGCCCGCCGTTCTGAAGAAGGTGTTTCTCGATCGAAGGCAGGTGTCGATCGTGACAGGCGTCATTCCCTTGGCTCGCATCTCAGCGATCCCACAATATCGGTAGTTAAGTCGAGAACCTCACCGGCTTCACCGATACCAGCCAACCCGAACAACACGGTCTGTAGTATTCGCGTAGAGCGGGTTGCTCTGGCTCATCTGGCTACGCCAGTCGCCTTAATCAACTCTCCACGGCCCCGCAGATCAACGGCGAAAGCCTGTACACTCTTGCCGCCCCATTCGACTTCAACGAACCCGAAGACGTTCGCAAAATCATCAGCGACCTGCAGGACAGTGCCAGACGATATGCTCGTCGCAACGCGCCAGCTGTCCTGTTGATGCACCGCAACGGTTGCGGTCCGCAACTTGTAGCGCCGCATACGCACACTCTTTCTCCCGAGCCTGAAGTGGAACTCAACCGAGGACACTCAGGACTCAGCTCTAACCCACGATTGTGCGATCAACCCGAACATGGGCGTGCCTCCGATCCCTACTTGTAGGGGGAGTAGGGAAATCACGCCCGTGCCAGGTCACGCAAAACCACTTTCCTCGCCCCAAAGCGACAGTACACGACCCGATCCTTGCTCTAGCGCCGCTCCGCTCGCTTGTGCTGTGTTGGTTTGGCACGATCACGATATCAGGTCAACGTCTTTTCGTCTGTGCACAATTGCTCACCCAGCACAGGAATTCTTGCCGATACGGCACGTGCTCCAGCCGTGCGCGGTTGGGCTATCCGCCAAGTGGCCCAGCCTTTGGTCCGACGCGGCGAGTTCTGAACTGGTGCCGTTCGATTCGCACGGCGATCACGATGCTATCGGCACGGATGACCACACCCGACATGACCAGTTGCAGCCTTGTTCTCCCGTCGAGCAAGACCGGCCAATCGATGGATGCCTAAGCCTCTGTCCGGTCAGCAGAGGCCGGTCGGTGGTGAAGCTCAGCCCGAGCTACTTAGGTCAATAGTGCGGCCGGTACCTGCTTTCGCGGGCACGCGCCGGCCGGCACGGTGTAGGCAACCGCCAAGCTCAGGGCAAAGCGGATACTGCCCGGCGCTCTGGATTGAAGCCCGCCGGCTCTCTCACCGGATGCTCGCTATTGCGCCCCACGGTTCCAACTATGGGGTGCGATTGGCATTCGGACGTGTACTGCCGGCCGTTGTGGACGTACTGGCGATCGACACGATATTCTCCCCTGCAAATGGGTGTCTTCCTGAAATTGGGCCTCCCTGCAGACAAGGCAGTCAAATACCGGCTAACCGGCCAATCTATTCGATTCCTGTCGCTTGCGTTGTAAGTGGCGGGCCACAAGGATACGCCGCGCGATTCTGCCTGCCGGACATATGTTTGACTGCCCGTACCCATTCCTGTTTTGCTGAATCGTCGCCGGTGCAGGGTGCGGAGTGCCAGGCAGTAACGCCAACCAAGGTATTGTCTCGGGGACCCAATGCGATCACCCTAAGGTGCGCCTGAGTGCGCCGCAAGTGGGCAATGAGTTTCGAAACGCCCGGCAGAGACGCATTCACAACCAACAAATGCAGCCGAGACAAAGGCTTGCGGTTTGCAACCGAGATCGCATCTGAAGGGCTGCAAGCGGGCCACGGGCGGTAGCCTGCGCCAACCAGGGCAGCGCCCAACCAAAAGATGAACCCAAGATCGTTATCTACAATCAGGACGTTCTTCATGGCGCTTGTCACTTGTACCCGTCGGGTAAATCGCAGCGAGTGTAGGGGCACGCCGGTGGCCAAAGCTCTCGTCTTTTGTTTTCAATGCCCCACATAGTCGAGTGCAAGAATTGTTACCAACTTCGTCTAAATTACACACAGAACCCTTTCGAGGACCCGGCACAGCGCATGGCGCCGAATTTTGCGGAATAACGGCTTCGCTCCGGCATGGATCGAGGAGGGCGCGATATCGAGGCTGAAATCCGCTATTTGAAGGCGAACTTCCATCGTCTGGATGACGGCGAGCGGGTCCGCCGGGTGGATCTGCTGAACCGGCGTATCGGGGCGTACAATCTGAAAACGCCCGTAGCGAGCGCGCAAAAGCTGCCGTTCAGCCTGTAAGGTACTGGGCCTTGGGTGCTCTCCGCGCCTTTGGGGGTTTTGTGGCAAACTAGGTTAAGATCCCGGGGACCTCCTCTTATGATCGGCCGTACCGTCTCTCATTACACCGTGTTGGAAAAATTGGGCGCCGGAGGCATGGGTGAGATCTATAAAGCGCAGGATACCCGCCTCACTCGTTTCGTCGCCATCAAGGTGCTGTCCACCGCCAACGCCGGCGACGTGGAGCGCCGCAGACGATTCGTTCAGGAAGCGCAGGCCGCATCCGCGCTGAATCATCCCAACATCATCACCATCCACGACGTGGTCTCGACCGACGGCGTGGAGTTCATGGTGATGGAGTTCGTCAGCGGGGTGACGCTCGACGATCTGATTCCCAAGCACGGCCTCAACGTTCAGAAGAGCCTGGATATTGCGGTGCAGATTGCCGACGCTTTACAGACGGCACATGCCGCCGGCATCGTGCACCGCGACCTGAAGCCGGCCAATGTCATGGTGACCGGCACGGGACTGGTGAAGGTGCTCGATTTCGGAATCGCCAAACTCACTGGGCCGAGCCCCACGGCAGGGAACACGGACGAGACCCTGCCCATCGACTCGCCGATGACAGTGGAGGGATCGATCCTGGGAACCGTCAGCTATATGTCTCCGGAGCAGGCGCAGGCCAAGACCGTCGATCCGCGGTCCGATATCTTTTCCTTCGGGCTGGTGGTTTACGAAATGCTGACGGGGCAGAAGGCGTTTTCGGGCGATTCGGCGCTTTCCACGCTTTCCTCCATTTTGCGGGACGAAGCCAAACCGATCGGCCAAGTAGTGCAGGGCGTTCCTCCGGAGTTGGAGCAGATCGTGCATCGGGCCATGCGCAAAGACCCGGATCAGCGCTGGCAAACCATGCAGGACATGCGCGCGGCGTTGATGGTCCTCAAGCTGAAAGCCGACTCGGGCGTGCTCCACACGCAGTTGGGCGGACCGCCGGCGCCCCCGGTGAAGAAAAAATCGAATGCACTGCCTTTGGTTCTCGCGGCGGCGGCGGTGGTGCTGGCCGCGGGCGGCGGCGGCGCGTGGTGGTGGATGAAACATCGGCAGGCGGAGCAGAAAGCGCCGGTCGCCGAGGCAACGCCAGCGCCGGCTCAGGTGGCGCCCCCGCCGGCTCCCGTCGCGTCGGCGGCGCCCGCGGAAGCACCACCGCCTGTCGATGACAGCATGACGAATCAGCACGTGCTGGACCTGGTGGAGGCGAAAGTGGCGCCGGTCACGATCGTCAATCAAATCCGGTCCGCACCCAAGACCAATTTCGATTTGTCCACCAGCGCTGTGATTCAGCTGACCAAGGGCGGAGTTCCTTCGCAGATTATTGAGGTAATGCGCAATCCCAAGGCGGCCGCACCGTCAGCCCCCTTGACTACGGCGCGCCCCACCGCGGCTCCCGCGACGCCCGCTCCCGCGCAAAGCGCTCCTGCGGCCGTTGTCGCACCCGTCACCACGCCGCCCGCTCCCGTGCAGCCGACGCCCGCAACGCCCGCGCCAGCCGCACCGGTGAGGACGAACACGGTGTTGGTAGTGCCAGACGGTAAGCCCTTCAACATCACGCTCGCGGCGGACGTGCCTACGAAGCTTACGGCCGGTCAGAAGATCAATTTCACCATCACGAACGACGTGAAGGTGGGGGATGTCCTGGTGATCGCCAAGGGAACACCGGTGGCGGGCGAGGTAGTGGAGCCCGGCGACTCGAAGAAGTTCCTGGGGGTTATCGGGGGCAAGGGCAAGGCGTCTTTCAAGCTCGTCAATGCGGACGCCGTCGGGGGCGCTAAAATCGCGATTCGAGCCACTCCGGCACATAGCGACAAGGCCGATCGTCCGATCGAGCTGCAGGGCAACAAGAGCAAGGACGTGTTGGCCCACGCCGGGGCAGAGTACATGGGTTACGTCGATGGCGATCAGACGGTGACCATCAAGCATTGACCAAGGATCGTTACTCTATCAGCCCCGAAACACAGTTCCGGAATGGAACTCCCGGGCGCCTCGTGAAACAGGGCGCGCTGGTTTCCACGCCGTACAATACCATCAACTTCTTACGCACAATTGGAGAGGTTCTGGGACTGCCGCCGATGAACCTGAACGACGCGCTGGCCAAGCCCATGGCCGACATCTTTAATACCACGCCTAGCCCGTGGAGCTTCACAGCCACTCCTTCGGCGCTTCTCTACAGTACGCAACTGCCTCTGCCTCCCAAACCAACCGGCCTTTTCGTGCCCAAGCCGACTCACAGTGCCCGGTATTGGGCGCGTGTCTCGAAGGATATGGACTTCACGGATGCCGATCGTGTCGACGCCGATGACTTCAACACCGTTCTGCGGAAGGGAATGATGGGGAAGAAGGCTTATCCTAAGGCGCCCACCGGACTGGACCTGCGCGAAAACCGGTCCGAACTCCGGGCGCGTTACCAGCGGTCTCTCACGACCAAAAATGCCCAAGAAGCAAACAAGGGCGCCAACCAGGCGCGAGTTTCTCTGCGCGTACGGCCGGAACGCCGACCACGCTACACAGCTTCAACGGAACCGAAAGCGCTTATCTCCAAGGCAGCAGCACGTTTCAAGCCGGCGGGTACCCTGACGGCATCAAGACTGTCCGCACCGACGGAGAAGGCCCGCTCCCTTTACGCTGAATGCGTCGAATCTGGCGGCCGCGGACGGTCGAATCGCGTTTATCGCGTACCTGTGGATCAACCGTTCCCACGTGTCCGCATGGCCGCCAGGAGGTCGAGCCCGGCCATGGCGCCCGCCCCTGGTTACACTGAAGGCACATGGAGAACCAAACGATTGGGCTGGTGGTGCACGCAGTCGGCACCACGGGCGTACTGCATCAATTGACGGGCGTGATTGCGCAGCATCAGGGCGATATTACTTCCGTCGAAATCCTGGCGAACCGGCCCGATGAGGCTCGCACCTACTTCGAAGTAATTCTTCCCGGAAGTGTGGACCCGCTGCTTGAAGGGCTTCGGGCCCTTCCCATCGTACGCGATGTCGAAATCGTCAAAACTCTGCAAGCCATCTACGGCAAGCGCATTATCATCATGGGCGGCGGCGCGCAGGTGGGCCAGGTGGCGATTGGCGCCGTCTCCGAGGCCGACCGCCACAACATCCGAGGCGAGCACATCTCGGTGGACACGATCCCGCTGGTTGGCGAACAGAAACTGGCGGATGCCGTCCGCGCTGTGGCCCGATTGCCGCGCGCCAGAGCGCTGGTGCTGGCTGGATCTCTGATGGGCGGCGAAATCGAAGAGGCAGTCCGCGAAGTCCGGCAGCAGGGCCTGTTGGTGATCAGCCTGAATATGGCCGGAAGTGTCCCCGATGCGGCCGACCTGGTGGTTACGGACCCCGTGCAAGCTGGCGTCATGGCCGTGATGGCGATAGCCGAAACCGCCAAGTTTACACTGGAACGCCTCAAACGCCGGGTGTTCTGATCGCGTTGCTCTCCTGGCCCCCTCAAGGATCCACGCGAGGCTTCTGGCTGCCCAGAACGGATATGGCCGTGCCGACAAGGCCGACTGGCGATGCGATCTCCGGGACCGTCAGCAGCGTCAAGAACGAGGCCGGAGAACGTTGTAAACCAAGCTCGTTCGGCCGTTCAGGGCGGCAGAAGAGGTCCGAGCCCCGCCGATGCCAATTCAGCGACGATAGGATGGAGCGACTGGTAAATCGTCACGCACCTACCGAAGCGAACAGGGTAGGGCCGAAATCATACCGGCAACTCGCGGCTGCCGAAGGCACGTTCGAACCATCCCCGGCGGCGGGACCGAAATCGTGCCGCCAGTGTAAACTCCGCGTGCCGGCGCCCGCCGGAATAGAGCCATGCGGCGGTATCGCAGAAGCTTTCGCAGCAGTATTCGCGCCAGCGGCGGGTTCGCCGGCGGATGTCGCCAGCTCTCAGCGCCTCTTTACGCCACTCGGCCGACCATCCTAGTTCACCCCTTGCCTGGGCGGCGAGTTCGGCCTTCAGAAGCGACTCCCAGGACTGTCGTAAAGGATTGCCGGCGCGCAACCAGACAAAATGAAAAAGTTCATGTACGAAGATGCGGGGGAATTCGGCGCGCGTGCAGTTGAAGGCGATGCGGCGCTGGCGCAGGAACGAGCCTGCGTGTACAGCGCCGCGGCGGTCGCGCAATCTGGGAGCGCTTTCGATCCGGATGGGCGCTCCGGTGAGCGGGGGAAGGCGCTTCAGGATGGTCTTGAGCCGCGCGGTCTCGCCGGTGAAAACGCGCGCCACATCAGGCGGCCTTGGCCAGTTGCGCCGCGTAGTGGTTCAGCTCTGCCGGGGTCATGGTGACCAAGTCTTTGTCCATGTCCTCGCCGGTCTCCACCATGTGAAGCATGTGCAGCTCCGCCAGTCGCGAGCACCACGGGTCGTCCATTTGGCGGCTGGTTTCGCGGCTTACCGCAAGGAGCGCGGCGTGGGGCATGGCGATGGTCTTCTGGATGCGGCCGCCGTTCTCGTCCACCAGAATGAACTTCGCATCCACGGTGTCGGAGTGGCGAATGGAGATGGCCGTTTGCAGCCACTTGAAGAAGACCTGGAATTTGCGGCCGAACGGATCGGGGCCGGCTTCGAACTGGCGAAAATTCTGCATCTCTGCTTATCTTACATCGGGCTATCTTACAATGGATTATCCCTCATTTATGCGAATAGCCGAACTCATAGCACCGCATCGCTTCCGTCTGGTGGATGGGGAGATCGCTCCTCCCGCCGCGGGCGAATTGCAGGTGCGCGTGGATGCCGTGGGAATCTGCGGGTCGGACCTGCACTCCTACAGCGAAGGATCGGTGGGCGACACGCCTGCGGTCTACCCCATGGTATTGGGGCACGAACCGGCCGGAACGGTGGTGCGCGTGGGCGCCGGCGTCACCGGTTGGCAGGTGGGCGATCGCGCCGCGCTCGAGCCGGCGCTCTATTGCTACCACTGCGAATACTGCCGCGCGGGACGCCACAACGTTTGCGCGAACATCCGCTTTCTGAGCACGCCCGGCAATGCCGGATTCTTTCGCGAATTCGTGAATCTGCCGCCTACGAATCTGATCGCCATCCCGCCAACCATGTCGCTGGAGCTCGCCGCGCTGGTCGAGCCGCTTGCCGTGGCGGTGCATTCCATCAAGCTGGCCTCGCCGAAAGCGAGCGAGACGGCAGCGGTGTGGGGCGCGGGCGCCATCGGACTGCTAACGGTGGCGAGCCTGAAAGTCGCGGGAGTGAAGCGCATCTGGTCGGTCGATCCTATTGCGCACCGCCGCGACCTGGCGGTGCATATGGGCGCGGACGCCGCCATCGATCCCACCCAGGTCGACGTGGTGAAGCAGCTTCACACCGATACCGGCGGCCGGGGCATCGATCTGGCCATCGATTGCGCGGCGAAAGAAGATACCGTCAACCAGGCGATCCGGGCGGTGTGCAATGCGGGCCGGATAGTGCTGACGGGGATTCATTCGGGCGCGCTGGTGCCGTTCGACACCTCGAATCTGCGGCGCAAGGAAGTGACGTTGTTCAACGTGCGCCGGTCGAACGACGAGTCTCCGGAGGCGTTGGCGATGATCGCCGAGCGGCCGGCCTGGTTCGCGCCCATCGTCACGCATCGGCGCGGCCTGGACGATATCGGCCATGCGTTCGACATCGCGGAGAGCTATCGCGACGGCGTGGGCAAGATGATGGTGGTGAGCGGGCGCTGAAACGCGCCTCCATCAGTTCGCGGAAGGTTTCGCGGCGCGGTCTATCACCAGGATCTCGGTCGGCTCCTTTGCGGAGGCCAGCTTGAGACCGAGATCTTCGATGGCCGGTTGGATTTCCTGCGGATGCTCCATATCGATCTCGATGGAAAAGTCGTAGTGTCCGGTGAGACCGGTCTTGTCGGATATGGGCCGGTCCACGGTCACCGCGATGAGATCGATCAGTCCGGGGATGGTACGGTCAGTGAAACTCCATCGCATGATGGCGCCGACTCTCACCGGATCCGCGGCGGGCTTTGGCCCAGCGCTTTCCTTCAACTTCGGCCCGTTCTTGGCGACCACCAGATCGTAGACGGCAATTGGCTTGGTTTCGCGATGCAGCTGGAGCTGGAATCGCTCGGCCAGCAAGGTTTGCAGCATAAGCCTGGCCTCGTCCACTGTTGGCGTGGCTTCACCTTCCGTCTTAGCGACGATGTCGTACAACTCGTTCGCGAGCGCTTCGGGCATGCCGTCGACCTGGAAATCCCTCACGTTGTATGCCGCCATTACGAAGCTCTTGAGGTTGCCGCCGGTGGTCACGCGGTTGCCGGCGATCTTGATATTCGCCGCGTTGCGGCTGACGGCGAAGAAGGCGCCGGGCGGAAGAGGATGCGGGGTGACGGATGCGACCTCGAAGGAAGGGGCAGTTGCCGCCTGGGCTAAAAAGAGGGCAGAGATGAGCAGGCGCATGCGTCACTTCTCCTTATAGTCAGCAGGCACCAGGAACAGGTCCGGGGCAGGTTCGCCGTGATGCACGTTGGCGAGGCGGAAGGTATCTTCGCCGGTGCGCGGGTCGGTGTGTTTGGTCATGACTACGGTCTGTAAGTCCGGCGAGATCCAGGTTTCGTAGACAACTTGGATGGGCCGGTCATTGCCGACTGCGCCGGTTTCGATGGTCTCGGTGGCGCGGGTGCCGTCGGCGGTGAGGCCTTCGATCACCCGCTGGCCGAGACTCTCAGTCAGCGGGTTGTTCCTCCTGGCGAGTTTCGCGAGGGCCTCGCCCAACTGATCCAAATTGGCTTTTAATTCGGCGACGTTGGCGTCGAGTTCGGCTTTGGCTCTGGCGGTCACTTCGGGGTTTGGGGTGATGTCCGTTCTCCAGATAAGAATACGTTTTTGGCGATTGACCAGCGTGCCCATGAGTAATCTCTCGACGGTCATGGTCTTCGGATCGAGCGTATAGCTGTAACCAATCACGGTATCGAAAATGACGATCTTATCGGGACTTTCGCGCCGGACGCGGCCTTGGCTATCGCGATAGACGGTGGCCTTACTTTGGTGGCTGATGCGCGTGCCATCGGCCAGCACCTGCAGGGACTCGGTGATTTCGTCGGCGGAATAGGGCGCGCCCCTAACGGTCTTTCCCATCACGGGGGCAGAGAATGTGGAGATGTTCGGCTGAGGGGTTTCCTGCGCCGCGCCGACTGCCAGAAGAGCGAACATCGCGCTGAATAGTTTCATACCGATGCCTTATCGATTACGCACGATCCGGATGGCGTGAGCGCGCCCATCCGGCCCAACGATCAAATCCGCTTGCAAAGCGCCATCCTCGGCGCTGACGCGGACTACGGTGGCCGTCTCGATCGGATAGTCATCGAGCCGCACGAATTCCTCAGCGGGCTCTGGAAGACGCGGCGCCGGGCGACGCACGGCTGGGTGCACCGCCGGCGCGGCGGTTGGTAGGGGCGCGGGAGGGACGGCCACCTTCGCGACGGCCGGCGCGGGGCGTACGGGAGCGTGTTTCGGCAACAGGAAGAAAGCCATAGCCAGCGTTGCGGCCAATCCTGCCGCACCCACCAGCCACCGCCGCGGACGGGCTGGCAAGGGAGCTTCCGAGAGCTCTATAGTTGCATAGACCCATGCCGCCCGTTCCTCCAGCTTGCGATACCGCGTGCCGCAAGTGGAGCAAGCTTCCAGGTGTGCGGCGATCGCCCGCCGCGCGCCGGGCGCCAGCTCGCCATTGGCATATGCCCGCAAATCCCCATCCTGCCAGCAATTCTTCATACCTGCCCTCCGTAGCGCGCGCGGTATCGGCGCTCGAACTCCTGCTCCGCCCGCGCCAGCATGCTGCCTAGGGAGCCCGGTTGAATCCCCAGAGTCTCCGCCAATTCGCGGTACGACATGCCGTCCGCGCGCAGCAGCAGCATTTGCGCATCCCGCGGTTTGAGCGCCGCCAACACCCGCTGCACGCGCTGGCGGCGCTCCTCGGCGAGCAGCCGTTCTAGCGCTTCCGGTTCCGCGGCGCCGGAATTCGTGGAACTCGCGCGTTCCTCACGCCGTTTGCGCCGCGTGTCGGAGCGGACCGCGTCGAGCCCGGCGTTGATGGCCACGCGATAGACCCACGCGGTGAGGCCCTGGTTACCGGCGCCGCCCGGCTGTTGAGCCAGCTTGCAGAACGCGTCGGCGGCGATCTCTTCAGCTTGCCCGCCATCTCCCATGAGCCGCCCGAGCATGCGCACAACCCGCGCGTAGTGGGCGCGAAACAGCGCGTCGAACCACTCGGAAGAGTACAACGCGATCTCCTCTGCGGGCTGCACAATCCTTAGAACGGTATCCACGCCGTATTTGTGACGAAAATTTACCAGTTTCGCCGCCGCCAGCCAGCAGGCACAATAGAAGGGATGATTTCGTGCCGCAATCTGACCCGCCGCTACGGCGATTTCACCGCCGTCGACGGACTGAACCTGGAAGTGGACATGGGCGCCATCTGCGTCTTCCTCGGACCGAACGGCGCTGGGAAATCGACCACCGTGAAGATGCTCACGGGCTTGCTTCCGCCGACATCAGGGACGGTGGAAGTATGCGGGTTGGACGCGGCGGCGAATCCGCGCGAACTGAAACGGCGAATCGGCGTTCTGCCCGAAGATTTGGGTTTGTTCGACGATCTCACTGTCGAAGAGCACCTGCTGCTCACCGGCGCGGTCTACGGCTTGGAGCGCCAGGTAACGAACCGGCGGACCACGCAGCTGCTCCATGCGCTCAGTCTGGAGCACGGGCGGCACACATTTGCGGCATCGTGCTCGCACGGCATGCGCAAGAAGACCAGCTTTGCCATGGCGCTGCTGCCCAATCCGCAAGTGCTGTTTCTCGATGAACCTTTCGAGGCGGTCGACCCGGTCACCTCGAAGATCATGCGCGACCTGCTGCAGGCGGCGGCGCGGCGCGGCGTGACGGTATTTCTTACGGCGCATATTCTCTCCGTCGCGGAGGAGATCGCCACACAGATCGTGATGATCCGCAAGGGTAAAATCGTGTGGAATTCGCCCGCCGGCGAGCTGCCGCAATCGCTCGAAGCGCATTACTTCGATTTAGTGGAATCGCCAGTTGTGGAGGAACTGGAATGGCTCGGCTCGCCGCCATCTTAGGAGCGGTCTGGCGGGCGTTCCAGCGCGGCGAGAAGTCCATCGCGTCCCTGGCAGGCAACAATTTTTTCCTGGTCGCGGTGCTTTTCCTGGGAAAGGCCGGTTCGTTCCTGTTCCTGATTATGGGCCTGGTGGTCTTGTTCCCCTTGAGCACCGACCCCCTGCGCAAGATCCCGCCGTCGCGGCTGGCGCTTTGGCCGCTCGAAAAACGCGAGCACTTCCTGCTGCGCGCCATCAGTCCGTGGGTGAACCCCATGACGTGGGCGATTGTCGCGCTGGCGCTGTGGGCGCTACGCGGCAGCGTGACGGTCGGATTGTGGGGACTGGCGGCGGGACTGGTGGCGGCGGGATTCGTGATTTCCGAGTTGCCGCTGCCGAGAGGCGCGGCGATGTGGCGGCGCGTGCCGCATTTCCCCGGCGAACTCGATCAACTGATCCGTAAGAACCTGCGCGAGATGCTCTCCACCCTGGATTTTTACTGCGCCCTGTTACTAAGTCTGGCGACGGCGCTTTATCGTGTGTTCGGCCCGCCGCTGCCATCGGAAGCATTCATGGCGATGACCGTGCTCGTGGTGATTGCGCTCTCGAGTTATGCGCAATGCTTGTTCGGGCTCGACGGCGAGGGCGGATGGTCGCGGTACCGCCTGCTTCCCATGAGCGGATGGCGGATACTGGCGGCGAAAGACGCGGCGTTTTTGCTGGTGATTGCATTGCTGGTGGCGCCGCTCGCGCCGCTGGCGGGATTGGGCGCCGGGTTTGTGGCGCTGGCGATGGGGCGGCGGCCATCGGTGCTGGATCCGCGCCCGCAGACGAGATGGCGATTCTCCGCGGGGGCGTCGCCGGTCTATGGGATTGGACAAGTGGTGCTAATGGCCTTTGCGGCGTCGGGCATCTTTCTCACCTCGTGGTTGATCTTCTTCCCATGCGTGGCGCTGTGGGCGGGATCGCTGTGGTGGTACGGGCTGAAGATGGAGGAGCGGGACAGTGGAACAGGCTAGAGGCCAGCGAGCTTGATAGCTCCGTCGCAGCCCATCGTTGGCGAAGTCCAAAGAACGCCTTGGAGGAGACCCCTCAGGCCCGAGTTCCAAATCCAGGCATTTCGACATCAGCCGGCGCGCTTCAGACCGTCTCGGATGGCTTGCTTAAGCACGGTCTGGTAGCCGACTCCGGTCTTTTCGGCGATCTGCCGCGCCTGTTCGAGGTCGGCGATAGGGAGACGAATCGAGATGGAGCGAGTCGCGTTGCTTTTAGCCTCTTCCAGGAGTCGCTCCAGCACCTCCGGATCGCTTTTCGCAATTCTCGATCCAGTCGAACGAATCAGAGTCCCGCCCTTGAGCGCCCGGGTAAACTCTCGCAGTGTCTGCCGACGGCCTTGCGGGGTCGCGTACCAGTCGGCTTCTTCGGCGTTTGCTTTCAGCTTCATGGCGTTAATCGATTTGCGGGGCATACCTACTCCTCTCTGCCGCATTCATTTCATATGCAGTCACGGTTCGGAACAGCCTCCGGCAAATAGTGAACACGACGACCAGGTATCGTCCGGATGCCGTCTTGCCAAATAGCTTCCATCGCTTTTCCCGCTTGACAGCTTTCGCGGGGATGGCGAGGCATTTGCCGCCGGATACCTCTTCGACCTCGAAAGGCGAGACGGCGTGGCGAAAAATGTGGCCCACGTTGGCCTCGTCCCAATCGAAGCCCGCGACCTTGTTGAGCACGATTTCAGTATATACGATTAGCGTATATACGGACTCAGGCTCGAATCGGGGGCCTGAGGCGATTTGCCTTGGGAAGTGATCGTCAGGCAAGGGCATCAGGCAGACTTGGGCCTCCGTGAACGTTCAGAAATGGGCGACAGTCAAAATTACAGACGATCGGCGTCCGCACGCCACAATACGTTTTTCGCTCAAACCATGAAATCGAACAAGAAACCGCTTCCGCAAGCGCCGCTGGCGGAACTGATCGCAGGGAAGATGGGGGAAATTGGGGTTTCGATTAATGACTTAGCGGGTGCGTTAGAAATCTCATACGAGCATGCACGTAGAGTCGTTCGGGGCGAGTGTTTGCCATCGAAGCATCTGTTAGCCTCCGTCTGTGAGGCCTTGGAAATCGATCTTGGGCAGGCGGAGCGGATCGCTAGTCTGTACCAGATGCACGCGAAGTATGGAAACTTAGTCGCCGAATCGGCTGGCAAGAATTCTGAATTGGAGCCCATTGAACGAGTGTGGGATCTGCTCACACCGGAGCAGCAGCAAGACGCCATCGCAATGATCCAGGCGTGGGCGAGCAGAAATAAAACGGCCACGGGCCTACCGGACGCGACCCCATTGCCGCCCGAGTCCAAGAAGGCCATTGAGGCTAATTTCAACAGGATTAAGGAATGGCTCGACCCAAAACTGAAGAGGATGGATCTCTCTCCGGAAGAGTTCGCCCGAACGTGCCACCTTTCCAAGGCCTCGATTTATTTCTACCGAGTTGACGCGACGCGGCCCGACGTTCAATCGATGACCAAGATGTGTGAAGTTCTTGGCGTGCCTCTCGAAGAAGGTCTTGCTCAATACACCCCGAGACGTAACGGCCGAATGAAGTCTACATGAGATCACCTGACTGAGTGGTCGCCTTCGCACTGAGTGGGAACGGCTCTTCGCGGCAACAAGCGGTTGGGCGTTCTCCAGACGAGAGCACCACGAGTCGGACCAATCGACTCGACTGTCCGGTGACAGCGCGGCTTATCAACAAAAAGGCCGCTTCCTGCTATAACAGAAGTCTCATGCACGACCTGAAGAAGCTGATCCGCGAGGTGCCGGACTTTCCCAAGCCCGGCATACTCTTTTACGACATCACCACGCTGCTGAAGGATCGCGCCGGACTCGCGGGCGTGATCGACGGACTGAAGGACCACTATAAGGATCTCCATGTCGACGTGGTGCTGGGGATCGAAGCGCGCGGCTTCATCTTCGCTCCGGCCATCGCCTATGCGCTGGGCGCGGGCTTCGTGCCGGTGCGCAAGCACAAGAAACTGCCGGCGGAGATCGTGAGCGTGAGCTACGATCTGGAATATGGCAAGGACGTGCTCGAAATGCATAAGGACGCGGTCGCGCCCGGCACGCGCGCGCTGATCGTCGACGATCTGCTGGCTACCGGCGGTACGTCGGCAGCGGTCGCCAGCATGGTGCGCGAATGCGGTGGTTTGGTGGTGGGAATTGGCTTCGTTGTCGAGCTGACCTTCCTCAACGGGCGGCGGAAACTGGCCGGGAACGACGTCTTCTCGCTGCTGCAATACGACAAATGAGCGACACTCGCCGGGTGCGCCTGCGCGCGTTCGCCAAACTGAATCTCGATCTGCGCGTGCTCGGCAAACGCTCCGACGGGTACCACGAACTGCGCACCATATTCCAGACCATCTCGCTCGCGGACAGTCTCGATATGGCTTTCACTCCGGGGCGCAAGACGACGGTCGAACTCGACGATGAGCTAGCCATCCCCGATAACCTGGTGAGCCGCGCGGCGCACCTCGCGCTCGATGCGACGCGCGCCGCCGGCCGCGTGGAGATGCGTCTCACCAAGCGCATCCCCATGGGGGCCGGACTCGGCGGCGGATCGTCGGACGCCGCGGCGGTATTGCTGGCGCTGCCGGTGCTGGCCGGGCGCAGGCTCGATCTCGCCAGGCTGAGCGAACTGGCGCAACAGCTCGGTAGCGACGTGGGATTCTTCCTGCTGGGTGGGCGCGCGGTGGGAATCGGCCGCGGCACGGAACTTTTCCCGCTTCCCGACGGACCGGCGCAAAATGCGCTCGTAGTTGCGCCCGGCGTGCACGTATCGACACCGCAGGCGTATCGCGACTTGAGCCCTCGTTTGACAAGCGAATCGCAACAAAATAAAATATTTAGTTTCCAGTCTCAAGTGTGGGGCAGGGGTGTCGAATCGCTCCCTCGCAACGATTTTGAAGAAGTCGTTTTCCCGCAGCATCCCAGCCTGGCCGCTGTCAAGAAGCGCTTGTTGCGGTCGGGAGCTTCGGAGGCTCTGATGACGGGAAGCGGTTCGGCGCTTTTTGGATTGTATCCGGATCGTAACCGGATTTCAGTCGCGCTACAATCGTTGGGTGCCGATAGGGCATTTCCAGTTTCGTTCGTGACGCGGCCGCGGTATCGCCGCACGTGGTGGCGAGTGCTGGAAGAACATATTACCGGGAGAACATGGCCGCCCCAAAGCCGATACGCTCGATGACTCACGACCGTCTGCTTCTGTTTACCGGGAACGCCAACCCCGCATTGGCCACCGAGATCGCCGGCCACCTCGATATGGAGGTGGGAAACTGCATGGTGAAGCAGTTCGCCGATGGCGAAATCTACCTGCAGATTCAGGAAAACGTGCGTGGTGGCGACGTTTTCGTGATCCAGCCGACCTGCACGCCGGTGGAACGCAATCTCATGGAATTGCTGCTCATGATTGACGCTCTCAAGCGGGCCTCAGCGGAGCGCATCACGGCAGTGTTACCCTATTATGGGTACGCCCGCCAGGACCGGAAGGATAAACCCCGGGTTCCGATTTCCGCCAGGCTGGTTGCGGCTCTGCTGGAAACGGCGGGGGCCGACCGGGTTCTGACGCTGGATTTACACGCCGCGCAGATTCAGGGCTTTTTCGATATCCCGGTGGATCATCTGTTCGCGTCGCCGGTGATGATCGAATACTTCAAACGGAATCCCACTGCGGGGATCACGGTGGTATCGCCGGATGCCGGGGGTGTGGAACGCGCCAGAGCGTTCGCCAAGCGATTGAATTGTCCGCTGGCGATCATCGATAAGCGGCGGGAAGAAGCTAACATCGCCGAAGTGATGAACGTGGTTGGCGAAGTGAAGGGCCGGCACTGTTTGCTGGTGGACGATCTGATCGACACGGCAGGCACGCTGGTGAAGGGCGCGGAAGCGCTGCTCGAAAAGGGCGCGATTGGTGTTTCGGCATGCGCCACCCACGCGGTGTTGTCGGGACCGGCGCTGGAACGGATCGAGAAGTCGAGTCTGAAGGAAGTAGTGGTAACGAATTCGATTCCGCTTTCCGAGGCGGGAAAGAAGGTCAGCAGGATTAAGCAGCTGTCGATCGCCAGTTTGATGGCCGATGCCATCCGGTCGATACATGAAGAGACATCGGTTAGTGTGTTGTTTATTTAGAATTTTACGGGCAATCGAACCCACGAAAGCGGACAGGCAAGGGCAAGAATTAGCCGCAGATGAACGCCGATGAAGACAATTAGTATCTGCGTTCATCGGCGTTAATCGGCGGCTAATAATGTCTTCCGCGAACGGACTTCGAACCCGAAGGAGAATGAAGTGGTAAGAGATATCGTAGTCGCTGCCGAGGTGCGTGCCTCGCGCGGCAAGAACGAGGCGCATCGCACGCGCAGTGCGGGGCAAATTCCGGCAGTTATTTATGGATCCCACAAAGATCCCGTCGCGGTTTCCGTGAATCCGCGCGAGATCGCCAAAATCACTCGCAGTGCTACCGGCTATAACACCATCTTCAACCTGCAAGTCGCCGGCGGCGAGACCACCCCGGTGATGGTGGTCGACCAGCAGTTGGATCCCATCCGCGGCACGTTGCTGCACGCGGATTTCAAACGCATCGATCTCACCAAACGTATCCGCATCAGCGTGCCGGTTTTTACCACCGGTGAGGCCAAGGGCGTGAAGGTGCAGGGCGGCTTGCTCGAAGTGATCACCCGCGCCATTGAAATCGAGTGCCTGCCTGACGATATCCCCGAGAAGTTTGTAGTCGACGTCACCGAGTTGATGATCGGCCAGGCCAAGCGCGCGAGCGATGTGGCCCTGAGCGGATCGATGAAGCTGGTCAGTTCTCCCGATACCGTGATCGCCCACTCCGTCGCCCTGCGCGCCGAGGAAGTGGCCGCGCCCACCGAGGTCGCCGCCGTGACGCCTGTCGCCGAAGCCGCCGCTGCCGAGCCCGAAGTCATCAAGAAGGGCAAGAAGGAAGAAGAAGGCGCGGCCGACAAGGGAAAAGAGAAGGGCAAGAAGAAGTAGCTTGCCATGTTCCTGGTGGCCGGTCTGGGGAATCCGGGCGAGGAGTACGCTCTTACGCCGCATAATATGGGGTTCCTTACCGTGGACCGGTTGGCCGAGCGGTGCGGCATCCGCGTCACCCGCAAAGATTCCAGGGCTCTAATCGGTCTGGGCGAGATCGAGGACGAGCCGGTGATGCTGGCCAAACCGCAAACGTTTATGAATCTCAGCGGCACTTCGCTCCAGCCGCTGATGGAAAAGCACTCCATCGAACTGGGACAGCTGATTGTGGTGTACGACGAACTGGACCTGGGATGGGGAGCCCTGAAGATCAAGACGAAGGGCTCGGCGGCCGGTCACAACGGTATGAAGTCGGTAGTCGGCAGCCTGGGCACGAATGAGATCGTAAGGGTGCGATTAGGAGTTCACCCGGGCCATCCGTTAAACGGTGGCACGGAATACCTGCTGGCGCCGATGAAGCGCTCGCAGCGCACGGAATTGGACGGCTTCGTCGGCTATGCGGCCGATGCGGTTCGGACCATAATTGCTGAGGGCGTCGAAAAGGCCATGACGAAATACAATCGTCGCGCCCCTGGCTTAAATAACGAGGAAGCATGAGGATTTACGAAGAGCTGTTCATAGTAAAGCCGGATGCGCCGGACGAAGAAGTGGATGCGCTGGTAGAAACGCTACGAACGCAGTTAGTCACTCTGGGCGCCACGGTAGACAAGATCGATAAGTGGGGTAAGCGCCGGCTGGCTTACAGGGTGGATAAGTATCGGGAAGGCACTTACGTGCTGTTCCAGTTCACCGCCGCGCCGGAGCACGTGTACGAGTTCGAACGCCGTTTGCGCGTTACCGACTCGGTGCTGAAATTCCTGACGGTGCGCGTGGATGAAACCTTGAAGCGCCTGGACAAGCGCAAGAAGGAACGCGATAAGCGAACCGCCAAACGGGCCGCCAACGCGCCTGCAGCCCCCGCTCCGGGTCCCGCGCCCGCTTTTGCGCAGCCCGCCGCGTCAGAATCGCCGGTATTGCCCGGCATGCCGAAGGAGAGCTAACCCATGCCGGAATCCAAAGGAAGACCAGGCAGCGCGGGCCAGCGGCCCACCGGCGGCGACAAAGCTGTCGCCACCCAGAAGAAGCAATATTTCCGGCGCAAGAAGGTATGCCGGTTCTGCGTCGAGAAGATCGACGATATCAACTATAAGGACGTGAAGATGCTTCACGCCTTCGTGGCGGAGCGCGGCAAGATTGTACCGCGCCGCATTTCGGGTGTGTGCGCGCCGCACCAGCGCCGCCTCACCGACGCCATCAAAAAGGCGCGCAACATCGCCCTGCTGCCGTTCGCGGCGCAGTTCTAGGGGAGGAAACTGTCATGGAAGTCATCCTGAGAGAAGACATCGTCAATCTAGGCACCCGCGGCCAGGTAGTCAAAGTGGCGCCGGGGTACGCTCGCAATTTCCTCATCCCCAAGAAGCTGGCGGTGACCGCGACGGGGTCCAACAAGAAGATCGTCGAACAGGAACGGCAGGGCCATCTCCGCAAAGAGGCCAAGCTGCAAGGCGAGGCGCAGGATCTGGCGAAGCTGGTGAATGGCGTTTCGGTCACCATCCAGCAGAAGTCCGGCGAGAACGATCAGCTATTCGGGTCGGTGACATCGAAGGATGTGGCTGACGCGCTGGCGGCGAAGGGTTTCACCATCGACCGGCGCAAGATTCAACTGGACGAGCCCATCAAGAGCTTGGGCGAGTTCAAGGTTCCTGTGAAGTTGCACAGAGAAGTCACCGCCGAAGTTACCGTGGTGGTGGCCAAAGAAGAGTAACTGCACTAACCGGTCGCGGCTGTCGTAGCGGCAGCCGCGGCCTCATCCTGCCGGCGTGTTTCCTCCATCGCCATCAAATTTCCGTTGCCCGCCTGCGCGATCGACACCAAGCCCCAACCCATACCGGTCAGGCCATTCTCCCAGAGAATATTTCCAGTGGCAGGATCCAGGCGGTACAACCGTCCTTTGCTCGCCGCGAATAGTTGGCCGCTATCCAGCACCACGTTCACGAAGTCGGCGCCTTTGAGCGACGTAGTCCAGACCTCCTTGCCGGTGGTCCGGTCGATTGCCAGGACACAGCCCCTGATTCCGATGAACAGGTTTTCTTGCGATGCCACGGTAGCCTCCTCGATTCCAGGATAGCGAAGCGCCGACGGCCTTTTCGTCATCTAATCGAAATATGGGGCGATTACCAGCCGTCTTCTTCGCGCACGGTTCACCGATGTCAGCCTTGGGCGGCGATTCGCATGCGGCCGCGCTGCGAGCCTTCGGCCAGAGTCATGCGGCCTCGCGCGCCATTCTGATAGTCTCCGCGCATTGGCAAGTCTCGCAACCCGTGCGCGTCACTGCCTGGGATCAGGCTCCGCTGATCTACGATTTCGGCGGGTTCCCCGACGAACTCTACCATCTGACCTACCCTGCGCCGGGAAGCCCGGTGTCCGCGGCGCGCGTGGTGAACATGCTCCAGTCGGCCGGCCAGCAGGCGCGCTTCGAACGCGAGCGCGGGCTCGACCACGGCGCCTGGACGCCGCTTCGGCTCGCCTGGCCGGAGGCAACTACGCCAGTGATCGAAGTTTCGATGCCGTTCGTGCCTCCGCAGGAACTCTTCCAACTCGGCCGAGCCTTGCGCCCGCTCCGCGACGACGGCTTTCTGGTAGCCGCGAGCGGCGGCATCGTGCACAATCTCAGCCGCGTCCGCATCGAGAATAAAGAGGCGGCGGTAGACGCGTGGGCCGCGGAATTCGACGCCTGGGTGGCCGATGCAGTGGCCGCCCGCAAGCTCGATAACCTGCTGGCCTATCGCCATACCGCGCCGCACGCGCGCCTCTCCGTGCCGACCACCGAGCATTTCGACCCCTTGTTCGTGGCGCTAGGAGCGGCGTATCCGGACGAGCCTGTGGAAACCATCTTCGAGGGCTTTCAGTACGGTAATTTGTCGATGCGGAGCTTCAGTTTCGCGCCGCCATTCGATATTGCCCCGCCTCCGAACGGTCCACAAAATAACTGACTATCCGATCGCCGCGTAGCCACCCGACTCCGTTGGTCAGACCGAGGTAGATGGCATCGCCGAAGCGCGCCACGCCGGTGGCGATCCACGGCATCTCCCAACGGCGCACCGCTTGAGTATTGCGGTCCCAGAGGAGTAGGCCGCCGGGATAATTTCCGAACTCTCCGCGCCGATCGAGCGCCAGCCATACCGCATCGGGCTCGACCAGAATCGCCGATACCGACCAGTTGGCGATCTCAGGCGGGGCATAGAGATAGTACGAGGTGGTGGATGAATCGAAGTACCCGAATCCGCCAACGCCGGTAGCGCCTTCAGCGTTATAGAACGTTTTACCGAACCAGAGGAGCCCGCCTTCCGCCTGCTGCGGACCGATCTCCTCGTCGATCTCCGCCAGCTCGATATGAAGATAAGTCGTGGCTTCGTCCGGGCGGGCCTGTTGCCAGCCCTGCAGGTCGGCCTGCGGCAACGGGTACACCTTACCGCCCAGGCTGACGCCATCCTTCGTAAAGTGGAGTCGGTCGATTGCGTTCTCGGGGGCCGCAGGCGCGGCGCCAGCGGTCACTCGGGGCTCGCCTGAATCGGGATCGAAGTCTATTACCAGTTCCCGTTTTCCGTCGGTCATCGCGAATTTCGGCCCCGCCAGCACGCGTTCGGCGGAACACGGAGCGTACGAATAATGGCTCACCAGTTTGCGCGCGCGCACATCGTAGATGAACTTCTGGTTGTCGTAGGTAGCCCACTTCTCTCCCGTGCAGGAGAGCACGAGTTCCTGCACGGTGAAGCGCTCCACGCGCGTGGAGCAGTCGTTATTCGGGCCCGGTTCAATCGCCAGGGGCAAAAATTTGTCGGGATCGCCGCGATCTTCGAGCAGGATGCCGAGGCGATCTTCGGTAGTCCACCAGCACGGCCGCGGCGCCTCTTCACATGCATGGGCCGAAGACAATGCGACCACGAGATCCCACCCGTCTTCCGCCGGAATTCGCCGCAGCACCACAGCATGCGGCAGTCCGGACACGGGCGGAAGCTCTTGTGCGCCCGCTAAAGTCATCAGCCACAAAACGGCGAACACAGGCGGTCGAATCATATGCTGGCGGCATGCAACTCAGCGGCCATCCGCTACGATACTATCAAGAGCATGCAGGTCGGCCGGCTCACGCACGTGGCGCAGGTTTGCGGTATCGACGTGTATGTCCACTGGTCGGTATTCGCCATCGGTATTTTGATCCTCGTGGGCGCCATCCGCAGTCCGTTCCCCACATTCATCGGTGTGGCGGCATATTTGGGGCTGCTCATCCTCCACGAATCCGGCCACCTGGTCATGGCGAGGCGCCGAGGATACCAGGCGTTCAGCATGGCGCTTTATCCAATCTTCGGGCTGGTAAGCTTTGAAGCGCCCGATTCGCGCATCGACCGCGCCCTCATCGCTTGGGGTGGCGTTCTGGCGCAGGCCGTGGTGGCCGTCCCGCTGACGGTCTACATCGTAATCGCCGGCTACACACCGTTCGAACCGCTCAACGCCGTGCTGGCGATTCTGGGCGGGTACTCGCTTTTAGTCGCCGCGTTTAACCTGCTGCCGATCCGTCCGTTGGATGGCTCGAAAGCGTGGGATATCGTCCCGGCGTGGTTCGAGCAAAGGCGGCTGCGAAGAAATCAGCCCCCGCTTGCATATCGCTCGCCGCGGTAGACACACAATCGGCGTACAATTGAATGAGGTAGCGATATGGCTCACGGGACCCCGAATACCCTGGCGAAGTCGGCGCGATTTCACGTGCGCGCCACGGACCGGCAGGCGAGCCTCATTCGCGCTGGCGCGCAGCGAAAGGGCCTCAAGCTCACCGACTACATCATCGATTCGCTCTGTTCACAGGCTGAGATGGATTTGGCGGACCAGAACCATTTTGTCCTACCGAAAGGGAAGTGGAGTGCTTTCCTGCGAAAATTGGATCGCCCGCCGAGGATACCTGCCGGCCTGAAGCGCCTGTTCTCCCGGGTTCCGGTGGCTGAAAGCCGCTGATGGCGTCGGGCGCCGACGTAATTGAGAAGTTGTCGGCGCAGCACGATCTCAGCGCCTTCGAATGCGGGAATGCCGCACTGAATGCGTGGCTCAAACGGTTCGCGCGCACGAATTGCCAGAACGATTCCGCGCGCGTCTACGTAGCGCATCGCGGCGATGGCGCAGTAGTCGGCTACCATGCCCTCACGGCCGGGAGCATCGGACGAGGCGAAGCGCCGGAACGAGTCTCACGAGGCTTGGCCGCCCATCCCGTCGGGGTGATCGTACTCGCCAGACTGGCGGTAGATGTCGCGCAACAGGGAAGAGGGCTCGGTACAACGCTTCTCCAGGATGCTTTGAGACGCAGCGAGCAAGCGGCGGATAAGATCGGCGTCCGCGCGGTATTGGTACACGCCATCAACGAATCGGCCCGGACCTTCTACCTGCGCTTTGGCTTTACTCCCACGGCAGTCGACGATCTCAGGCTAATCTTACTCATGAAGGACCTTCGTGCGCTTCTGAGAACTCATCGTCGCTGAGTTCTTGCGTACCGCTGGCCGGAATCCGCGCTCATTTTACCGTTACCGCCTGGTTTTGCGCTTCGAGTATCTGTGCTTGCTCGCCGTGTATCACCAGCCGCACGCGGTATGTTCCCGGCTTCACGCTGAAAGCTGTCTTCAACACAAAGGGCGGCTGGGAATCCAATCTCCCCTGGTTTCCCGCGACGAAACTGCCGTTGTCGTCGAACAGGGCCACCACCGCCGTCAACCGGGCATTCCTCCTTGGCAACTTAGTCCTATCGACGGAGACTGTCGCCGTTAGTTTGACGTTCGCCGGATCGGCGCTATCCACTGCCGTGCGCAGTTCCACGGGAAGAGTCCGGATCTCCACTCGAGAAAACACGGCGTCCTTGATCTCCGGCGCGGTCTGCGCCATCTTCTCCTCACCCGCCTTGGGAGCAAAATAGCCGCTGCGAGCCTGTAAGTCATACTTCGCGCCGCCAGAAAGTTTCACTGTCAGAGGATGAAAGCTCCCGTTGGATTTGACATCCTTCGGCGTGAAACCGAGGAAGTAAATGTACTCCGGCGGATTGGCGAGTTGCCGATACGCGCCGATGAAATCGTTGCTGTTCGCGATAAATTTGCCGCCGGTGTCCTCGGCGAGCACGGCCAGCGCTTGCGCCCCGCCCTCGATTTCCGCTTTTCTGAACGGAGTCTTCGCCTCTGCCACGTTGGGATGGGCCGCCCCCGGCGGTACGAACTCGTCGATCTCGCCAGCGGGATTCACACTCGCCAGACCCAGCGCGTCCAGGGCCCCGATCACCACTCCCTCGCGAATCGCCTCATCGATCAGCTCCATCTCACCCGGACGCAGAGAGTCGGTGACAAGGAATCCCGGCGACGCCAGGATGATGGATCGCTGCCCGGACATGGAGGCCATGCGGTGCGAGAGCATTTTGAGCGAGTTGAATACCGCGTCGATCTCGCGTTCGCGCCAGCGCACTACTCGTGTCGCGGCCGCTTCGACTGCCATATTCTCGGCCACCGGATCGGGATGTCTCTGGCGCGGATCGAACACCGGGTCGCAGTTCTCCAGATCCTCGATCGCGACTTTCAGCAATGGGCTGATGCCCTCAATACGAGTCGCGCTGCCGCGGCCGACTCCGACACCGCCGGCCATCCCGCTGGCGATCGCGTAGGCCTGATAGAAGTTGAGATCCGGACACTCCCGGCCAGCCGGCCGATAGATGGAATTCGGCCGAAGTTGGAATAGGGCGTCATGAATTTTCGCGCGATCGCCGGTGAAATCCAGCATGGTTCGTCCGGAGGTGGCCACGATGGCGACGCGGTCTGCCGGCTGTACGGACTCGGAAATATTGCGCCAGGCAGCATCGCGCGCGTTGACCAGATCTGCGAACTTTATGTCGACGTCGTCGAAAACGTATGCCACCAGGCGTTCGGCCGGAACGGACTCCTGGGCTTTCAGCGATTGCTTCTCCGCCGTGGCGCCTGCGGCCGCGGCCGGTTCTTGGGCCACCGTATTTGCGCTGCGCTGCACGCTGAAATGTGCAATCTCCTGCTTACGGCTGCCGTCAAACAATCGGAAGTCTTCTTTACGCAGACCGCCAATTGTATTTCCTATGCGGTCGCGCACCACTACCGGAACCATCACCAGATTCACTTCCGATTTGAACGACACCGGCAAGCCGGGCAAGATAGTTTCCGGCAGGGCGACGCTCGGCGCAGTGGGTGGAGCGGGTGGCGGAAGTGGAACGGGGGCGGCAGTGTCGGCCTGTACGACAACCGGGGGCGGCGGTACTGCCGGCAACTGAGCGGGGGCTGGGGTTGCCGCCTGGATTGGCGCCGGAGCGGTGGACTCCGGTGGGACGGGTTCCGGATTCGTCAGCGGCTGGCGCGCTTCCACGGGGACCGGGACGGGCTCATTCGAACCTTTTCCGA
>Ga0182018_10000887_pt1 | contig 36897 bp, 22 predicted proteins | sample 812P2MmetaG_FD_120490 | JGI IMG/M metagenome (GOLD analysis project Ga0182018, IMG submission 120490) | Permafrost microbial communities from Stordalen Mire, Sweden - 812P2M metaG | ecosystem: Environmental > Terrestrial > Soil > Wetlands > Permafrost | place: Sweden: Stordalen | collected...
ATCCAGAAAGCGGTGCCGCCTCCAAAGACCGCGGGTTCTCCGCTGATCTTCCGCTGAAGCCAGTCCGGATGATCTTTGGCGAGCGTGTGTGGAGTTTTGTCGGCGTTGGCCGTAATGCACTCAGTTCCGGCGATGTAGACAAATGCGCGGTTGCCCGCTGCGTGCGCCCTTTCCGCCACCTCACGGATTGCCTTCAGCTTTTCCTCCGGGTTGAGAAAGCTCTCGTAGCGGCCCGGTATATCGTTGTCGACCTCGATGCCAAACACGCCGTCTTCCTGCGCACTTCGGACGATCCGGTCTGCATTATCGCTCTGTAGCCCATACGCGCCGATGCGCACGTAATGGGTCCAGTTCTGCTCCGCCGTATCGGGGCTCGCCTGCAGGAATGGGGATAACACCACCAAGGCAATCGTCGTGGAAGCAGCCAAGGCCCGGGTAATGCCTGACGCTCGCCAACGCCCGAGACCAGCGTTATGGAACAGAACAGACCCAAGACGGATTGGGTTTCGTATCATTGCGTTTAATAACTTTTACTTTCGTACCGCCTCGGGTGTCAAGCGTAAAATGTTGCCTTCTGAACCAGCGGAAGCTGGCATGGACAAATCAGCCCGGCCACTGTAAAAGAGAATGTCGCGAGAACGTGCGAATGAGCGCGTCAATTTGAAAGCGAGTCCTGCTGAGTGGAGCAATGCTGAACGAAGAACGGCGTCGACACATCCTGGACATTCTGAGTCGCGACGGCCGCGTTTTGGTCGTCGACCTGGCAAAACGATTCCGAACGTCCCAGGTCACTATCCGAAAGGACTTGGATGCTTTGCAGGCCCATGGCCGCATTCACCGCAGCCACGGCGGGGCCCTACCCGCGCGCGAGAGTGCACTGGAAGACCCGACTCTACGGGAGAAGGAGAAGCTCCATCGCAAGGAAAAACTGAAGATTGCGGTTGCCGCCGCCCATATGGTGCAGGAGGGTCAAGTGGTGATTCTGGATTCCGGGACCACTACTACAGCGATCGCACGGGCGCTGCGTAAGTTTGAGAACCTCACCGTCATCACCAACGCTGTAAATGTCGCCGCCGAACTCTCCGGTTCCTCGCTCGATCTCATCCTAACCGGCGGGACTCTGAGGAAGAACTCATTCTCGCTCGTGGGCCCGATTGCGGAAGAGACGCTGCGGCGACTGAACGGAGATATTCTTTTTCTCGGCGTGGACGGCTTCGACGTGCAACATGGTTTGACCACACCGAATCTGCTCGAGGCCAAAGTCAATCGGGCAATGATGGATGTGGCCCGGGTTGTGGTGGCGGTGTGCGACTCCAGCAAGTTCGGGCGCCGCACCTTATCTTCGATCGCACCCCCCTCGGGGGTGCACCATTTGATTACGGACCGGGGTATTTCGAAACCGGATCTCGCCGCATTAAAGAAGGCTGGAATCCAGGTAACCCTGGTCTAATTCTGGCTGAGCAGTCTATTTCCCTCGCGCCAGTGCTTCACCACGGAATTGCCCAAATATTCTCTCTGCGTTCTTGTGATAGATCTTTTCCAATACTGAATCCGGAAGCTCCATTCCGTAAATCTCCCAGCGACCTTGTCCCGGGTATCCCCAATAATCGAAGGATTCATCTCCGGTTTCCAGCCACCGGAAATGATTGCGATACATGGCTTCGTCCATGCCGTTATCGGTGCCAAACATGATCCGGTCCTGATACTTGATAAAGAATTCGCGGGCGCGACGAGGCTGGCGGCCCAGTTCGGCTTCCCGTGCTCCGAACTCGACCATCACATTGGGAAGAGTGTCGAGCAGATGGGAGACATAGTCGAGATTCTCCGGCCAATTCGCCATATGCAGCGCGACGAACGTCGTGTGCGGATGCTTGGCGAACATGCGGTCGCGTGCCGCCAGGAGCGATTCCTTCGTGGGGAACTCAGGTCCGTAAAAACTCCAATCCGGATGCTCGGTCAATTCTTCATATCGCTCATTGGTGTTGTCGACAGGACGAAAGAACGCTTCTGGATCGGTCGAATGAATAGAGACTGGAATACCCAGTCGCCCGCATTCCTCCCAGATGGGATCGAGGCGCGGGTCATCGATCGCAATCAGCTTCCCCGATTTGTCGCGCACGCCTAAGCCAAGGTCCTTTAATTGCTTCAGACCACGCGCCCCTCGCGCCACGGTATCGTCGAGCTGAGCCACCATCTCCTGGCTGTAGTTGGGATCATCGATCTTGCTGAAGTCAATCTGGCTGAAGACTATAAAGCGTCCGGGATACGGCTTGACCATCTCGTCGATCACCTGCTGCAGTTTGTCGCCCCACATGCCGGTGAGAATCACTACTGTCTTGACGTTGGTGTTGTCCATGATCTCCACCACGCGCCGGGGTGCCATGTGGTCGTCGATTCGCATGGCATCGTTCACGTGGTTATGAACATCAATCACGTAGTACTTGGCGCGGTCCACGTTGTGGGCCGGTGCATGCAGCATCGAAACCGGATGGAAGTCCTTCAGCAGCAGGGTTTTCTTCTCATCCGCTCCGGCGGCGGATTTGTAGCCGATTTGCCCCTGCGATTGGTCTGGTTGCGGCGCTGCACTCTGCCCGGCAGGCCGCGCCAGAGCGGCTAGAAAAAAGCAATAGGACACAATTAGTTTGATCGACATGGCCCGGCCTCATGATTTACCGCAAATTCTCTTAACAATCTCAACAAAACGAAAGTAAATGGAATCGTTCGCAATATACTTCACAGTTCTAGCTTTCGGCAAGCGGCTCCTGAAAGAGAGTCAAAAGCACGGCATGAGAATCCGATCGAAATGCACCGACGATACCCTGCGGTCATGACGCGCCTGCAGGCACTCGCGCTCGGCCTTGCCCTGCTTGGATCGGCGTTCGGTTGGAAGCCTGAACAGAATGACGCAGGCCGGCAGTCCGCCCCGGCTTCTGACCATTCCTCCACCAATCCACAGATCCGACTCTATCTCCGGACGGAACCATCATCGCGCTGCACGAGGAAGGCGGAGGAATCTCTTTGTATCGCACGGGCAGCGGCGCGGCCGACTGCAGCGATGGGAGCGCTCGCCGCTGAGTCTCCGATCCGGTTCGTCAATGGCGGCCGGTCATTATTGGTCGGCGACAGCAGCAGCAAAGACGTCATCCTCACCGTGGTCGATCTGGCAAGCGGGCAGCGCCAGGCGTGGAAACGCTTGTATTTCAGCGTTCAACGCAAAGGAAAATCAGTCGTGGTCACGCCCGATCTGAAGTATTACGCATATTATTCCCCCCGGTATTCTTCCGATCTGTATCTGGTGGAGAATCTCCGCTGACTCTCCATGGCAGTTCCTCGCCTTGTCACGAAGTGTAGCGCTTATGTTGTAGAAACTTCCCACTTAGCGCTGACGGGCAACCTGGAACTAATGCCTCAGGATTGTTTTCGACAAACGCGCAGCTGGTCAGGAGATCGAGGTCACGTTCATGCTTTTCGCCGCGGCAACGATCGCTCTTCACGCATGAATGCCGGTTCAGCATTCGGAACGGATGACGGGCGACTCAGAAGTTGACAGGAGCAAAGTCGACTTCCCACTTCTAATCCGTGGACTCCCGTTTCGATTACTTCCGTGTGGCCGACCGTTCGCTCACGAGCCACATCCGCTTCAATTTCGATGCGACTCTGTGGCATTTCGTCGATATTGTTTTGGTGTCACACCCAAGACACGTTTGAAAGCCTTGCTGAACGCCGCGTCAGAGTCGTAGCCGACAGAGTTTGCTACCTCGAACAGTTTCCTATGATCTTCCTGCAGCAACCCGGTCGCCTTATACATTCGCCAGTTCGTCAAGTATTCGAGTGGCGTTTCCCCGACCAGTTCTTTAAATCTCAATGCAAAGGCTGAGCGAGACATACCGGCTGCCGCGGCTAGTGTTTCCACCGTCCACGGATTCTCGATTCTCTCGTGCATTGCATTGAGCACTGCTCCAATTCTTGGATCGAAGATGGCGCGAAGCCATCCGCTTTTACACGTTTCGGAGCTCGATGCTATGTGGGCACGGACACACTGGATGAACAAAATATCCGCTAGCCGGTTGACCATTACTTCCGAGCCAGGTGCTGGTTGTGCCATTTCCGATGCCAGCAACTGCAAAGTCGCGTGCAGTGCGAGGCTTTGGGCTTGATCGGCCTTGACCAGTATCAACTCTGGCAGTAAACGCTTTAGGGGCTTGACGCTCATCTGGCCAAAGCTGAACCATCCCGAGATTACCGTGGTCGGGGCGCCGCCTCCGCCGTAATGGATCACGTTGCTGCGATTCTTAGGTGCGACCTCACAAAAGCTGCGCGCACGTGTGCGTGGGTTGTCCCGCAACGCGTACGAGCTCGCCGGTGCTAACAGGAAACAATCTCCGCCCGTGAGAGGAATTGGATCCGGCATCCCTCTTACGCTGAGCCAGCAATTGCCCCGCGAAACCATGCCGAAATGCGCTAACAGGGATGGCGAATTCTTGAGTGCAGACGAAGGAGGCACTCCTTCTTTCGCGTCCTCAGCTTCACGCATAAGACCCCAGGGTGCGGTGGCCTCCAAGCGGGCCTGCACCACGCTGGCCACGTGCATGGTATTGAACAGATCTGTAAGCGGATCCAACTGCAGCCTCCCTTGTGGACGATTGGACAATTTATCCGGACTAAATGACAGGTCCCGTCCATCAGCACGGACATCTACTCTATCAGTTTGGATGAATCGTACGGCTCAAGAGGTGCACATGAAACTACTTCAAATTGATTCCAGTGCTCGGTCCAGTTCAATAACTCGGAAATTAACAGCGAAGTTCGTTGAGGAATGGAAAAAGAACCACCCCGCTGGCGAGGTCATACAGAGAGACCTTTCCACAACCCTGTTGCCGCACATCACCGATGATTGGAGTGGGACCCACCTGGACCCGTCGCAGTTGACTCCTGCTCAGCGGAGTTATCTGTCCACGTCCGACCAGTTAATCGAGGAACTGCAGGCAGCGGACACCATCGTAATTGGCGCGCCCATGTACAACTTCGCGATTCCTTCTCCCCTCAAGGCATGGATCGATCAGGTGGTAAGGATGGGAAAGACGTTTGGTTATGGACCAAGTGGTGCGCGCGCACTTCTAAGCGATAAAAAAGTGTTTGTCATCACGTCGCGAGGCGGCGCCTATCCCAAGGGTACTCCGGGAGAGAAGCTCGATTTTCAGGAACCCTATCTGCGTCACATTCTCGGATTCATCGGTCTCACTGATGTGACATTCATTCACGCTGAGAACCAGGCGCGGGAGGGGGCCGGTCCATCGCTAGCAGCTGTGGCTGAAGAAATTGCACGCCTGTCGGCGGAGCAAGGCCAACAAGTTGCTCATCGAGATAAGGAAAGGAAGCATATATGAATGTGACTCTATGGATCGTTCAAGGACTTCTGGCGTTCGCCTTCATCGCTGTCGGTACGATGAAGCTGTTTGCTTACGAGAAGTTCAAAGCCCAATCCGAGAAGAAGGGACCGACCGGCATCACACGCGGCCTCGCGGCCTTCATTGGCGTCACTGAGGTTGCGGGAGGCATCGGCATCGTCCTGCCGATGGCAACCAACATTGCTCCGTCAGTCAGCCTGTGGGCTGCAGTCGGACTCTCAACCATCATGCTCCTGGCAATTGGATTTCACCTACGCCGCCGGGAGTCGCCGGCTGCGCCCGGCATCCTTTTCTTGCTCACAGTGTTTGTGCTGTTCGGGCGTTTTTCTCGCTAGAGGAAAGCAAAGGGCCAGACGCTGCCTTTGAGGGTTCTGCCCGGATCACGCGCTGACTCGGGCTTGCTGTCTGACTCTTACGAACGTAAACCACAAGGCTCGAATCCGATCCTCACATCAGGGGTCCCAGAGGTCACTATGGAACCCCAACGTCGTATCGCTCGTGTCGTCACAGTTCCTCCACTTGCGCCCGAATTTGTTGGTACTGGACACCTGGCAACGCAGGTCTGCAATCCGCTTCGTGTGGCACCAGTTGTACCCCGTGAGGTATCACACTAAGCTTTCCGCGTGGCGAATGCGGGCAGTTCGCAAGTGCTCGCTTCATCCTGCCAATCAAAACTAATCCAAGTTAGTCGAATTATTAATATTCAATCTTCACGGCTTTCTTCATGCCGTCCAGTCTAGGCTCCTCCCCACATTCGGGGCGTTGAACCATTTGCTTCCCGCCTGGTGGAGTCTCTGCCGATGCTTGACGAAGCATAAAGCATTTTTCGGCTCTTCGACTGCGGTGGCGACTGGAAAATGGGAAAGCCGCCACTCGTCATCGAGGCACGAAACGAGACGGGAGCGTCGGCTTGGAGAAGAAGGCCGTTCCATATTAAGAAGGTTTATGCGTTCTTTATGAACTTTTTACCCACTCTTTATGAGTCTTCGAGTGTGATGATGATTTGACCCCGAAGGAAAGCGGCAGGAAATTCGATTTGTCCACTCAGTCAGATTGAACGAACTGCTATTGAGTGAAGAGAACCGGACTTCGGACCGGAGAGGATTCTAACTTGAAAATCACGACAGCTTTATTGCGTAAGCCCGTAGGGGCTTCGGCCTTCCTTTCGGTGCTTGTTTTGAGTCTCGGCGTTGGCCAAGGTGTGTGCTGTTACGCACAGACTCAGACCCAACCGAACGATCAGCCGAGAGTGGCTGCCCTGCACGAACCGGTGCCTGGTGATACGAGTACGACGAATAGCACGGCAATTGTGAACGCCCAGCCCGCCGCCGCGCCCGATCCGGAAATATCTCCGGCGGTCGCGAAACAGTTCGCGGCCATGCAGGCGGAGATCGAGCAACTGCAAGCAGAACTGAAAGGCCGTGGCGCGACTGAACCAGCGTCGCTGTCCATCGGAGGATCGTCGACATCTGCCGCAGCCGCGGCTCCGGCCCCAGCCACAACCAGCGCGGCTCCGGCTGTATCGGCTGCACAAGCGCCAAGCGACGCCGCAGCCGCTAAGCCTGAAAAAAAACCGCCGACCGAGCCTTTTGCCTTTGCCGACTGGAGCTGGATGAACGGCAGTCCTCACAACAAGGAGGCGGTGTGGGATTCGAAGTTCTTCACCCCGGAAATCAGATTGGACACTGACTACGTCAGTAGCTTCAACCATCCGAAGGATGACACGCTAGGCGGATCAACCGAGATCTTTCGCTCGAATGAAGTCCAAGTAGAGCAGATCAGCTTCGGTGGTGACTTCCACTGGCAAAACGTTCGCGGCCGGATATTGACTCTGGGGGGGATGTTTGCAGTAACGACGCCAAGGAATGACGGCAGCGTGGGACGCGGCCAATGGGACCTTCGTGGCGCGTACAAGTACTTTGGCGAAGCCTACGGCGGTTACCACGTCAACGTGAATCACGGGCTCAACGTTGACGCAGGAATCTTCGTTTCCTACATCGGCCTCTTCAGCTACTGGAACTTCGATAACTGGGCGTATCAGCCCTCGTACGTATCGTCCAACACACCCTGGTTCTTCAATGGTTTGCGCATCCAATGGTTCCCTACCGAAAAATTGAAGATTGAGCCCTGGATCATCAATGGATGGCAATCCTATGCCAGGTACGGCAACGTGCCCGGTCTGGGCGGACAGATTCTATACCGTCCGAATGCGAATCTTTCGTTCGTCTTCAATAACTACGGCATGGGCGAAGATACGCTGGGTCTTAACGGCGCCCGCTCACGTTTACACACTGACAACAGCGTCGAGTACAAGTACTACGACCACCCCGAGAAGACTCTGGACAAGATGGCTTTCTCAATCACCGGCGATCTGGGATGTGAATACGGTGGAGGAGTGAGTTGTCTCGGGGACAAGAAGACAGCGGGCCAAATCACAGCCTACAAGCAGGTCTTCGCGGGGTGGATGATCTACGACCGCACGTGGTTCAAAAAGGACAAGTACGCAGTAACTCTTGGCGGCGGTGTGCTGGACAATCCGGGCCGCTATCTGACGCTGCTGCAACCGATCAATGGAGCGGACGCGGTTTCCGGATCGCCATATTTTCCGGTGTTTCCCGGGTCGGTGTATAAGGCCTGGGACAATTCCGCCAGCTTTTATTACATGCCAAAACAGTACATCAGTTTCGTCTGGGAGTTCGGTTATCGCCACGCGAATCAGCCATATTTTACGGGGCGAGGTGGAATAACGCCTCCGAACGGCAACAACGGTTCTCCCGCCGATTATGTCTGCAATGACGGAAGTTCGACCGGGTTTGGGTGGGCGGTAAATCCCTCCAACCCCATCGACCCGAACGGAGCCAACCTCGGCCTCGCGCAATCGACCTGCAACGCGAATTCGCATGGCGGACTTTGGACCCCGGATCTGCGCAAGGATGAACCCAGTATTCGGATGGCCATCATGGTGAAGTTCTAGCTTGGCGAGCACCGGGGGCAGAGACGACAAAATGCGCGACATGAACCGGAGCACCGTTCGACAGCTGACTGCACCTGTTGGGCTGCTCCGTTTTTTCTTTGCCCTCTCTTTGCCGGCCGTGCTGGCCCTGACGGGCTGTAGCGCACATGCAGACCCGGCGGCTGAGGCACCTCCGCCGGCGAACATCGTACCTGGAAAAGATCCCGGCCTGTTCGCGGTGGACCATCCCGAACAATTTCCGCTCGCAGCGGCCGTTGAGCACTCCACGACCTCCGAGTTGGTGGTCACGGGCGCGGTTACGCCCGACATCGCGCGCAATATTCCAGTGGTCTCGCTCGCATCGGGCCGCGTGGTGGCCATTCGCGCGCGACTCGGCGACACAGTGCAAAAAGGCCAGCTGTTACTCACGATTCGCAGTGACGACGTTGCGGGAGGGTTCGACGCCTATCGCAAAGCCGTCTCCGACGAACTTCTCGCGCGGAAGCAGCTAAATCGAGCCGCGGACCTGTATGCCCACGGCGCCATCGCGCAGCAAGACCTCGAGGTCGCGCAAGACACCGCAGATGATGCCAAGGTCACACTCGATACCGCGACCGAGCATCTTCGGCTCCTGGGCAACGATCCCGACAAGCCCATGGGCATCGTGGACATCGTTGCGCCCACCACGGGCGTGATTACCGATCAGGAAGTGACGAACGCGGCGACCGTGCAGGCCTACTCATCGCCCAGCCCGTTTACGATTTCGGATATCTCGTCTGTTTGGATTGTCTGCGATGTGTACGAGAATGACCTGGCTACGGTCCGGCTGGGGGACATCGCGGAGATCACCCTGAACGCGTATCCCGACCGACCGTTCAAGGGGAAGGTCAGCAACATTAGCACCATCCTCGATCCGAGTATTCGCACCGCCAAGGTGCGCATCGAAGTGCAGAACCCCGGAATCATGAGGCTTGGCATGTTCGTGAGAGCCACGTTCCATGGCCAGACCAGAGAGATGCACACCATTGTTCCGTCCTCTGCGGTACTGCACATGCACGATCGCGATTTTGTTTTCGTTCCCGCGCCCGACAAGAAATTTCTCCGCGTAGAGGTGGTCGGTGGAGACGTGCTCACCGAGAACACGAAATTGCAGGAAATCAAGTCAGGCCTGAAGCCAGGGCAACCGGTGGTCACGAACGCGCTGGTTTTGGATCACGTGCTCGCGCAATAACGGAAGGTGCAAACCGACACAGCCTCGCGGGCGCGGCTCATGCCAGACATTCCAGATCAGCAGCCGTGCAGAGCGGCTGAGTCGGCGCATCTGCAAGCCAGACAGGACAGGGAATGATTCGGGCTCTAGTAGACTTTGCGCTCAACAACAAATTTGTAGTACTGGCCATCGCCTCCCTGCTGGCCGGCTGGGGAGCTATCTCGTTCCACAACCTGCCGGTGGAAGCCTATCCCGATATCGCCGACAACTACGTGACGGTTATTACTCAATGGCCGGGCCGCTCGGCGGAGGAGGTGGAACAGCAGGTCACGATTCCAATCGAAATACAAATGTCCGGAATGCCGCACATGACCTTTCTACGGTCCGAGTCCATTTTCGGCCTGTCGTTCGTGATCATGATTTTCGACGACAGTTCTGAGAACGACTGGAACCGCCAGAAGGTGCTAGAAAGGCTCACCCAGGTCAATCTCCCTCCCGGACAAAACCTTCAACCTCAAATCGGCACCGACTGGAGCACCACGGGCCAGATCTACTGGTACACACTGAGAAGCACAAATCCTCGCTACGACCTGATGGAATTGAGATCGATCGAAGACTGGGTTCTTCTCAAGCAATTCAAATCCGTTCCCAATGTGGTGGATGTTTCCGACTTCGGGGGCACGGTGCGTGAGTATCAGGTGCGGGTGGATCCCAACAAACTGGTGTCGTACGGCCTCAGTATCGGACAGGTCGAGCAGCAATTGGCCAACAACAACATCAATGCCGGGGGCAGCTTTGTTGAAGAAGGCCTACAGCAGATGAATGTTCGCGCCCTCGGGCTATTCAGCAGTGTGCAAGACATCGAGCAGACCGTCCTAAAGACTCAGACCGGGACCGCCCTTCGGGTGAAAGATATCGCAGACGTAACCCAGGGTCCGAAAATCCGGTTGGGCCACATGGCGAGAGCCAATCACATGGAAGAGGGGCGCATCATCGACGAGCCCGACGTCATTCAAGGTGGTGTGCTGATGCGCAAAGGGGCGGAAGAGCAACCCACGCTCGACGCCATTCACAAGAAAGTGGACGAACTCAACAACGGCCTCTTGCCCCCCGGTGTGCAGGTCGTTCCTATGCTGGATCGCAGCGATCTGCTTCACTTCACCTTGCACACCGTGATGCACAACCTGGTCGAAGGCATGATTCTGGTCAGCATCATTCTTTTTCTGTTTCTCTTGAATGTGCGGGCCGCGTTCATCGTCGCGCTCACAATTCCGTTCTCTCTGCTCTTTGCCTCGATCTGGCTGGACTTGAGCCATATTCCAGCGAACCTTCTCTCTCTAGGTGCGTTGGATTTCGGAATGGTGGTGGATGGCGCGGTGGTCATGGTGGAAAACATCGTTCGACACGTGAGCCGCCTGAACAACGGTTCCGGGGCGATAAAACAGACGTCCGCGGAAGCGATTCGTGAGGCGGCGCATGAGGTGCAACGGCCGGTCTTTTATGCCATCGCCATCATCATCACAGCCTATTTGCCGATCTTCACGCTGCAACGGGTTGAGGGCCGGCTCTTCCGGCCCATGGCCTGGACGGTCGCGCTCGCTCTGCTCGGTGCCATGACTTTTTCCGTTCTCGTCGCACCGGTGCTTGCGGGCATATTTTTCCGCAATGGTGTTCATGAACGGCGCAACCCGGTGATGGATTACCTGACTGCACGCTACCGCGAAGGGCTGCGCTGGGCGGTTCCGCATCGCTGGGTAGTAGCTGGTGTTGGCATCGCGGCCCTGGCTGGAACGCTCTTCCTGGGCTTTGGCGGCATCATTGGTGCAGAGTTCCTGCCGCACCTCGATGAGGGCGCGATCTGGGCGCGAGGCACTCTGGCCAACAGTACAAGTCTCACCGAAGGCGAACAGTTCACCAAGAATGAGCGTTATGTTTTTGCGTCGTTTCCGGAAGTGAAAACGGTTGTCTCGCAGGTGGGCCGTCCCGATGACGGAACCGACACCGGCGGATTCGGTAACACGGAGTATTTCGTCGACCTAAAGCGGAAGGACGAGTGGAGGCCGGTTTTCCATCGCAATAAAGAGGAACTGGTCGCTGCCATGAATCGCGCGGTGGAAAAGTATCCTGGTGCGATCTGGAACTTTTCGCAGCCCATCGAGGACAACGTCGGAGAGACGATGACGGGCACCAAGGGCTCGCTTGCGCTCAAGATTTTTGGGGACGACCTGAAGACTCTTGAGCAGACAGGTGAAGAAGTCACCGTCGTGATGGCGGACATCCCTGGTATGCATGACGTCAAACTTTTACGCGATTTTGGCCAGCCAAATCTCGACTTGACCGTGGATCGCCGCCTGGCGGCTCGGTTTGGCCTCAACATGGCGGACATACAAGACGCCATCCAGACCGCCGTGGGCGGGAATGCTGTGAGTCAAGTGCTGATCGGCGAGCAGCGCTACGACGTGGTGGTGCGGTACCAAGCCCCCTACCGAAATACTCAACAGGCCATCGAGAGGGTTCGTTTGCTTTCGCCCTCCGGCGAGCGAGTGTCTCTGGCGCAATTGACCAGCGTAGAGGTCAAGGACGGCGCGTACGACATCTACCGCGAAGGCAACAACCGCTATCTCGCAGTAACGTTCAACGTAAGGGGCCGCGATCTGGGCACCACGGTCGAAGAGGCGATCAAGCGGATTGGCGAGAAAGTGAAGCTGCCGCCGGGCTATGCCATCGGCTGGTCGGGCGAATATGAAAACGAAAAACGAGCGGAAGCGCGTCTCGCTCTGATTATCCCGCTGACGATTCTCGTCATCTTCATCATTCTCTACACCATGTTTCGCTCTTACAAATGGTCCCTGCTCATTTTGCTGAACGTTGGCCTGGCTCGCGCTGGAGGTTTCTTGGCCCTGCTGGTTACGGGAACGTACCTCAGCGTGTCCTCAGGCGTGGGCATGCTGGCGCTGTTCGGCGTGTCGGTGCAAACCGGTGTCATCATGCTCGAATACATCAACCAACTTCGTGCCCGAGGTTACTCGATCCCGGACGCCGCAGTCGAGGGCGCGGTGCTGAGGCTTCGCCCCATCATGATGACCATGCTGGTGGCAACCCTTGGACTTCTGCCCGCGGCGCTGTCGCATGACATCGGATCGGATTCGCAGAGGCCCTTTGCTATCGTGATCGTGGGCGGACTGATTTCCGATCTGCTCTTGAGCATTGTCTTATTACCCACGTTTTATGTTTGGATCGCGAGAGAGGGCGATCAACTTCCGGAACTGGAGGCGTCCCTTGAATAGTCTTTTCCTGCTCCGGAAGTTCAGAGCGAAGATCAGCGCGGGGGTAGTTGTCTACGCAATGACGGCATGCGCTCTGGCCGGTCCGGCATTCGCCCAAAGCGCAGGACCGACAAGCATCACGCTCGATGAAGCCATCCAAATGGCGCTCCAGCACAACCACAACCTGCTGGCGGCTCGAACCACGATTCAGCAGAGCCAAGCCGAGGAGATGACAGCAAACATGCGGCCCAACCCGTCTCTGTTTATGGATTGGGAGTACCTCCCGCTCAACCATTCCGCCCAGAACGCGCAATACCTGCACGATTCAACCGAAGGCGATGTCGGTCTCAGCTATTTGTTGGAGCGCGGGAAAAAACGGCAACACCGGCTGGCGGCGGCCAAGGACATTACCGCGCAGACGCGCTCACTGGTGACCGACAATGAGCGCGGTCTTATCTTTAATACTGCCTCGCTGTTTGTGAACGTGCAGCTCGCTGAATCGACACTCGAACTCGCAGAAAAGGATTTGAAGAGCTTTCAGCAAACGGTCGACCTCGGTGAGCTGCGCTACAACAAAGGCGCGATCAGCGAGGACGACTATCTCAAGATCAAACTACAACTTCTGCAGTTTGAGACCGACTATCAGCAGGCAGAACTGGCAAAGATCCAGGCTCTGTCCGATCTTCGGCAACTACTTGGCTACGAATCCGTTTCTCCAGACTACGACGTCGCAGGGCCGTTCGACTACCAAACCCTGAAGGGAAATCTGGAAGACTTTCAATTAAAGGCGTTGCAGAACCGGCCCGATCTCCGTGCAGCCCAGCAAGGCGTAACCGCGGCCAGCAGCCAGTACGAACTGCAGAGGGCGATTGGCAAGCAGGATGTTACCGTGCAGGGCAACTATTCGCACGTCAATGGAATCAACGCTGCCAGTTTCTACGGAAGCATCCCGTTACCCATCTTTAATCGCAACCAGGGCGAAATCGCGCGAACGCGCTTCGCTATCACGCAAGCACAAGAGCTGGAGAAAGCCACCAACAGCCAGGCGCTGACGGATGTGCGCGATGCTTATGAAGGACTGCGCGTCAGCGACCGGATTGTTCAGCTCTACCGATCGGGCTATCTCGACGTGGCGCAAAAAGACCGGGACATCGCCGAGTACGCCTACCAGCGCGGCGCAGTGAGCCTGCTTGACTTTCTTGATGCCGAGCGCAGCTATCGCGCGACTCAGCTTGCCTATCGCCAGACCCTGGCTTCATACTTGCTGGCTCTGGAGCAGTTGCGACAGGCAGTGGGTACGAGGGCGCTGCCCTGATTCCGTAACAAGGTTTCGCGTGTCCTTTCAGTTTAAGGTTCACTCCGGCCGGGCGCAGAACCCGGGCTCTTCTTCGAGAATTGCCCGCGTACCATGGGAACGCAGTAGATTCCACGAAAAGACATCCGGAACGCAGCTGATTCAGGACCTGCAGGCCGAGCACCAATTTAGATTCTATCAATATCAGCCACCGTCCGGAACGGACAAGATCATGCGCCTTGAGCGACGAACTTCCTGTTTGCCCGTTATCTGTCCGAGATCACCGGAAGCCGCAATGAATGTCTGCTTTCACGGAAACTTTAGGGGAACTGAAGAACGGGTTTTGCTCCCGCGCAGCTATCGCGAGAAGGGCCGAAGACCGAGAGCCTGGAGAATGTGCGCTCTCCTCCCACACCTGGAAGCGATCATGCTCCAAGTGTCGAGCGTCAATACGCGCGGACGCGAGAAAGCGAATCGCGCGAATTCCATGGGATTAAACCTCTAGAAATATAGAAGCTAGTCTGATCGGCTCTCTGATACCTCGAACGTGATCCAAAACATACAGCCATATCGATCAGTAGGTTAAAATTTGGCGTATGCGAGTGCAAATCCGCGCCCGGCAGATCGCAAGAATCTATGCAATGTGGCTACTGATCGCCCATTGTGTGGTGGCTCAGACGCGAGTGCCGACCGACACACCGCCCCCGAATGGCGAAGAAATACAGCTGCACGCCTACCTCGAACATGCTGCGGAAGCGATGCACAAAGGCGACAACGCGGCTGCAGCGCAAGCTCTGAGGAGCGCATTGAGAATCGATCCGCATTCACTCGCCGCACTAAACAATCTGGGAATTGTGCTGGCCCGGATGGGGCGACCTGCCGAGGCGATCCCGTTGTACGAAGACGCTCTAAAATTTCACCCTGAGGACCCTTCGACAAAACGCAATCTGGCCATCGCTTACTTTAAAGCCCAACGCTATTTGCCGGCGTGGCGGTTGCTGCGGCCGATGGCGGCAAAATATCCAACCGATTTTCAGATTCTCGACTTGGCCGGCCTCTCGCTCTTTGCTCTGGATCGTTATCCGGAAGCTGCCGCGTACCTGGAACGCGCGAATCACGTCGAGCCATCCGATCTGGAGACCCTCGATATGCTCGGCAAGGCGTACCTGCGGATGAAGGATTACAAGGCGCTGACTGACGTCTTCGCTCGAATCATGCAGGTGAGTCCAAACTCAGCATCCGCTCACATCATGATGGGCACGGCTTATGATGAGATGTCGAATCGACCGGAAGCCATTAAAGAATATCAAGCGGCGGAGCAGGCAGATACCAACTTCATGGGCGTACATTCCGGCCTGGGTTTTGAATATTGGCGAGAGGGTGAGAACGAAGTTGCGGAGAAAGAATTTCGTGCAGAACTACAACGCTTTCCAAGCGATCCCGTCTCAAACTGTATTCTCGGTCTAATCCTCCTGGATAAATCGCGGCCCGCAGAGGCCGAGCCTCATTTTCGCGCAGCCCTGGCGGCGAATCCTCGTTATGCCGAGGCACTGTTTGGTCTGGGGAAGACTGAGCTGGCGCTGCAACATCCCCAAGCGGCGGTTGAGCCACTTCGCAAAGCCATCGGGATTGATCCCAACTACTTCGAGGCCCACTTTGTTCTCGGCAGTGTGTTGCGGCAGCTAGGAGAGACTGCCGCAGCAGCGAACGAACAAAAGATTGCGCTTGGTATCCAGGAGAAACGCAGGGCCGAGGCGATCAAGCGGAACGAGATTCGCTGAAGGCTCTGAGCAAAGAACTCTTGATCCTTGCCGACAATCGGGAAGCAAAAGCGCACGCCGAGGCGTGCGCTTCTGGTAGCGGTTAGACGCCAGCTAAAAGCTAACCTTAGCGCCAATCTGAACATTGCGTGGATCGTGCCATCCGTTGACGGTACCGAAGCTTGCCCCGTCGTCCACGCCTGTGTCGATCGAACTGGGGTTGCCGTGATTGAACGTATTGAAAGTCTCGAGACGGAGTTGCAAGGCGACTCGTTCGACGAATCTTATGTTCTTGATGAGCGACATGTCCCAGACCTGCAATCCGGGTCCATAAATTGCGCCCACTGGGGATGTGCCGAAGTGGCCCACTGCGTCGGTGAAGGCCGCCGTATTGAAGAATTCCGCCGCGGTTTTCGGACCGCTGGCATTGCCAATCTGATCGGCACGGATCTGAACTGTGCTGCCGGACCGCGTCATGCCCAGACCGCCGGGATAGAGTGGACAAGAAGTAGTGGTGGCCGAGATGGTGCAGCCGCCTTCCGAAGTCGGCACGGTGACCGCGCCGAAGGGGTCCGAAGCTTGGATAATCGAAAGTGACTGACCTGTCTGGATGGTGGTGATGCCGGAGATTTCCCACCCGCCGAGGACTTTGCCGACGAAGCCGTTCTGGTTCCTGTAGAACGGCAGATCGTATACGTAGCTGGCGATGAACATCTGGGGAGTGTTCAGGGTAGAGGGCCCGTAGCTCTGCCCCAGGTTGTAGGTATTGTATGTCGCCAAAGCCCGGTCCTCGGGGCTCGTCGTGAGTAGCCTGGACCAGGTGTAGCCAAGTTGCAAAGTTAGGCCCCGGCTGAAGCGGTGGTTCAACGAAGCTTGCAGGGAATTGTAGTTGCTGGTGAAGACGGGATTGCGGTCGGTAATTACGCCGTACCCGGCAAATGGACGTATAGCGTTCACGTCGGATCCGGGACTTGCCAAACGTGCGGCCAGCGTGGGTTGATTGATATCCACGTCACCCAGCAGATGCGTGCCCCTTGTACCCACATAGCCTATTTCGAGGACAGTGCCGGGCAAGATTTCCTGCTGCAAGGAAAGGTTGTAGTCCATGTAGCTCGGCACCTTGAAGGTTGGCGTGCCAGTTGCGATTAAGCCGTTTGGGCCGAGCGGAGGGCCCGCCAGTTGCCCACCAAGAGGGTTATCGAACAAATTCAGGTTGCTGTTGCCGTTGTTGTTCACAGTCACAGTTTGGACCAGTGGCGGGTCGGTAAAGGCATTCTGCTCCCAGATACCATTCAGCGTGCGGTCATAGAAGATGCCGAAACCGGCGCGGACGGCCATCTTGCCATCTCCGCGCGGATCCCAGGCCAGACCCAGCCGCGGTCCCCAATTGTTGTTGGAGTTGGCATTGACGCGGCTGCCGAAGGGTGAGCAAGATACCTGCGGAGCGACAGCTTGCGCCGTGGTGCAAGCTGTGCCACTAGGAAAGATAAGTCCATTGGCATAGGTTGCTGCGCTTATCGGGTTGCCGCTGGCTGTCACTCCGGTCATATTTCCAGAGATGGGATCGATGACCGCAGTATTAGCCGGATTGAACAAAACAGGATTGAAGTTAGTCAAAGTGTTGTTGCTGTCAGTGGGCGATGGGAAGTAGCTCCATCGAACGCCGGCGTTCAATGTCAGGCGGGGAGTGATCTTCCAGTCATCCTGGACGTAGACTTCGAAGTTCACATATCTAAGGTGCGGGATCGTGTCCTTGCTCGGTTGCGTATAGCTGTCCGCTTGCCCCAGCAGGAAGTTGGCGAATGCCGGGTTGGTGTTCGTGGGACTGAAACTGAATGTCGCGAAACCGGAGGAGGCGTTTTCCGTCTTCTGCATCCACATCGCAGTAAAGCCGGCGCGGATGGTGTGATTCCCATGCTGGATGGAAAGATTGTCGAATATGTTCTTGTCGATGTTGCGCTCAAAGTAGGGCGCGCTTCCGTTACCCAAACCAGTAAGTGCTGGCACCGCCTGCGTCCCACCCGTGAAGGATACATCAGGTGCTCGACCGTTCGGATCCGCGTACTTGGTATTGTTGGTGAGTTGGCTGAGAAAAGCCGGAGAGTTTGCGACTCCGCTGAGAGTGGAATTGATCGCACCCCACGCGTCCACATATTCGATTTCGTTCACCACCTTCGGCGAGATCGTCGCGCTCGCGTTCACGACCAGATTGCGGCCGGGCGCATTCACCGATGTAGTTTCTACTCCAGGGTAGTTTCCGCCCCCCCAGAGCGAGAACGGCTCATTCTGCGGGACAACATCTTCCATGTAGCGCCCGAAGACGCGGACTCTGTCGCCTACGTTCTGATCGATGCGTATAATATCCTGACGAAAATTGTTTAACTGGCTGTAGTTGGTAACTAGCTGTCCCGTGGAAGTATTCGGCGGGTTGTTCACCATAAAGGCGTTTAGATACGCGGTGGCATTCTTGCTGTAGCAGGACGGGCTAATGGTGGATACGCCGCCAGCGGTGGTCACACATCCCGCGGGAGCAACGCTAACCGGGCTCGTGAAAGAGCCGGCAAGCTCCGCGGGGGTGGGCACATTGATAATATTCAGGCCCGGCGTGTTTGCTTTACGCCATTCCTCCGACCAGAAAAAGAATGTCTTGTCCTTCTGAGGGTGGTAAAGCTTCGGGATAAAAAGCGGGCCACCGAGGGTGAACCCAAAGTCGTTGTAGCGCTCAATTGGGACGGTGTCTGCGGACGAAAGCGGCTGACCGGCCGCAATAGAGGCCCGGCCGCCAAACGTATTCGCATTATAAAAATTGTTGCGGTTGAATTCGTAAGCGCTGCCATGCCACGTATTCGTTCCCGACTTGGTTGCAACTACGATTTGACCGCCGCCACTGCGTCCGAACGCCGCATCGTAGTTGCTGCGCTCCAGCGTGAACTCCTGGATGGCATCGATGCTCGGCGTGTTCAGCAAGGTTCCGTTCGAACCGCTGTCGTTGATGTCAGCCCCGTCCACCGTGTAATTGTTAGCTCCTGTGCGCGCTCCGTTCACCGAAATCGAGGTATTGTTCGCTAAACCGAAACCGACTTTATCCGGCAATTGATTGGCCACACCGGGTTGCAACAGGATGAGCTGTTCGAAGTTGCGGTTGTTCAGCGCCAGCTCTCGAACCTGCTCGCCTGTGACGGTCCCCGATTCCTCCGCTGTGGTTGTTTGAATCGCGACGTTTTCCGCCGTCACCTGGACGGTTTCGCTAGCACTTCCGGTTACCAATCCCACATCGAGTGTGTGTTTTTCCGCGACGTTGAGAATTACGTCTTTAGCCACGAACGTTTCAAATCCACTGTTCTTGACGGTGACCGTGTACCGGCCTGCCGGAAGATTCGTAATATTGAAACTGCCGGTGTCGCTGGTGGTCACGGAGCGGATGTCCGCTCCGGTTTCCTCGCTGTGAACCACCATCGTCGCGCCAGCCACAACGGCTCCGCTGGCATCCCTTACCGTGCCTGTGAGAGTTGCCGCCAACTCTTGTCCCAAACCTGCAGCTGACAGGCTTAGGATTATTAGGCAGACCGCTAGAAATGAAGAAGACTGGCTCTGCATAACTCCGCAATCATCTCTGGTTGAGCCTCTGCGCATGTTCCACGTCAATTTCGCCATCACAGGACCTCCTCAAACCGACTTCCTCAAATGGGCGTTACAAATGAGCCACTAATCCAAACGCACTATGCTATATAGCACGCGATGGTTCGTAGTCAAGAGGAAAAAAGCAATCGGCCAGAGAAAATTGTTGGATAGGGCCGGGCGATTCATCCTCCTTCGTCGGAAGAGGATCGAGAGAGAAGAGGTTGTAGGTCAAAACGCTCTCTGAATGGGGAGGGAATTGCGTCAATTGCTATGAAATACTCGCGGACGCTCAAATCCGGTTGCACACACCCAACATCCGGTACGGGAGGTGCCTTTTTCTGTAAGGTAGTCCTCATGAAAACACCATCAATGCCATCCCTTTCAAGAATTGAGCTTTACATCAAAGTCACAATAAGCTATATAGCATAGGGCGCTGCAAGTGACCGCACCCGGGGCTTGACGTATCCTGGGGCCTTGCCTAGCCGGCTCGCCGTCCAGGAGAGTCTGGAAACAATAAACATGTCTGGAAATCATCGCAACAGGACACCCGCCTACAAAAGAATCCAAGGCGAGATCCGCGACCGCATCGCTTCCGCTAGGCTGAAACCGGGGGATGCGGTTGCGTCGGAGCGCGAACTGGCCAAGACCCACAAAGTGAGCCTCATGACGGCTCGCCACGCCCTGGCCGGACTGGAACACGAAGGAATCGTCGAACGCCGGCTCGGTGCAGGTACCTTCGTTGCCGTGCCCAAAATCCACTTTAACAAGTTGATGAGCTATACAGAACAAATGTCGAGCCGTGGTTTGGCTCCGCGCTCCCGGGTATTGGTGGCAAAGGTGATCGAGGGCGAGCCGGAAGTTGCGGCCCGGCTTGGGCTGCCGGCAGCCAGTCAAGTGCTAAAAATCCAACGACTCCGGCTTACAGGGGAAGAGCCGTTCGCGCTGGAAACCTGCTACTTGCCCGCGGCCGATTTTTCCGGCCTGGCATCGGCCGCTCTAGGAAGAAGTTCCTTGTTTGCGATTCTCGAGCATGACTATGCGACGAAATTGGCATACGCAGACGAAGAAGTCGATGCCACATCAGCGGACGCCAGCATTGCGGAGATGCTTAGTGTACCTCCGGGCGCGTCTCTGCTGCGCATTCGCCAGACCATCTATTCGGTCAAGGGCAAAGCTACGATTTACGGAGTTGGTTTCTACCGCTCAGAACGACACACCCTGTTTATCCGACGCCTGCGCTAGGACCGTGTAGCCGCGAAGAGAGGCCATGATGCATCTAATATTCGCAATGATTCTCGCGAGTTTTATAGCATTATCCGGCACACCGAATCAGGCAACGCCGCCGCAAAGCCCGGCTCCAAGATTCGTCAACACCCTGATGCCGCAACCGGCGCATCTTTCCACGCGGGAAGGACGGCTCACCCTCACACCCTCCTTTGCTGCCATCACGGACGGCTATCGGGACGCTCGCCTCGACGCCGCCATAGCGCGCAGCCTTGATCGCCTAAAAACTCAGACTAGCATTTCGATACCTACATCTCCGCCAGCCTCCAGCACATCCGGGGCGCTGGTGGTCAGTGTCGACGGACCTGGAGAAACCATCCAGTCGGCCGACGAAGACGAGTCCTACTCTCTTGAAGTCACGCCCTTGGGTGTAGGCCTCCACGCCGCTACTGTGGTCGGAGCCATGCGCGGTCTCGAAACTCTGCAACAGCTGGTGCAGTCTGATGCGACTGGTTATTTTGTTCCTGCAGTATCAATTCGCGACACCCCACGTTTTCGCTGGCGCGGCCTCATGATCGACTGCGGACGTCACTTCATGCCGGTCGACGTTATCAGACGCACTCTCGACGGGATGGCCGCTGTTAAGCTTAACGTCTTCCACTGGCATCTTAGTGAAGACCAGGGCTTCCGCATCGAGAGTCGAGCTTTCCCCAGACTCGCTGGGTTGGGCTCTGACGGACTTTTCTATACCCAGGAGCAAGCCCGCGAAATTGTTGCCTATGCGCGCGACCGCGGCATTCGTGTCGTACCCGAGTTCGACATTCCGGGGCACACCAGTGCATGGTTCGTCGGATATCCCGATCTCGCCAGCGCGCCCGGACCCTTCCACATCGAGCGGGAGTTCGGTGTCTTCGATCCGGTGATGGATCCTACGCGAGAAAGCACTTATAAATTTCTCGATACTTTTATTGGAGAAATGGCGGCCATCTTTCCTGATCACTTCATGCACATCGGAGGTGACGAGAACAACGGCGTACAGTGGAAGGCCAATCCGCGTATCCGGGCCTTCATGCGCGAACACAATCTCCAAGACACAGCCGCGCTACAAAACCATTTCAACCGGCGGCTTCTCAAAATTCTTGAGAAGCATGGCAAACATGTGATCGGCTGGGACGAAATTCTCAATCCCGACCTGCCCAAGGACATCGTCGTTCAGAGCTGGCGCGGCTTCGATTCACTCGCCACCGGAGCCAGAAATGGATATAGCAGCATTCTGTCCGCTGGTTACTACTTGAATCTTATGAGCACTGCCGCAGCACACTACATGGTGGATCCGTTGCCCCAAGCAAGCGGACTTAACCCTGAGGAGCAGGCACGCATCCTCGGCGGAGAGGCCTGTATGTGGACTGAGCAGACCGCCTCACAAGACATCGATTCGCGCATCTGGCCCCGTGCCGCAGCCATCGCCGAGCGACTCTGGTCGCCGCGTGACGTAGACAATGTAGACGACATGTATCGTCGACTTACCGTCGAGTCGCTGCGACTGGAAGCTTTAGGTCTCACGCACATCTCTCAGAAAGCAGCGAGCCTGCGCCAGTTGGCCAGAACCCAACAGATCGGTCCGCTGCATATCCTGGCCTCCATTCTCGCCCCTGTTACTTTCAACGAGCGCGCACACATTCAGCATCCGAATCAACTCACGCCACTCAATCAATTCGTTGACGCTCTTCCCCCCGATCCACCATCGCGCCACAATTTTGAGCTGCTCATGAGCGCCTATCTGCAAGATTCCGCGACCCGATTGCAGCAAGAAGCCGAACTTACTACCAACTTCAAAGCTTGGATCGCGGCAGAACCTGGACTCCTGCACTTGATGGCTGGCTCGCCCCTCCTTGCCCAGGCCGAACCGCGAGCTCAGCAGCTCACCGTACTGGGCACGATGGGTCTCGAAGCGGTTTCTTATCTCTCATCCGGACTGCCTGCGGCTGCGGGTTGGAGGGCTGAGAAACTGGCTGTCTTGGACGAAACCGAGAAACCGCAAGCGCTGGTCCGCTTCACAGTTATCAAGCCCTTGCGTGATCTAGTCAACGCGGTTCCCGAGGCGCCTAACAAATAACTGTCGTTGACACAAGAACTGAAGGGGACTGACTTTCTTAGTCAGCCCGCCTTCAGTTCTTCATTCTAGGTGCCAAGGTCTCTATGGACTAGCGGCCCAGGCCTGCGGCCATGGTTTTCACCATGGTTCCATTTGCATCATCGTCTTTCAGCGCCCACACGTAGGAGCCGCCAAGACCTCCTGGAACCTTCAGGTTTATATAGATCATCTTCAGAAAAGCCGTAAAGGGATCGTCATAGGTATAGAAGGTCCCGCTAGCCGGCTCGTACAGCGACACTGCAATTCTTCGCGGATCGAAGTAATTCTTGTACCCGTTGGAAGTGAGGGTGGAGAGCGTCGAATAGGTCAAGAGTCCGGGAGTCAGCAGGGTGTCGCAACCGGGCGTATTTCCGCTGAGGTCCGTACACAAACCTGTTCCGTTAGCCAAGAGAACTGGAGAAGGGGCAGTTGAGTTCTGGTACAAGCCGTGGTTCACGTTGGAGACGCCAGTCCAGCCGGCGCCATACAAAGGCAAACCCATTGTGTACTTGGAAGGCGGTACCCCGGCCTTGAGATAGGCGTTTACGGTGTCGTCGATGTCGAGCTTTTGGCCAAACAACGGGTCCTGGCGGGAATCGAATAGTGGCGATGCGTCATTGGTCTGCGTGACCCATGAGCCGGAATAGTTGTAGCCATCGATGGTGATGAAATCCACTTGCTCGGAGGCTTTCCGAAGATCGATGTTGACATAGTTCTGCGCGCCCGCGGGCCCGTCGAACGACAGAGTGTATTGCTTCCCTGTCGTTTTGCTCAAGGCGTTCAGTTGGTTGCGGAATTCTGCTAGCAGGGCTGTAAAGTTCTGCGTGTCGGTCGCTGTGGGGAATTCCCAATCGATATTGAAGCCGTCAAACAAGCCGGGGGCGGTGATGCCCGCGGCGATGTTGCCGTTGACAAACATATCGATGCAAGAAGCGGCAAGGGATTGGCGTCCGGCAGTCGTGCTGGCGGCGCTGACGAAGGCCGCAGTGTTGGCAGCAGACGCCCCTCCCAGAGACATCAGCACTTTCAGTTTGGGATGGAGTGCCTTGAGTTGTTGGATAGCCGCAAAATTTCCATAGAGCGGCCCGGGGTAGGCGATACCGCTCACGCTGGGCAGATAAGGAGATTGATAGTCGGCCCAGGTATCAGCAATGGCGCATGCTGGCGCCGGAGTTGTCGCCACATTGCCAAAGGCGTAGATGAGGTGCGTCAGTTTATCGGCCACACCATTCTGTTGCAGGTTTGCAATGTTGTAGCCGGCGTAGTAGATACTCCACTCTTCGAAGTATCCTCCGAGAATCTTGCCTTGGTTGTGGTTTTGTGCGAATGAGGGGGAGATGCATGCGACGAGGGCCAACAAAGTCAGCAAAGCCACTCGGAGCAGGCGTGGCAGGAAATGGATTGACATGGCAAAACGCCTCCAGAATTCGTAAAGTACGAACCGCCGGAGTATAGAGCTATATAGCGGAACTTGCAATACCATATTTGTTGAGCGGCCCCCACTATTGGCGGCACAAGGAAACCGAGCCCCGCGCAAATGGCACCCAGGACAAAATGAAAAGGCAGGCTGACTAGTTAGCCAGCCTGCCTTGAAGTTCGCGGTTGTCAGATCTCTATGGATTGAGATCGTTCGCGATGGCTTTGGTCAGGTCTCCATTCGGGTCGTCGTCTTTCAACGCCCAAACGTAGCCCCCGCCGAAGCCGTTGGATTTGATGAAGTTTACCTTGCACTGCACCGACGTAGCATTGTCATAGCTGAATGCGGTGCTGGTGGTTGCGTTGAACATACGGGCCGCGCAGCGTGTGGAGTCGTAGCTGGGCGTGAACCCGTTGCTCAGAAGGTTGACGATGGTCCCGTAAGTAGCCAGGCCGTCGGTCAACAGGACGTCGCATCCTGTAGTCGGACTGGACTGGTTTTCACCCGTCGGGCAGTTTCCAACACCGTTGGCATTGGGAACCGGCGAAGTTCCATTTGTAGTGGTGGCTCCGGTCGGATCCGTGACTCCGGTTGCGTTCTGGTACATGCCGCCGTTCGTTGAGGTTAGGCCTCCGGCCCAGCCAGCACCATAGAGCGGGAAGCCCATGGTGTACTTGGCTGCCGGCGCACCCTGCGACATGTAGTACTGCACGGTGGCGTCGATATCGTCAGCCGGTTTTCCGTACAGTGGGTTGGCGGGTTCGTCGAACAATGCAGACGCGTCATTGGTGGCGTTGGACCAGTCTCCGGCGTAGTTATAGCCATCGACATTCATGTAATTCAACTCCGCCGCGACCGCAGAGATATTGATGGTGTCATAACCACCATCGTTGCCCGAGTCCGCAGCCGCGCCCGGGGTTGATGGGCCGGCAGCCAGATCGGCCAATAACTGATACGTTCTGCCGGTGGTTCCCGTCAGCGTATTCAGTTCGTTGCGGAACTCGGTCAACAAAGCGGTGAAGTTGGCCGTGTCGTTTGCGTTCGGAAACTCCCAGTCGAGATCGATGCCATCGAAGAGAGTGCCGGTGGAAACACCCGAGGCAATATTGCCCTGGATGAACAGGTTGATGCAGGAGCCGACAAAGGCCTGACGTTGCGCCTGTGTGCTGGCTGCCTGATCGAAGAGCGTGTTGTAAGTGGGTGGATTCCATCCGCCGATGGAGATCAACACCTTCAGGTTAGGATTGAGCTGCTTGAGTTGTACAAGCGCACCGAAGTTCCCTTGCAGCGGAGCCGTAGCTGGAGTAGCGCCAGGCACCTGCGACACGACCTTCTGATAGTCGGCGTAGGTGTCGGCGAGCTCGCAATTCACGTTGCTGCCGTTCGCGACCGGCTTGGCAAAGGCATAGATGAGATGCGTGAGCACGCCGGCTACGCCATTCGACTGCAATTGCGCAACGTTATAGTTGGCATAGTAGGTGCCCCACTCTTCATACCATCCACCCATAAAGAGAGTGCTGAGTGCGGATGTCGACACAGTCACCGTCGTTGCTGACGATGAACCGGCAAAATCGGTGGCCGTCAGCGAGAAGGTGTAACTGGTTGAAGGCGTCAGTCCACCCTCGGTATCGGAGGTTGAGCTGGTGGTGAGTGTCGAAGGCCCTCCCGTGATCGAATAACTGATACTGCATCCGCTCGGAGGACTGACTGCGTTCCAACTCAGGTTTGTGCTGGAATCGGTCGTGCCCGATGCCGCCAATCCCGTTGGAGTGCTCGGCTTGGTGGTGCACGTGCTGGCTGAAGTCGTTACGTTGATCGCCGAACTTGCAGCCGAAGTGCCAGCCGAATCCGTCGCTTCTACGCTGAAACTGTAGGTCGTCGACGGATTAAGACCAGTTACCGTTTCGGAGGTTGTGGTCGGGCTTGCGATTACGGTTGAACTCTGCAGGACCTTGTAGCTCACAGTGCATCCCGCGGGGGGAGTAACCGTATTCCAATTCAGGTTTGTGCTGGAGCTCGTCGTTCCGGATGCTGCCAGTCCAGTCGGAGTAGCTGGCGCAGCCGAGCAGGTCGAACAGGAACCAGTCGCAGTCCAAGGTTCGCCGCTGCCAGCTCCGCCGCTGTTGGTCGCCGGACTCTGGTTTTGCGTCCAGAAATTGGCGACGTAGTTCTCTCCGTTCTGGCTCGCCGTCATGCCTTGCGTGTAAACCTGAGTTGCGCTCCACGCCGTTGCGCATGAGCCGCCACCCCCTGCCAGAGTTGTTACATTCACTGCCGTGCTCGCTGAGGAAGTGCCGGCTGCATCCGTTGCTTCCACCGTAAAGCTGTACGACGTTGAAGCTGCCAGCCCGCTCACGGCGAATGTAGTGCCGGTTGCGGTGCCGATCGAGGTTCCGTTCTGCAGCACGGTGTAGCTGCTGATCGTGCAGCCACTGGGAGGAGTGTCTGCAGTCCAACTCAGATTTGTGCCGGAGCTGGTTGTGCCAGACGCCGCTAATCCGGTTGGGGCGCTTGGCTTGGTCGTGCAACTATTCGCCAGCGTGGTCACATTTACCGCTGAACTTGGGCCCGACGTGCCGTTGCTGTCCGTCGCCTCAACCGTGAAACTGTAAGAGGTCGAAGCGGAAAGGCCGGTCACCGCGAACGTCGTGCCAGTTGCGGTGCCAATCGAGGTTCCGTTCTTCAGTACCGTGTAGCTGCTGATGGTGCAGTTCGTGGGAGGAGTAACGGCGGTCCAACTCAGGTTGGTACTGGAGCTGGTTGTGCCAGACGCCGCCAAACCAGTTGGCGCGTTGGGTGTGATCGTACAACTACCGCCGCTTCCGCCAGTTCCAGTGAGAGCAGATGTCTGCGTGCCGCTGTCGGTCACTGTCAGTGTGCCGCTGGCCGCGCCTGAGGTGGTTGGGTAGAAATACACGTAGATTGGACACGAGCCGTTGGCGGCCACTGAGGATCCACAATTGCTGGATACGACGAATGGGCCGCTGACGGTGACGTTACTGATGCTCACGGCAGAGCTGCCGCTGTTGGACAGTGTGAAGGTAACCCACGCGGTGCCTGTGCCGACCGCGGTGCTCCCAAAATTGTAGCTCGAAGGGCTCAGAGTGACTGACGCTTGCGCCAACAGCGGAACGGCGATAAAGACGCAGAGCAGGGAGGAGAAAAGAAATGCACGCTTCATTGTTGCTCCTTGATTCGGGGGACGCGTGCCAGGGCGGTCCGCCCGCGGTTGGGTGGTTGAGGGAAAAGGAGTCCCGCGGCGGTCGCGTCGGACTCCGTGTCGCGAGGTTTGGCTATATACGGCACTCATGGAAGATTCACGGAGCAGCGGCTTACTGATCGCGACGTTTGCAGATATGGAAGAAGCAAGTTTCCAACGGATCCATATCCCAAACTGCTCTATAGCACTCGTGCGGAATACCGTACTCCCCCCTAAGTGGCCGAGTCAAAGAACTTTTTTCTTGTTGCGTGATCCGAACTACAAATTAGTCCGCGCTCTGCTAACCCGTAGAAAGCGTGGGGCGTGCAAGGCGGGGGCAGCTTTGTTCTCAGACTGTGGAAAAACGGCGATACTCGCGCAGTCTTGTTACGAAAAACGAACTTGATGGGCTGAAGCTATGCAGGTCGGCCGGGCAGACCGACGGACAATGTTTTTTTCTCACAAAGACGCTCAGGGATACGGTGGTCTCGATTACTTGAGGCCCGCCGCAATCGCTTTCGTCAGAGATGCGTTGGCATCGTCGTCATTCAGCGCCCACACATAGGCGCCGCCAAGCTTATTTTTCTTGATGTAGGCCGTCTTCGCCGCTACCGCAGCAGGATTATCGTAGGTATAGAAGGTTCCGCGGGCTGGATTGTAGAGTGTTGCTCCAACTCTTGCCGAGTCGTACCAGGCGGTGAAACCGTATTTATTCGTGAGGTTCTCAATGGTCGAGTAGGTAGCAAATCCCGCGGTCAACACGGTGTCGCAGCCGGGCGAGGCTGCGGTTTTGTCCGGTTTCGGGCACAGACCCGATCCATCAGCCAAGAGAACGGGAGAAGCGCCGGTTGCATTGTGGTACAAGCCATGGTTCACGTTCGCGACGCCCGTCCAGCCGACGGCATACAACGGCAACCCCATGGTGTATTTTGCCGCCGGCACACCGGCCTTGAGATACGCTCTTACGGTCGCATCGATGTAGCGGGCGTCGGCATACATAGGGTCGGCGGCGCTGTCATACAGCGAAGACGCCTCATTGGTTTGTTTGTCGTCTGCTCCGGCGTAGTCGTAACCGTCGATGGTGAGGAAGTCCACTACCGCAGCGGCGGCTTTAAGATCGATGTTGACATACTTCTTCGGGCTTGCGGGCGAATCGAACGTCAGGACATATTTCTTTCCGGTCGTTTTCGCCAAAGCGTTGAGTTGCATGCGGAACTCTTTCAGCAGAGCGGTGAAGTTCTGCGTGTCCGCCGCGCCCGGAAACTCCCAATCGATATTGAAGCCGTCAAACAAGCCGGGAGCTGCAACGCCTGCAGCGATGTTGCCCTTAACAAACATGTCGATGCACGAAGAGGCGAGCGCGGCGCGGCCGGCCGGGCTGCGTGCGGCGGTCACAAATCCCGCAACGTTGCCCGCTTGCCCCCCCAAAGAGATCAACACTTTCAGATTGGGATGAAGCCCCTTGAGTTGTTGGATCGCGCCAAAATTTCCATAGAGTGGCGCGGTGTAGAGTTTGCCGCTCACACTGGGAAGCGCCGAATTCTGGTACGCGGCAACGGGATCCGCAATGGCGCACGCCGGTGGAGAAGTCGGGGTTACATTGCCGAAGGCATAGATCAGGTGTGTCAGTTCATCGGCCACGCCATTCTTCTGCAAATCCGCGATGTTGTAGCCGGCGTAATTGATGCCCCATTCTTCGAAGTAGCCCCCGAGAATTTTGCCATGATGACGTGCGTGCCCGAATGACTGAGAGACACATGCAACGAGGGCCAACAAACTCGTCAAAGCCACTCGCAGTAGGTGCGGCCAAAAATGTTTCGACATAGCGAGCGCCTCCAGGATTCGTGATTCGCAAAGGATTGACCGGCAAGCATAGAACTATACAGCAGAGCTTGCCCGGCCTCCACGCAAAGAAAGATTTTCGGCGGACACTGTTCTCGATCGTTTATACTCATTCTTATTCGATAATTATGCGCTTCTCCCATGAACAGTTCCGCGAACTGGCCTTGAAGCACGGTTTGGCGGTCACGCACCAGCGCCAGGTGGTCTATGAGGCCGTCGTCGCTTCCCACGGTCACTATTCCCCAGAAGACATTTACGCCGCGGTCCTACGTCGCATTCCATCCGTTTCTCTCGCCACGGTCTACAACAATCTGCGGCTTTTCATCCAGTGTGGGTTGCTGCGAGAGGTCACTCCTCATGCGTCCACGTTGCGCGTGGACGGCAATCTCGAACCTCATCATCACCTAGTCTGCTCCCGCTGCAAGTCGGTGCAGGACATTGAAGGAGAGTTCATCGATTTCAAACGGCTGTCCCGGCAACTGCCGGACGGCTTTGATCTGACGCAGCCGTTGATCGAGGTCTTTGGCCTCTGCCGCCGGTGCAGCGCCAGAAAGTAGTTTTTTTACGCAGTACCCAGTCAAGATTCGAAGGACGAAAACATATGGAAAATACACTCGCGACTTCATCGGGGAGTGTTGCCCCCGAAGCTAACGAAAAAAAATCCGCAACCGACTCGAAGTGCCCAGTAGCGCACGGTGCTCGCAAATCCTACACGAATGTTGATTGGTGGCCGAATCAGGTGAACCTGAAGGTCCTGCACCAGCATTCCCCGCTGTCCGATCCGATGGGTAAGGAGTTCAATTACGCGGAAGAGTTCAAGATGCTCGACCTGAATGCCTTGATCAAGGACCTGCATGCCTTGATGACGGATTCGCAGGCGTGGTGGCCGGCCGACTTTGGGCACTATGGGCCGCTGTTCATTCGTATGGCGTGGCACAGCGCTGGCACGTACCGTATCGGCGACGGCCGCGGCGGTGCCGGTGCCGGGCAGCAGCGCTTCGCGCCGCTCAATAGTTGGCCGGACAACGTGAACCTGGACAAGGCACGCCGGCTGCTCTGGCCGATCAAGCAGAAGTATGGCCGGAAAATCTCGTGGGCCGACCTCATGATTCTCACCGGGAACGTCGCATTGGAGTCGATGGGCTTCAAGACATTCGGTTTTGGCGGCGGTCGCGTGGACACATGGGAGCCCGAGGAGGAAATTTATTGGGGACCTGAGGGCACGTGGTTGGCCGACGAGCGGTACTCCGGGGATCGTGATCTCGCGAATCCTCTCGGCGCGGTGCAAATGGGCCTGATTTACGTGAATCCGGAAGGGCCCAATGGCACGCCGGATCCCATCGCTGCGGCACGGGACATTCGGGAGACGTTCAGCCGCATGGCGATGAATGACGAGGAAACAGTTGCACTCATTGCCGGCGGACATTCGTTCGGAAAAACGCACGGCGCTGCCGTTCCCGCTCAATATGTAGGCGCCGAACCAGAAGGTGCAGACATCGAGGATCAAGGCTTCGGGTGGAAGAATAAATTTGGCAAAGGTTTTGGTGCTGACACCATCGGTAGCGGTTTGGAAGTCATTTGGACCACGACGCCGACGAAGTGGAGCAACAACTTCTTCGAGAACTTGTTCGGCTTCGAGTGGGAACTGACCAAGAGCCCGGCTGGCGCGCATCAGTGGACGCCGAAAAATGGTTCAGACAACGGCACGGTGCCGGATGCGCACGATCCTTCAAAGCGTCACGCGCCATCCATGCTGACCACCGACCTGGCCTTGCGGTTCGATCCCGCTTACGAAAAGATCTCGCGGTGCTTCTATGAGCATCCAGATCAGTTCGCAGACGCGTTTGCGCGGGCGTGGTTCAAGCTGACGCATCGCGATATGGGGCCGATCGGACGTTATCTCGGCCCGCTCGTTCCAAAAGAGACTCTGTCATGGCAAGATCCCGTCCCCGCAGTGGATCATCCGCTGATCGGGGAGCAGGACATTACTGCTTTGAAGGCGAAGATCCTTGCATCTGGTCTATCTGTTTCGCAGCTGGTCTCGACGGCTTGGGCGTCGGCGTCGACGTTCCGCGGCTCGGACAAGCGCGGCGGAGCGAACGGCGCGCGCATTCGCCTCGCGCCGCAAAAGGACTGGGAAATCAACCAGTCGACTGAACTGGCGAAGGTGCTGCAGAAGCTCGAAGCGCTTCAAAAGGAGTTCAACAGCGCCCAGACGAACGGCAGTATGGGAAAGAAGGTCTCGCTTGCTGACTTGATCATTCTCGGCGGCGATGCGGCGATCGAGAAAGCCGCGAAGGCTGCCGGACACGACGTGAAAATCCCATTCACACCGGGGCGCATGGACGCGTCGCAAGAGCAAACAGACGTCGAGTCCTTCGCGCCGCTCGAACCGAAAGCCGATGGGTTCCGCAACTATCGCCGCGGCAAGCAGCGCCTCTCGGCTGAGGAGATGCTGGTGGATCGGGCGCAATTGTTGAAGCTGACTGCTCCTGAGATGACGGTTCTGGTTGGAGGCCTGCGTGTGTTGGGTGCAAATGCCGGGAAGTCGACACACGGCGTCTTCACCAAGCGGCCCGAGACGCTGACGAACGATTTCTTCGTCAACCTACTCGACATGCATACGCAATGGCAGCCCTCCACTACAGTCGAGGGCGTTTCCGAAGGCCTGTACGAAGGGTGCGACCAGAAGACGAATGAGGTCAAGTGGACCGCTACACGCGTAGACCTGATCTTCGGTTCGCAGTCGCAGTTGCGTGCTGTCGCGGAAGTCTATGCGTGCGCGGATTCAAAGGAGAAGTTTGTGAAAGACTTCGTGGCGGCGTGGACCAAGGTTATGAACCTTGATCGCTACGACCTTGCCTGAGCTCGGCGAAAAAGAAAGCTGTCAATTTCCAAGAGAAAAAGGCGCAAAAGCCAGCATGGACGGGGCCAGTAGTCCGGTCTCTCCAACCCGATTTGTTTGGGAAATGTCCCCAAATACGGGCATTATTCGCGTATTTCAATGCAAGAACAGCAGACATTCTCTGCGGTTCAGACTGCGTGGCGGAGGGAGAGGGATTCGAACCCCCGGTACGGTTTCCCGTACAGCGGTTTTCAAGACCGCCTGTTTCAACCACTCACACATCCCTCCGGACCGGTAAGCGGAACCCATTTGATATTTTACACTCGACCCGGCGGGGAATCAGCTAGTTAACTGGGAAACCAGCCTTCGACCACTCATTGAATGAGGCCGAATGCCCGCGAGTGAAACTCCATGACCTCGGTGAAGTGAGCCAGAAAATAGGATAGGCTGTGGTCGCCGGGATACGGATGATACTCGTGCTTCACTCCTTCCTTTTGCAGTTGCTCGTGTAGCGCGGCCGCACCTTTTTCAAAACCGTAGTTATCATCCTGACCGCAGTTGAAATAAATGGCCTGTCGTCGCAGGGCGACCTGGTTTCTGCCCGCCAGAATGAACGGACTATTGTCTTTCCAGTGTTGCACCGTAATCGGGCTTCCGAAGACTGTCGACAACAACTTCCCGAGTGGAGCCCCGGAGCGGGCCGCAGTGTCCAGTTCCTGCGGAGATTCAGTAATCAGCGCAGCACTTTGCGCGCTCACGGCCGAAAACATCTCGGGACGAGAAAAAGCGAAACGAAGGGCACCGTAGCCGCCCATGGAGATGCCGCTGATCGCCCGATTATCGGGCCCTTTGCTGATGCGATACTTGGTTTCGATGAGGGGGATGAATTCCTGCAGAAAAAAGTCACTGTAGAGAACCGACCCGTCGGCGGAATTGACGTAGAACGTTCGACCGCCCTCCGGGGCGACAATGAGGAATTCTCCCATCTTGTGCTGCCGGCGCAGATCGTCGAGCAGAGTCCACCCACCACTGTTAAACAGGGTTCGCTCGTTGTCGCCCAGGCCGTGGAGGAAATACAGCACGGGATAGGTTTGGACCGGATGCCTGGTTGCGCCCGCGTCATAGTTGGCGGGGAGATAGACGCAATAGTGAACCGGAGATTTCAGGATCCGGCTGTTCAGCGCGCTACAGTCAATCCGGCTCTGAGCGTGAAGCGGAAACGAAACGGTAAAGACCGCGAATAAGAGGGCGATTCGGAGACAACGATCCATCGCTTTCAGTTTACTCGTAGCGTAAGGCCTGCACGGGATCGAGGCGGGCCGCGCGTCCTGCCGGGTAAAGCCCCGCTGCGAGGCTTACCAGGAAGGAAAACAAGATGGCGAACGCCACCAGCCACCACGGTACCGACCAGAAATGTTCTGGCGGAAAAGATTGACGCTTGAGATAAATATTGGTTCCCAAGTTGATGACCTGGCCGATAGCCCAGCCCAGAGCGACTCCCACAACGCCGCCGAGAATGCCCATGGCGCCCGCTTCCGCGAAGAAGAGTTTCTTCACGTCACCGTCGCTAGCACCGATGGCTTTCATAATGCCGATTTCGCGGCGGCGCTCAAGAATAGCCATCACCAGCGTATTTACGATTCCGATGCATGCGACAGCCAGTGCGAGACTGCCAAAAATTCCGAGAAACACGTCCAGCACCTTAAAGAACTGCTGCACGCTACGGCTCGCGTCAAGGATCGAGAAGGTGTTGAAGCCCATCTTCTTGATGGCGCTTTCCACCGTCTGCACCTGGCTGGGGTTTTTCACTCGCGCACTCACCGACGAATAAACCGGCTGATCGGTGGCGGCGCGGGAAATCTCACGCAGGTCGGTGGGCTGCATTACGTGCAGACTCTCGGCCAGCTTGAGCGGAAGAAACACCCGCGCCCGGGTTGGCCCGCGCATGCTCTCAGGATCGAGATCTGCGACGCCGACAATCTTCAGCTTCAGTTCGCGCGAAACAACAGAATAGGCGGCATCAAAGAGATTCTCGCCGCCAGGAGTCGTGGTATCGTCGTGCGCAGTCGCCGAAGGCGTCGTCTCGCGCTGCGCATAGCGCATGGTCAATTCCTTGCCCAGAAGGGGGGCGGCCAGTTCCGTCACGTTGGTCTCGTCAACGCCCGGCGTTCGAGTCCTTCCCAGCAGCTCTTCGGCGAAGGTCTTTTGAAGAATCGCTTCGGGCGCGATGTCGGACGAGAAAAATTGTCCTTGCACTGTGTCAAATGCGTCGTTCGACTTTGCGGACGGAGGCAGCGCGGCGATCATTGTCAAGTGAGGCTTGTCTTCATAGCGAAGCTCGGTGATAAAGCGAATGTCAGGGTAGGCTTCCAGCACATTCGGCAGATGTTCGATTTCGACCCGCGTAGGCTCGTCCAGGATGCGGCTTTCGCCTGGGGCCGGTGCGCCACGCTCTTCTTCGCGACCGAAGTTGCGTAGATCGCGCCGGGAGGTGACAACAACTGTGTCGAACAAACCGGACTTCATCAAACGTCGCGACGCAAGCTGCTGCAGCCCGATTCCCAGCGAAAGCATAGCGACCAGGGACGCCACGCCCACCGAGATGCCGATGGTAGTCAGCGAATTTCGCAGAAAGGACTCGCGCAAATTGCGCAATGCGAGTTCTGCGAGGTCGGGAAGCTTCATAAACGCTCTCCATTCGCCGCAGCATCGCTCGCCATAGTATTAGCAATCCCCAATGCATTCGATTCATCGCCGACCAGTTTCCCATCCGCCAGGAAGATGAGGCGCTGGGCGTAGCGCTCGGCCAAGGCACGCTCGTGCGTTACCATAATCACGGTCATTCCCAATTGCTGGTTGAATTCGCGGACCATATTCATGATCTCAGTTCCGGTATGGCTGTCGAGGTTGCCGGTGGGCTCGTCGGCGAGCAAGAGTTGAGGGCGGTTGATGAGCGCGCGGGCCAGAGCCGCCCGTTGTTGTTCTCCGCCGGAGAGTTCGCTCGGCCGATGGTTCATCCGCGCCTGTAAGCCAACTCGTGCAAGGGCTTCGCGCGCCAGACTGTCGCGCTTTCGGCGCTCGACCTCGGCAAAGCGCATGGGTAGCTCCACATTTTCTGCGAGCGTCATACTGGCAATCAGGTTAAACGATTGGAAAACCATTCCCACCGTACGGAGGCGATATCGGGCGAGTTCCTCGCGGGAAAGTTGCGCCAGATCGTGTTCCTGCACAATCACACTGCCCGAAGTAGGACGGTCCAGGCCAGCGATCAGATTCAATACTGACGACTTTCCTGAGCCGGAGCTGCCCAGAAGAGCAACGAACTCGCCCGTTTTCACTTTAAGAGTCACGCCGTCCACGGCTCGGATGAGAGTCTCGCCCATGCGGTAATGGCGGCAAAGTTGTTTCGCATGAATTGCAGGAGCGCTGTTCTGTGGGGATATGTCCGAACTACTCATGTCCTAGCGGACCTCTCCTCTGAGCACACGCAATGCGTCCGCCGACTTGGCGTCGCCGTTGCGCGCCGGGGCGGAGCTGCCGTTGCCGTTCTCGTTCCCCTCAGGCTTATCGCCCTCACCGGGCGCGAGAAACAGGTTATCTTCCACCCCGTGCTGTCTGGTGTACAGATCGTAGTAGCGGCCTTGCGCGGCGTAGAGTTGCTCATGAGTGCCACGCTCCACGATTTGCCCCTGCTCCATCACCAAAATCTGGTCGGCACGGCGGATGGTTGAAAGCCGGTGCGCAATCACAAACGTGGTGCGGCCCTGCATCAGATAAGAAAGTCCGTGCTGGATCATTTGCTCCGATTCGGAGTCGAGGCTGGAAGTTGCTTCGTCGAGGATCAGGATGCGTGGCTCGGCCAGAATGGCGCGGGCGATCGAAATCCGTTGCCGCTGCCCGCCTGAGAGCTTCACGCCGCGTTCGCCGACCACAGTATCATATTTGTCGGCGAAGGATTCGGCGAACTCATCCACACGCGCGATCCGGCAGGCGCGCAAGATTTCTTCTTCGCTCGCGCCGGGACGCGAAAACGCCACATTCTCGCGAATCGTTCCGTCAAACAGAAATGATTCCTGCAACACAACTCCAAGACGCGTGCGGTAGGAGTCGAGCCGTACCGTGCTCAAGTCCGTGCCGTCCACCAGGATTCTGCCTTTAGTTGGAACGTAGAAAGCCGAGATCAGTCCGATGGTTGTGGATTTTCCCGAGCCCGATGAGCCAACCAATGCTGTCACTGTGCCGGGCTCTGCGCGAAAAGAAATGTCGCGCAGCACTTCGTGAATTCCGTCATAGCTGAAACTCACATCGGCAAACTCAACGATGCCGCGAATGTCGCCCAGCGCCACGGCACGCTTGGGATCCTGATCTTCCGGCCGCTCACGCATAATCTCCTGCGTCCGCTCGAGTCCAGCTAACGCCTCGGTGAGCTGGGTTCCGATGGAAACGATCTGCATGATGGGCGCAACCAGAAAACCTAGCAGCAAGGTGTAGGAAACAAACCCGCCCACCGTCAGAGTGCCCGAAGCAATCTGATGCGCGCCCACATACATGGTGACCGCGCCCACGCACCCCAGCAGAACGCTGGCGGAAAGGCTCATGACTGAAGTTGCAGTCAGAGTGCGCATCACATTGTCCAGAAGGCGGCGCACACCAGTGGCAAAAATCGCTTCTTCGCGCTGTTCAGCGTGATACCCCTTGATCACGCGCACTCCACCCAGCGATTC
>Ga0182018_10000888_pt1 | contig 36859 bp, 29 predicted proteins | sample 812P2MmetaG_FD_120490 | JGI IMG/M metagenome (GOLD analysis project Ga0182018, IMG submission 120490) | Permafrost microbial communities from Stordalen Mire, Sweden - 812P2M metaG | ecosystem: Environmental > Terrestrial > Soil > Wetlands > Permafrost | place: Sweden: Stordalen | collected...
GCTGAAAGCTCGGGTGATAATCTACTCCTACGATGTACATGTTCGGCTCCTTCCTCCCGAGCCTTGGTCGTCAACCAAAGTCTACTCGGGTCGAGGGGGCCGACATGGTTATGCAATCAAGTGGTTTTTGCACGATTTCCATTTGTCCGGGAAGCACTGCCGGTTCAATGGGTCGATGCAACACCTTCCAATCGGTTGATCCGATAGCACTTCTCCTGGAGAACCGGCTACAGTCGATCCAAACCTGGACAGGGCAGTGTTTTTGTTTGAATTAAACGATTTTGGCTCTTGAATCCTCTGCGAGTTGGCGTCGATCTAGTGTTGCATCGACCTGTTGAATCCACCCGACTTACCAGGAGTTAGCCGACTGAAGCGCCCGGAGCGGGCCGACGGGTCGCCGCGAGTCTGGTGCGCAACTCGTTCGCTCATGTTCGGTGCGGAACGATCGCCGACATACCGAAACAATTTGAGACTTGATGCGTATAGTAGGTTGCGGGCGTTCGGAGGCTCCTTGGCGGCCCGCTAGGTGGCAGGATTCCGCGAAAGGTGTGTCCATGAACAAAAGACTTAGTTTTGTGTTTGCTGTACTGATGTTGGTTCCCGTTGCTCTGCTTGGGCAGGAGAAGGCACCGGCGCAGTTTACTCCGCCGGCGAACCCGATTACCGCGAGCGAAAAAGGTTTTTACTCGTTTGTGAGCGGAGCGGTGGTCGGTGCCGCGCAGAAGATGCCAGAAGAAAACTACTCCTTCAAACCGACACCGGAGGTTCGCAGCTTTGGCCAGCTCGTTGGCCATGTTGCCGACGCTTCGTACTCGTTCTGCTCGCAAGCCATTGGCGAAGCAAACCCAGTAAAGGACATCGAAAAAACGAAGACGTCAAAGGCCGACTTGGTGGCGGCGCTCAAGGACGGAGTGGCGTACTGCAACAAGGCATTCGACAGCATGACCGATGCAAAAGGCAGTGAGATGGTGAAATTATTCAACTTCAACATAGCGAAGCTGACTTTGTTCTCGATCAACACGGCGCACACCGATGAGCACTATGGAAACATGGTGACCTATTTGCGACTCAAGGGGATCGTGCCACCGACAAGTGAAAACCAGCCCGCACCGGCACAGAAGTAAGAGGCTTGAACACCTGACTCAGCGAACCGCCATGTCCTGCTTAACGCGCTTACCGTCAATGTGGATTTCAAGTTTCCGGTTGAGCCGACAGAACTTATCCGGCAAGTGGGATCATTTCCGGTTAGCCCGTCATCCAGTTATAACCGCGAGTTGGACTCTGCAGGATGTCTGGTAAACACCACGTGACTTTCAGCGACCACTCCTCTCACTTGGCGTTGGAGGGGGCTGGGCTTGCGATTGTGCCTTGTTCGACGATGTGAATTTCGCCTGCATCTCTTCGATAGCGTGCGGTAGGTTCTCGGGATGGTGGTCGAGGTCGAGGAAAAAGGTACGCAGATCGAAAGGTGCGCCCGCGAATTGCCGAAACGCGGAAGCGAGTGGAGGGCCGCCCAAACTGCCGGCCGTTGGGATGTGCTCGGGTAGATGAATTGCATACATACTGCCCCCTGCCAAGGGTTGGTGCGGGTACTGCATCAACCACACGCAGTTGTGACCATCCATGATCATGTTTGCCGAGACCACCACCCACTGTCCATCATCCGCTGCGGTGGGCTTCTGGCAATCCCACACTTCTGCCTGCGGTATAGTGACGGTAGGATCATTGAAACCCCACTCGTCCAAGGCAATCCTCTGCAGACCGTGCTGATCGGCAAAGCGCTTCACTTCCGGGAGCGACTGATTCCAGTCGAGATTGGAATCGTTAACAAGAGCATAAGCGGGATGCCCGAGGCTGAAGGCATTGATGTAGGGAAAGAGGTAGGGGTAGGCGCGCACAGCATTGAAAAGGCAACTCAGAGTTAGCACTGCCGCCACAGCTCCAACAAGCCGCCCTGGAATCGGAGCGGATGCCCGGAGACTTGCTACCATGCGCGGCAATGGAGCCAAGCAGAGGATGAGCAAAATCAATGGGATGCTGAAATGCCGGATGCTGAAATCGAGGCGACTCAACAGGCAAAAACCGGTAAAGACGACCAGGGACACCCAGAGGACGCGCCAATGAATCGCTAACTCTTCGGGAATTGCTGCAGCGTTTTTCTTATCGCGCCGCTTCTGCCACAGGGCAAGCGCCAGCGTAAGCGTCAGCAATCCGAGAAATCCTAGGGGGGATTTCAGTACGAACAGAACCGGAAAATAGAACCACACACCGTGGGGATAGCCGTGACCCAGGATGAACGTCGGTCTGCTCGCGGTGATCAGAACCAATAACACGCCGCGCAGGTACAGCCAAGGCGGCATGAGGAGCCGGCGCATGGGTACAGCCGCTGAGCCATGGCCGAGGCGATTAAGCACATCGGTGGATTGATTCAGGGAAAAGACAAAATAAAACAGGTAGACAGCGAGAGCCGCCCACAGAATGCCCTGAAGTGTGGCGCGCCAGCGAAGCCGGCGCCAGGCACGCGCCTCAGGTTTGACGGTGGGCTGGCCAGGTACGGAGCGCCAGCGCGTGCTCAGAGCGAAAGCCCCGAACGCAAAAAATAAAATGCCCGCTGTGAACTTGGAAAGAAGGGCGCCCGCGAGCGTCAAGGCGAATATCGCGGCGTTCTTTCGGCTGGGGTTTTGCCATATTTCCGCGAAATACCACAACGTTAGCAAGGTAAACAGGGTGACCGCCACATCGGTATGAACGATAGGGCCAAAGGTGAGAAAGGCAGGCGTGCTGACGTAAATGCTCACACAGATCAGCCCACCCCAGTTTCCTCCAAGTCGACGCGCGTAGGCATATACAACCCAGCCCAGCACCAGCGTCAGAAGCAGCATGGGGAGGCGGGCCCACGCTAGCGTCGTCACGGGGTTGTTCCATTTTGTCAGGAGCCATTCGCCAAAGACCCACTGCCCAATGTACGCGGGAAAGAACTTTTCACTGACCGTCCACGAAATATGGGAATAATCAGCGTACGTTCCACGCAAGACTAACGGTAGCGCCGCCAGCACTTTGGGCAGCGGGGGGTGTTCCTCGTTCAGCCGTAAATCCAGCCTTTGCAGATAACTTACTCCAGCACCGATGTGAGCCACTTCATCAATGGTGACGGACTCGCGCAAGGCCGCGCCGCCTGCCAGTATCGCCATGAACAGCAACAGCAGGCCAGCTAAGACTGAGAAGAAGGTGCCGTGCGTATTTTCCATGGAACCCTTCCGTTCAACGAGGGCAAGCCGTTCGGTGCTAGTTTCTCCCCGGCAATAGCGTTAAATTACAGCTCGGAATTAGCCAGATCTTAACGCACAAAATGCGATCAAAACACTGCCGTTTCTATTACCCGCGGTACTGGACCGACCTGACCAACTCCCGGTTGGTCGGCAAACCGGAAGTAATCGCCTAAGTCCCGGTTAACGCGCTTACCGACAAGTACCGCTGAACCCGCGAAAGGTGGTCAATTAAACGGGCGCCGCGCTTACCTTCCGCGCTGGTCATACAGCGTCTAGTGTATTGTCCGATTCGGGTATTTCAATAAAAATAGCGGCCTCGTCGCCAAGACCCGATCTGCGCATTTCTTTAGAGGGTTCCGTGAAACTGAGACTTATCTGCGGTGCGGTGATGTTGACTCTTTCCCTATCGAGCCCCAAGGCGCAAGCCGATCTCGCCGGGCAATCCGGAACCGCGCAGTACGATTTCCCAGCCATAGGCACTGTGTTTTCCTTGGGGCCAGGCGAAGGGACAGATGCCGGGCCAGTTTCGTTCACCGCTCCTTCCTCGCAAGTTGACCTGCTGTTTGAAGGCTTCGGAGATGTTTTGGCGAACACGATAACGGACTCGGGAATTGACATTGCATTCTTGCAAAGCTCTTCGGGCTTTAGCCCAGCGAGTTTCGACGGCGAGGTTTTTACATTCCCTAATTTTACAATCACCGGAATCGGCGTGAGCGAAAATTACGGTGCAAGAGTCAGCCACGACGCGCATAACGTCTATGTCGATTTGGGAGGCCTGGGTTTCGAAAACACCGCGAGCTTCGTCGATATCTCTGTGAGTGGCAACCCAAGCTCAACACCCGAGCCTTCCAGCCTACCGTTGGTCGGCGTGGGACTCTTCGCGCTCGGTCTTGTGATTCGCAAGCAATTCTGCTGAACCAATTCGACAGGCGCGACAAAGAGTCGTCGCCTCGCCTAAAGGATTGAACGCGGGTTCGAGCACGGCACGCTTGCCGCTGGCACCACATATTTCACTCTTTCTTCAGCACTCCGCGCGCTTGAAATGAATAGACTACGGTAAATGGTTTCGAGGGACACACGCATGCTCTCGTCATCGGGATACTGGGATCGTCGCATCCAATGCCTGAGGATTCGAGGATGCCCTGAGCAATGTCCGCCTAAACCCGCGTTCCGAATGATTGGACTATAACAGGGCGTCAAATTGCCTCGGGTCCGACCAGCCGAGCAGCTTCACTACATCAAAGGCAAGATCGCGGGCCAGCGGAGTTCCAAAGTCTTCCCCGAAATCGTTGAATAGCGTTTGGAAGCATCGCTGTACATTGGGATTCAGGGTTCCTTCCTCATAGTGCTGGTTTTGGTTTCTCGCCTGCCAAACGACAGTTTTCAGGGATTGGCTGCCGGCGTTCCTTCCGGGGGACATGAGTCGAGACCGCCATGTTTGTCCGAGATACCCTGCTTCGCGATCTGAAGCAACCCGCCAGCCAGCACACCATCTGTAAAAGTTTCGTAGTTTAAAAATAAACAATCTTTTCCGTGCCGGACGCGGATTTCTTTGCATCGCTCGGCGGGCAAAGAAAAAGGGCAGCAACCTCGCCGCCCCTCTCACGTACGCTGATTTGAAATTATAGTTTCTTCAAGGTGAGCCGCGCCAAGCCGAGCAGAACGACACCGAGCATCAGCACAGTCGAAGGTTCGGGAACCGTGGTTGTCGAAACGGTCCACGTCCCAAACGGGATCGGAGTGTTCTCATTATCGGCACCGAAAGTGGTCATTTCGCCGCCGCTTCCCGGGTTTGGAACAAATTCAGCGAATTGGTCATAACTGGCAATGGATGGACCCTTGGAAGTGTCGATATAAAAACCTTCCATATAGCCCGAATAGACAGTTAAATTGACATCCCAATCGTCAATCACTCCTGCGGCATTCGTGCTTATCATGATTTGGCCCACAGAATTTGTTTGGTTGGCAGTGTACGGTCCGCTACTGAAAGAGAACGGGACACTGCTCGGAAGAGGAACCATGTCGTCATTCGCCGCGAGAGGTGTTGGAAGCGTGAACGAGCCCGTGATGCTACAAATGGGTGGGCAGACCCCCCCAAAAGAGAAAGTAAATGGAGGTCCGGTGTACGTGTAAGTGGTATCGGCTTTAGCGGACGCAACCAAGCAGACGGTCAGCAAGAGGGAGAAAAGCGCGATCGAGGCAATCTTTTTTACGGTAGGCATTTGGTCCTCACAAGGAAAGATTCTGTAGGAGAAGTGCAGTGAGTCCGAGAGTCTATAAAAGCGCGCAGTAAAACGCAATGAAGGAATCGCACCTTCGCGCGGGACGAAGGTCGGGCGACCCTGTTCATCGCCTTCCTTAGATGTGGCCCTCGCGAGCAGCCCTCCGGGCCAGGTCTTAGCGCCTCGCGTGCGACCACTGCGGCTGCTGGACCAATTGGACCGATTGGACAAAACCCTGGAAAACGCAAGCCGCAGGTCAGATGGTAGCGTCCAGCAAAGTGCCCCGTCCGCTTAACTCCTGATTAACACGCTAACTGGTAAAGTGAAATTGGCCAAGAACCCCTTGATTGCATAACAATGTCGGCTCCTCGACCCGAGTAGAATGTGGTTTATCGACAAGGTGCTCGGGTCAGGAAACTGCCAAAGCGTTCGAGCTTCCTCGGCCGTGAGCCAATTCCCGAGTCGGCAGCCAAGCTTCTTCGCTCCCTTCACCCGGCGAATGCCCGCCGCGAGGTCGGGGCTCAACAATCCAGAATCTGCCGCTTCATATGCCAAACGAGCCGTCATGTCAAAAAAATCTACATCCACATCTCATTCTTGGTGCCGGACAGTTTACGGTCCAGCGCGGTGGCTGCGCTGATCAGCGCCAGGTGCGTCAGCGCCTGCGGAAAATTGCCAAGCTGTTCGCCGCTCCGCGACAGCTCCTCCGAATACAGCCCCAGGTGATTCGCGTACCCCAGCACGTTATCGAACATGAGCTCCGCTTTCTCTACCTGTCCCGATCGCGCCAGACACTCAATCAACCAGAACGAACACGCCGTGAACGTCCCTTCATCTCCGTCGAGACCGTCAATCCCGCTGCTGTAGCGATACACCAGCCCGCCTTCGCTGAGTTGCTCCTCCACCGCCGCCATCGTCGAGAGCCACCGCGGATCGGTCGGACTGATAAAGCGCATCAGCGGCATCAACAGCACCGACGCATCCAGCGTCTCCGACCCCTTTGCTTGCACGAAGGACTTCAGCTTCTCGCTCCAGTAATTCTCGAAAATATCTTCGTGGATCGCATCGCGGGTCTTCATCCACGCATCCAGGGGAGCCACCAGCGAACGTTTGTGCGCCAACCGGATCGCCCGGTCGAACGCCACCCAGCACATCAACCGCGAGTGCAGGAATAGGTGCGAGCCATTGCGCACCTCCCAAATTCCTTCGTCGGCGCGCTCCCAGTTAGCGCTCAGCCAGTCCAGCAGTCCACGGATTCGCTTCCAGCCATCGCTCGACAGTCCTGCCGCATATTTGGCCGCCAGGTACACCGCATCCATAAGCTCTCCGTAAATATCCAGTTGTACCTGCTGCTGCGCCGCATTGCCGATGCGCACCGGTCGCGAATTCTGATACCCCGCCAAATGTTCGAGAATCTCCTCCGGAATGTCGCCGGGATCGTGAATCCGGTACATTGGCTTCAACGGGCCTCCCGGGTGGTTTTCCTTCAGCCCTTGCGTAATTCGCTCGCGCACCCACGCACCAAACTTCCGCGACTCGTCCGTAAATCCCAGCCGCATAAACGCATACAGCGTGAACGAAGCATCCCGCAACCAGCTGTATCGGTAATCCCAATTGCGCGCTCCACCCAATCGCTCGGGAAGTCCAAACGTGGGCGCCGCGATCAGCGCCCCGTGTTCCTGGCTCGACAGCAGTTTCAAGATCAGCGCCGATCGATTCACCATCTCGCGCCATCGTCCCTGATAGTTCGATTGCGCAATCCAGTTCTTCCAATATTGCGACGTCTCCCTCAGCAATTCGTCAAATCGCTGCTCGTCCACTCGCCCAGCCTGACGCTCGTCGCCTTCTCCAGCGCTGCCAAACGAAAACGTCGCCTTCTCGCCGCGTACCAGTGTGAACTCCGCCACCGCGTCGCCCGCCTCCGCTCGTAGCGGCACCGTCGCACACAGCGTCAGGACTTCCGCGCCTGGCGTCTGCGAGCGGAACACCGCCTCCGTCTCCTCGATGCTCGCCGTATGCCCCGAACGCGCATAGTCAAAGCGCGGTGCGCACCGCAGGCGAAACTTGATCTCGCCTTTGATCACGCGCAGATTCCGCAGGATGCGGTTCGGCCGTTTCGTCGCCCCGTCCGCCACGGGCATAAAATCCGTGATCTCCGCCAGCCCATCATCGGAGAGGAATCGCGTCACCAGAATATTCGTGGCCGACAGGTACAACTGTTTCGTGCGCCACTTCCCGCCGTGCGGCTCGATCCGAAAGCTTCCGCCCTTCTTGGGATCCAGCAACGCCGCAAACACTGACGGCGAATCAAAGTTGGGCAAGCAGTAGAAGTCGATCTCGCCCTCGGTGCTCACCAGCGCCGCCGACCGCATATTTCCAATCACGCCATGCTGTTCAATAAGTGGTGTTTTCATCGAGTGGCATCTGGTACGCAGGAGTCTTCCTCACCAGCCTACCAAGCGTCGACCACAAAACGCGATACATGCATAAGTGTATGACCTGCCCAGCAAGACGAACCGGACACTGGATTCGTTGCCGAGGCCCAGTCGATGACTTCAATCTATAAGAGTGTTACGGTCCAGGATGTGTTGCACTCGCGGTTTTCGGGTGGAGGGGACCTGGGCGCGGGGTTTGGACCGGAGAGGATTGCGCCCCCAGACCAGCCTGTTCCTTGAAACCGTTGGTTTCGCCGGCGGTGGCTGGGGTGGCGCGATTCTTATCGACGGCCAACCAAGCCGCGCACGTGCCTTCCTCGATGGTCACCTGCAAATCGCCGCGCAGACCGTGCCGGAACTGCAAAATACTGGCGGCTTTGGTTTCGAGGATGGCTTCCATGACCAACTTTCCGGTGGAATCCAGCACCGTCGCCGAGATCGTTGCTTGATGAACATCCAACCCAATATACCTGGTGTCATTCATGTGGGCGCTCCTTGTAGGGGATGATGCGAACGATCAAAACCTACTCCGGGGCGCACTTTTATAATGCGCTAAAAATCAGGCGTTAGTTCGAGTGCTGGCTTGTGCCTCACGCCCTACCTGTTCCTTGACAGCTCTGGTATACGTATTACAACGGCGCATCGAACTAATGGACTCCATCGAGGTGAGCCCAGGAAGGCTGCGGCCATTTTCCCCATCGGTTTCTCAGTGCTTGGCAGCGGGCGGATTTTCCTGTACCGGCGATGGCGGGTGTTGGTGATATTCGCTGCGTTACTGCTGTCCTCCGCCGCTCGCATAGACGGGCAATCGACAAACGCATCGCTGACCGGCCGCATTACGGATTCCAGCAAGGCGGTGGTGGCGAATGCGAAAGTGATCGTCATCAATACCGGCACGCGCATCCGCTACGAAACCATTACCAACGAAACGGGGAGCTTTTATGTGGGAAACCTACCCCCCGGTTCGTATCGCATCGAAGTGGAAAAGCTCGGATTCAAGGTAGTTATCAAGTCTGATTTAGTTCTGCATGTGCAGGACGTTCTGGAACTGAATTTTGAGATGACGCTGGGATCGGCGTCCGAGAGCGTAACGGTGCAAGGCGGAACGCCTTTGCTGGATACCGAGTCGTCGACCCTCGGTACGGTGGTAGAGCAGCGCAAGGTAAACGAACTGCCGTTGAATGGGCGCAACGTATTTAATTTGATTGAACTGGCGGCCTCCGTAGTGCCGCAGGGAAGTTCCACCGGGACGCCCGTGGGAGTAAATCCCTTTGGATGGGGAAACTACCAGGTAAACGGATCTTTCGGGAATGAGAGTGCGGAATATCTGGACGGCCAGCCATTGAACATCGGTTACATCAATCTGCCGATCCTGATTCCGACGCAAGATTCGATCCAGGAATTCAAGGTTCAAACCAGCAACCTCGGTCCTGAGTGGGGCAAGTTTTCCGGCGGAGTCACGAATCTCAGCACAAAGACAGGCAGCAGCGCGGTCCACGGGGAAGCCTACGAATATCTCCGCAACAAGATATTTAACGCAAACGATTTCTTTTTGAATTCCGCGGGCATCAACAGGCCGCCGTGGGTACAAAATCAGTTCGGAGCAAATGCCGGTGGGCCATTGACCCTTCGGTCCAGTGAAGGCGCGCGCGGGGGAGTGCCGGGCGCGGGACGACGGAACAAGACGTTCTGGTTCGTTAGTGGAGAGGGTTTCCGGTTACGAACGAGCGAGCCATTCACGGCCACGGTGCCTGACGCCAAGGAGAGAGCAGGGAATTTCTCGGAAATCTGCAAGATGGGCTTTACAGCGGGTATCTGCAATGACCGAGGAGTGGACGCCAGCGGAAAGGCGGTAGTAATTGACCAGATTTACGATCCCTGTGGAGGCGTCGTGAATGCGGTCGGAGCTTGTCCAGGGAGCACAGCCGCGCCTACGCCGTTTCTAAACAATGTCATACCAGGAAACCGGATTAATGGCACGTCGGCGAAACTGCTGGATCTTTGGCCGGTGGCTAACAATCCTGGTGTCATGACCAACAATTTTACGACCGCAGCCCCCACTGGCGGAGACCACAATCAAGTTGTGGCGCGTCTGGACCACAACATTACGAACAAACAAAGATCCTTTCTGCGGTTTAGCAACTGGGATGTGCTGGATCTGCCGATTGATCCGCTAGGAACGGGATTGTGCGCGGACCGGTGCGCGGAGGACTATCACAGCCACGCGCTCGCGGCCGGGTACACGTACGACATTACTCCGACAACGGTATTTGGATTTAATGCGAGCGTGAGCCGCTTCAATTATGACCGAAATCCCAAGAACGCCGATTTCAATTTAACGACTATCGGCTGGCCGGAAAGCTATAACGAAGCCATTCCGGCGGAGATGCGGACGCCGCCGACGCCGTGCGTGGCAAACTTCGCGGACAATATCATGTGCACTCAGGGGCAAAGCTTCATTGAAGATCGCAACACGCAATTTTACCTGTCGCCAAGCTTGTCGATGTTGCGGGGGCGTCATCAATATCAGATGGGCTTCCAATTCGAAGTTGGCAGGGACGACTACACACAGTCCAACGTGGCCAGCGGCGCGTTTGACTTCTGCGTGGCGGGCCAAACGTGTTTTACGGGTTTGCCGGGAGTGCCTGGGACGGGATTTTCGTTTGCGGATTTCCTGCTGGGCTATGCCGATAATTTTAACAATCTGGAAAACCATTTTTTTGCGCAAGCGGTGGTTCCGGCGTTTACGGCGGGGCAACAAATTTATCGGGCGTTCTATTTCGACGACACGTGGCACGTAAGCACGAAATTGACGCTGAACCTGGGGCTGCGGTACGACCTGCAGGGGCCCTGGTCGGAACGCTTCAACCGTTTGTCCTATTTCGATCCGAATGCCACAAATTATTTGACGCAATTTCTCCCGGCAGGCACGCCGCCAGCGAAGGGAGATGTGTTTCTGGTGGGGGACGGCAACAGGAACAATATTCCACTGGAGAAAATCGACTTCTCGCCGCGCGTGGGGCTGGCGTACAGCTTGAGCGCGAAGACCGTGGTGCGCAGCGGGTACGGGATTTTCTGGATTCCGAATTATGTGGCGTTCAGCCTGAACCCGCTGAACGATCTGGTGAACGCAGCGGCGACGACTTATGTGGGAACGGTCGATGGGACGCATCCGGCGAATACGATTGCGCTGCCGTTTCCCGCGGGAATTTCAGAGCCGCCCGGGAGGAGCCTGGGCACGGAAGGAACACAACAATTCCTGACGCAAGTGGTGCAGTCCATCACGGAGGCGGACCCGAGCAATCATCCGAACGGATACGTGCAGCAGTGGAATCTTGATCTGGAGCGCGAGCTGCCGGCGGGGTTTTTCGTATCGGCGGCGTATGTGGGCGCCAAGGGAACGCATCTGGCGCAATATTCGCAGCAGATCGATCAGATTTCCGACAGCTTGCTGGCGCAGGCGGCGGCACAGGTGAACCCGTTGCTTGCGGATCCACGGCAAAATGTGACGCTGGTGCAGCCCACGCCGAATCCGTTTTACATCGATGGACAATCGTTGGCGCTGACGGGGCCGACGACGACGATCGGGCAACTGCTTCGTCCGTATCCGCAATATACGAGCGTGCAGCTCGCGGGGCAGGGCTCGTACGACAGCATCTACCACTCGCTGCAAGTGACCATGCAGAAGCGATTTGCGGACGCGGGTTCGCTACTGGTGGCGTATACCAATTCCAAGCTGATTAGCGATACCGACACGCTGACCTCGTGGCTGGAGACGGGTGTTGGAGGGATTCAAGACAATAACAATTTGCGGGGAGAGCGTTCGTTGTCTTCGCAGGACGTTCCGCAGCGGCTGGTGATCAGCTACGTCCTCGATGTACCGTTGGGGAAAGGGAAGAAGTATCTGTCTGGCGCAGGAGCAATGGCGGACAAAATCGTGGGAGGCTGGGGGATTGACGGCGTGACAATTTTTCAGCGGGGGTTTCCGCTGGTGTTTGCGAACGGGCAAGTCAACGGGACGACGCTGTTTGGGGGCGGTTCCCGTCCGAATGTGGTGCCCGGGTGCGACGAGACGACGTCAGGGAGTTTGGCCTCCCAGCTCGGGGAGTGGTTCAACACGGCGTGTTTTGCGGCGCCCGCGGATTTTACGTTTGGCAACGAGTCGCGCGTGGATCCGCGATTGCGCGAGCAGGGCATTGACAATTTTGACTTCTCGGTATTCAAGAGGGAACGATTCGGCAATAACGAACGGTTCGGCCTGGAATTCCGAACGGAGTTTTTTAACTTATTCAACAGAACACAGTTCGCACCCCCCAACACGATTTGCTGTAGCGCCAACAATCCGGATTTTGGAGTGGTGACGGCGACAGCGCCGGGGACGAATCCGCGGCTGGTGCAGTTTGCACTGAAGTTTCTGTTTTAGATGCGAGCGAGAGCTACCGATGCTTCGCCTAAACAAATACGCCATCCATAACGATTTTGTACCAGAGATATGAAAACATTTTCCTAGTCGGAAAAACACTCATTCACATCAAAAAATCTTCTCATCCGGCAAAAGCTGGTGTATGGTCCTCGAAGTACTAGAATTTCGCCGCTGGTGGCCGGCGAAAATAGGGGTGTTCCGCTGACGTTTCGGCCAAGAACCGGTCTGTTTGGATGCGAACTATGAGTACCCCGTCTCCCGGGCGTGCGCTTACATTTCCTAATACCTGGGAGCAACCCCAGGAGCGGAAACGGACCAGTGCGCTCCCCGAGGTTCCGGAACGCGGCGGGCTTACCGACGAACAAGCGATGGCCCGCCTGCAAACGCAGGACGCCGACGCGCTGGAAGTGCTGTTCGACCGCTATGCGCGGCTGGTGTTTCGCATTGCGCGGGGCGTATTGCGCGATAGCGGCGAGGCCGAGGACGTGGTGCAAGAGGCCTTTTTTCATCTATATAAGAAGGCTGCCCTTTTCGACAGCGCCAAAGGCACGGCGAAGAACTGGATACTGCAGGTGGCGTTGCACAGGGCGTTGGACAGGAAAACACACCTGGCACGGCGGGGATTTTACGTTGGTACAGATGTCGGTGCGGTGGGCGATACATTATTAGGCAGGACGGATTTGGATCGGGAGATTGGCGCCAAGCTCGACCGTGTGCAGCTTGAGAAGGCTTTCGAGGAGCTGCCCAACGTCCAGCGGATGACGCTTGAGTTGTTTTACTTCGAAGGTTTAGAATTACGCGAAATCAGCGAGAAGCTGAACGAGCCATTGGGAAATACGCGGCACCATTTCTACCGTGGCTTGGAGCGGATGCGTAAGAGTGTGTTTGTACAAAGGTTGCGGGAAACGAAACGATGCTGAAGGACAACGGCGAACGCTACGAACACGAGAAGTTCAAGAGACTGTGCGCCTTGGCGGCATCGTCTAGTCTCGCGCCGCTGGAGCTCTCCGATCTGGAGGAGCACCTGCATCGATGTGAAGATTGTAGCGAAGTCCTTCGGCAGTATCGCGCGCTCAGCACGTTTGGAATGAGCAGCTTGGCCGACGGATATGTGGAAAGTCGCGGGCAGATAAGCTGGGATGAAGCGTCTACGCGCCAGCGAATGCTGCAGCGCGTTGAAGCCGAGCAGCAGTCCATCGCGGAGCCGCAGCGACCGGCGCCATCACTGGCGCGTTTCCATGCGTGGCGCGGTCTGGTGGCGCGTCGCGCGATTCTGGGCGCACTTGCGGCGTGCTCGATTGTTGCGGTGGGGTTCGGCGCTTATCGACTGGGGGCGCAGGACCACATGCGACTAAACGCGAACGTGATTCCAAATGGTGCGTCGGCGCCCGATCCCACTGCGCAAGCGCTTTCCGCAGAGGAAACGTTTGCTGACCAATCGCTCGCGGAACAAGGGAGAAAGCTGGCAGACCTGGAGTCCGAAAGCGCACAAAAGGAACAAGGTCTGGTGAAATTGCGCGCCGCGCTTAGCGCGCTCGAGGATCATTCGAGTCAACTCGCAGCGACGAACGTGCAGACTCACGCGCAATCGCAAACGCTCTCGCAGCAACGTGATGCCCTAAACGTACAGCTTCAGGCCATGACTCAGGCCTATGATAATCAAAGAGCCGAACTGACCAGCTTGCGCGCGGAGCGAGACGAGACCGTTCTTCGCACCGCGAGCCTCGAAGCGAAGATAGAAGAGTTGGCGGCCACGAATGGCGACCAAGAGCGTCGGCTGAAGGATGCGGAACAGTACTTAAACTCCGACCGCGACATCCGGGAATTGATGGGCGCGCGAAAGTTGTACATTGCCGATGTGTTTGACGTGGATGGAAGCAGCCGGACGCAGCGACCGTTCGGGCGGGTGTTCTACACGCAGGGCAAATCCCTGATTTTTTATGCGTTTGACCTGGATCGCGAGCCGGGCGTGATCAATGCCAGCACCTTTCAGGTTTGGGGACAGCGAGAGGCTCCGCAGGGCGAGCAAGCTACGCCGATGAATCTGGGCATACTATATAAGGATAACGAGACCAATCGCCGGTGGGTGATGCGCTTTGACGAGCCCAAACAATTGGCTGAGATTGATGCGGTGTTCGTTACCGTGGAGCCGCGCGGTGGCAGTCACAAGCCCACTAGCAAGCCGTTCCTCTATGCGCTTCTTCGGAATGAAGCGAATCATCCTTAGCGCCTGAGTAAACTCCGGAAAAGCCGAACTTAGCTCTCGCAAACGTGACTTGCGGGCGTTTTATCGCCGAGCGTAGGCCTGCCAACGATCAATTTATCCTTTTTGTCTCATTTGAACCTTGTTTGCTGGTACACATCGGCTAGCCCGTTCGTATTAATCGGTAACTCAGCGAATGTGTCGAGGACATGGTCTGAAGTGAGAGGGTTCCATGAATTGATTTGGACCCTCGGGGTTGATGTGTGTCTTGACGGAGCACTTTCTGCAGCCAGAATCGTCGAGCTTAGGAGCGTGGGAAATGAAGAACTTGCGTATCGCTTCAGTTGTCGTTGTGGCGTTGGCACTGTGCTTTTGCTGTGCGGGAATCTTGGCCCCGCAGATGTCCGCGCAATCGACGTATGGCAGCGTCTCCGGATCCGTGGCGGATTCCTCTGGCGGTTCCCTCGCCGATGTGCGCGTCACACTAACGAGCCTCGATAGTGGCGCGAAGCTGACGCAGACCACTGGACCGGATGGGCTGTATCTGTTTCCGAACTTGTTTCAGGGCCACTACCGCGTCGACGCGGAGAGAGCTGGCTTTAAGCGCACCTCACAAACGGACGTAGTGGTACAGGTCCAGCAAACTTCCAGCATCAACCTGGTTATGCAGGTGGGCGATGTTTCGCAGAGCATTGAGGTGACCAGCGAGACGCCACTACTGCAGCCGGACACTTCTTCGCTAGGTCAGATAGTCGACACGCGCGAGGCCAACGAACTTCCTCTGAATGGCCGCAACGTTTTCAACCTGGCGCTTTTGTCCCCTTCCGTGGTTCCTCAAGGGCACTCGGGCGGCTCCATCGTGGGCAGGAATCCGTTCGATCTTGGCAACTATCAAGTCGGCGGATCCTTTGGTAACGAGGGCGCGCAATATCTCGACGGCCAGCCCCTCAACATCGGCTACATCAACTTGCCGCTGGTCACCCCCGACCAGGATTCCGTAGGGGAATTCAAGGTGCAGTACAACAATCTTGGTCCCGAGTGGGGCAAGTTCTCCGGTGGAGTCATCAACTTCAGCACCAAGTCCGGAACCGATTCCTGGCACGGCACGGCGTACGAATTCCTCCGCAACAGAGTGCTGGACGCTAACGAGTATTTTGATAAGGCTTCGGAATTGGCTAACGGTCAGGCCAATAAGGCGCCACCGTTCACGCAGAACCAGTTTGGCGGCGCAGGCGGGGGCGCGATCATTAAGAATAAGCTCTTCGTGTTTGGCGCTTACGACGGCTACCGGAATCGTGCGGGCTCCGTATTCAGTTCCATCGTTCCCACTGCGGCAGAGCGCACTGGCGATTTCGCCGACCTATGCCACAGCGGTTTCACTACTCCCGATCCGGGTGGTTCTGGCATATTGATTTGTTCGGACACTAAAGTAATCAATAATGCCGCTGGCGTGCCGACAACCGTATTTGTCGATCAGCTCTATAACCCCCTCACTGTAAATTCAGCCACTAATCAGCGGGTTCCCATCGCCGGCAATGACCTGAGCGTCACCGGAGCCACGGCTGGTGTTAATCCAGTTACGGGTCAACCCTACATCAACTCCACTGCGGCATACCTTCTGGGCAAGCTGATTGCAAATCCGACCAACACCAGCATTGCCCCTGGGGGCCTGGTCGGTCCAAATAGCGGGGAACCCAATTTCGTTTCGGCGACGAGCGGCGGCGGCGACACGGACCAATATGTCGCTCGCGTGGACTATAACCTCACCAATAGCCAGCACTTGTTCGGTCGTTTCACCTACTGGAAGGAATTGAGCTTGTCCCAGGATCCGTACGGTACGGGGCTTTGCGTAGACCGTTGCACGGAAGACACCCGTAGCAAGAGCCTGGCAGTGGGTTGGAGCGATGCTCTGAGCTCGACCCTCACGGCCAGCTTAAATGCCAGTATCAGCCGTTACCACTACCTCCGGGTTCCAAGCAACGCGGGCTTCGACGTCACCCAAGAGGGTTGGCCGGCGGAATATAATACGGCGGTTCCCGATGGCGAGCGCACGCCGCTGACTCCTTGCTTTGCCAACAGCGATCCCAACATCTCCTGCACGCAGGGACAGAGCGCCATCAACGACCTGGACACGCAATTCAACATCTCGCCGCAATTTACGAAGATCATTGGCCGGCATACTTTGACCTTCGGTCTCCAGTGGGAAGAGACCTTTGACGACTATCTGCAAACCAATAATGGCGGCGGTATCATCTCCTTTAACGGCTCATGGACAGCGGCCTTGGCCAGCAACGCCGGCTTGGCCAATGGTAACGACTACGCCGACTTCCTTCTCGGCTACGGCCTGGGAGCAGGCGCCGCATTCGGCAACCAGACCACCGGCAACTTGATTATTTCTGCTCCGGTCGCCAGCAAAGAAACCTATCGCGGATTCTATGTGGGGGACACGTGGCACGTCACGAATAAGTTGACTGCGAACTTGGGGTTGCGCTATGAACTCGCGGGTCCGTTTACTGAGCGGTTCAACCGCATAACCTATTTTAATCCGAGCGTCACCAATGCAACCGTTGCAGGCTGCGGTGGCATCGGCACCCCTTGCTCTGGCGATTTATTCTATGTCGGAGACGGAGTTGACGGCAGCCGAAGTGGCCAACCTCTCCCCAAAAAGGAATTCTCTCCGCGCTTGGGCGTTGCCTACGCGCTGACTCCGAAGACTGTCATCCGCGCCGGCTACGGCATATTTTTTGCTCCAAACAACGTTGACTTTCAATTGAATCCCTATGGCGACCCGACCAATAGCGCTACCTCTACTTTCTTTGCCAGCACCACGCAAGGCTTGTATCCTGCGAGCACTCTCAACAGCAGTGGGTGCACCTTGACCGGTGCTGGTGGCGTGACGAACGTCTTTACTTGCTCGGCGACAGGACCGTTTGGTCCGAGCGTGGTCTCGCCCGTAGGAACGAATGCACAGCCGAGTATCTCGGCATTCGGCCTACAGCAGACCCCACTCACCACGAACGGCTATACCTTCGCTAAGCCCGCCTACGTCCAGCAGTGGAATCTGGATATCCAGAGAGAATTGCCTTGGGGCATCTTTGCGGACGTGGCCTACGCTGGCTCGCACGGCGTCCATCTGCAACAAACCACCAATCAAACTACCAACATCGATCAAATTCCCGACAGTTTTATTGCTCAGGCTGCGACGCAATACGCCGCAGGTGGAGAGGGCGCCGTAACGATTGCGCAAAAAGTCGGGACGGCAAATTATCCGTTCAGCGTGACGCTGCCTGGCTCTTTGGGACCCGCATCCTTGATTCAGGGCCAATTGGACCGACCATACCCACAATATACGAACGTGCAATTGTCGGGCATCGGCTGCTGTGAAAGCAGTTACAATTCGCTGCAAGCGACGGCGACGAAACGGTTCAGGGGCGGTGGCACACTCCTAGTCGCGTACACCAACTCAAAGTTGCTGTCCAACACGGATACCATAACGTCTTGGCTTGAAGGCAGTGGCAACGGCGGCGTTGGCAATGTCCAAGATTGGGACAACCTCAAGGGCGAGTATTCGCTCTCCTCCCAAGACGTTCCGCAGCGCCTCGTCATCAGCTACGTCCTTGACCTGCCCTTTGGCCATGGCAAGAGATACATGGGAGATTCCACCGGAATCGTAGACAAGTTTGTCGCTGGATGGGGCGTCGACGGCGTAACCACTCTGCAAAAGGGCTTCCCGCTAAAGTTCGTCGACGGCAACCCGAATCTTTTGTCCAACTTGGGTCTGGGTACGGGATCCATTCGGCCGAATGTGGTATCCGGATGCAACAAGTCAGCTGGGGGCGGAACGATTGCCGAGTGGTTTAATACCGCTTGCTTCGTTGATCCCGCACCTTACACTTTCGGCGATGAGTCCCGCACCGATTCCACTTTGCGGCAAGAGGGGATCAACAACTTTGACTTCGCGGCCTTTAAGAAGACCTACTTCGGGCCGGACGGAAAGTTGGACCTGCAGTTCCGCGTGGAATTTTTCAACATCTTCAACCGCACTCAGTTCGCGGCTCCCAACACCACGCTGGGCAGCGCCTCATTTGGCGAAATAAACGCAACCAACGGCAACCCGAGACTCATCCAGTTGGCGTTGAGGTTCTCGTTCTAGCCAACCCCCCTTGATTGCGGGGCGTGCCTTTCCAGCATGCCCCGCGATTTTATTTTAGCTTTCAATTATGTCTAACCAGTCGAACCTTCCTCGTTCGTTTTCGATCTCCCTGCCCAACTCAAGCGCTTACGCCACTCTCGTGCAGCCGGGAGCATTCCGTGTCAAGATTTAGGGTGCCTCGTACCGGAATGTCTCACCAATTCGACCGCCGCTTCCATCGCCGCGATTTTCTGCGTCTCGGCGCGCTCGCAGCTGCGGCGCCAATCTTCGACGTAAAGCTGCCGCCTGGACTGGATTTCACGCTACTAAACTCACCTACGCCTCAGAAATACCTCATCGAAACCATGCCCGGCGGCGTAGCCCTGCTGGACTGCAACAACGACGGGCTGCTCGATATTTTCCTGGTCAACGGTGGGCGCATTGCCAGCCCAATGAAAACGCCGGAGAATTTTGACCGCTCGAGCGCGCGTTACTGGAACCGCCTCTATCGCCAGAACAAAGACGGCAGCTTCGCCGACGTTACCGAAGCTGCCGGCCTGGCGAACGCGGGCGCCGGGAACTACGGTATGGGCGTGGCAGTCGGCGACTACGACAACGACGGCTTTCCCGACATTTTCGTCACCAATTACGGCAAGAACATTCTCTACCACAATAATGGCGATGGGACGTTCACCGACGTGACGGCCAAGGCGGGCGTGGCCGGCGGCGGCTGGTCGGCTTCGGCCGGTTTCTTCGATTTTGACAACGATGGCCATCTCGACCTGTTTGTGACCCGCTATATGGAATGGGATATGCGCCACAGCAAGACGTGCGGCGGGGACTGGAAAACTTACTGTCCGCCGGCGGAATTTCCTCCAACGACGTGTCTGCTGTATCGAAACCGGGGAGATGGAACGTTTGAAGACGTCAGCGTAAAATCCGGAATCGCGGCCAAAAAGGGTCGCGCACTCGGAGTCGCCTTCGCCGACTACGATGACGACGGGTTCACGGACATCTTTGTGGCCAACGACGGGATGCAACAGTATCTCTTCCACAACAACGGAGACGGAACGTTCACCGAGGGCGCTCTTGAGTCGGGCGCGGCGCTCTCCGTCGACGGACGACCACTTTCCGGTATGGGCGCGGTGTTTCAGGATTACGATAACGACGGCCGACCGGATATCCTGGTCACCGAACTGCCGCGCGAGATCTACGGCCTGTACCACAACGACGGTCAAGGATTATTCACCAACCGAAGCCTCGAAACCGGACTGGGCGCCATGACCGCCGGAAGTTCTGGCTGGGGAGTCGGACTAGAAGATTTCGATAACGATGGCTGGAAAGACTTGTTCGTGGCGCAAAGCCACGTTCTCGACAACGTGGAAGCCATTGATCACTCGCTGCATTATCTCGAACCTCCCTTATTGGCGCTGAACCACGGCGGTCGATTCGAGCGCGCGGAATCTGGCGTGACCGTTCCGGTAGCCGGGCGCGGTGCGGCCTTCGGAGACTTGAACAACGACGGGTGGATGGACGTCGTGGTGACCGTTCTCGGCGGTCATCCATTGGTACTGATGAATCGCGGCGGCCAGCGCCATTGGCTTACGATCACTTTGCGCGGTACGCGCAGCAATCGCGACGGTCTTGGTGCCCGAGTTCGCGTTAATGGGCAGTCTCGGACGGCAACTACCTCGGGAAGCTACCTATCAGCGAACGATAAGCGGCTGCACTTCGGCCTGGGCGATGCAACGACTGCGTCGATCGAAATATTGTGGCCGTCAGGAACGCGCCAAACGCTCAAGGACATTCATGTCGATCAGTTTCTGGAAATTCGTGAACCGGAGGCCCCGTGACATCAACGATCTTCTTTCTCTGGTTGGCTCTACAGACGGTCTCTGCTGAGGGCGCCCAACACATGCAGGCTGGCGTCGACGCGCACAAGCAGGGACACTTCGATGTGGCCGCCGCCGAATTTCGCAAAGCCACAGAAAGCGATCCAAATTTGGTGGAGGCCTTCCTCGACCTTGGTGAAGTTTGCTTGGAGCTCCGCGATTACCCAGCTGCCACCACGGCGCTCAACCGTGCGTTAGAGTTGAGTCCTGATCTCGACGCGGCACATCTTCAGCTGGGCTACGCCTTGCTGGCGCAAGGCTACGCGGAAATGGCGATTCCGCATCTGGAGCGCGTCCACGCTTCCGAAGCATTGGGGATTGCGCGAATCGAAACCGGGCGCTACCTGGAAGCAATCGCGGACCTTAGCGCTGCTCGCGCTAAGCGCCCCGATGATCCTGACCTGCTCTACTACCTCGGCCGTGCCAGCGGATTGCTTTCCAAACAAACCATCGATACGCTTCTTACCGTCCATCCGGAATCCGCCCGCGCGCACCAAGCCATGGGAGAAAACTATTTTGTACTTCGGCAGATGCCGCAGGCCGAAACGGAATATACGACCGCTCTTCAAGAACGTCCCGATCTACCGGGACTGCATCTGGAGCTCGGTTTGGTCTACGCCGGTGCCGCGCAGTGGAGCAAAGCAGAAGAGGCCTTTCGCGTAGAGGCCAGGCTACAACCGGGCAACGCCGAGGCCGCCTACCGTCTCGGAACGGCGCTCTTGCAACAGGGGAAGGACCGCGAGGCGCTGGCAGAACTGGAACGGTCTGGTAAATTGCAACCGGATATGCCGGAAACCTTGTATTCAGTTGGCAAAGCCGCTTCCCTTTGTAACGAGACATCGCTTGCGGAGAAATCGTGGCTGCACCTTCTCTCCATCGAGAAAAGCACTGCACTGGCTGCGCAAGCGCACTTTGGGCTCGCCGCTCTCTACCGAAAACAAGGCAAGACCGCGCAGACGCAACGGGAGATGGAAGAGTTTAAGGAACTTCAAGGCACCATCGGGCCGCCGCGTTCTGAATAGCGCGCGTGGCGTGCCCGAGCGACTGCCTGAAGAAGGGGGCCATTGTATTTCGCAAGTGGCTCTCGGCACTATGACTTTCGGCGACCATTGGTGCTGGGAGTCTGTCTCACTCCAGGGGGTTCACTGCCATAATTAGAAAAATGCCGGGGGTCATGTAACTCAGCTCGATGACAACTAGGGCCTTTCTATTGTTGTTGGGGACATGCGGCGCCCTTGGAGATCCATAACTCTACCTGCATCAGGAATTGCTCGGAAGACATTGGCACCGGAGCCCGCCCTTCACCAGGATTCCATCCCCACAGTACGAGTGGCGTTTGCATGTGTTCGGCAATCTGCGCTGGGGAACGATTGCCGTTCTGTTTGGGGTCCAGAATCAACTCGCATAGGTGCCGATCTGTCAAACCTTCCCAAATCATTGGTTCGCCAGGAGAAGGCAAATGCCAACCTGGGGCTCCCGGAGGCATGTGTGGGCCTGCAAGATTGTGGTCCTGATGGCAGGTACTGCATTTCACTGTGTTGGCTCCGGTCCCGTCCGGACCCCGGCGAATGTGCATGGAGTGCGGATGACGGTCGTCGCCCTGCCTGGGAAAGTCCCCGCTGGAGTGGCAATTCATGCAGCGCGGGTGCCGCAAAACGGGAAGGATGCATTCAAAGGCGGCGGCTGAAATCTCAGCATCACGAACCGGATTCTGATACATAAGTTTTCCCCCACCGTTACTCCGCGGGACGCCGGAACGTGCAATCGTGGAGAGTTCGTTCAAATTCGATAGACACAAACAAACCAACGAGAAAAATCCGATGGCTAGGAATGGTTCCGCGTGTCTCACGCGGTTGCCTCCTTCCGAGCTATTTCCAGCGCAGACATCACACGTTCGGGAGTGAATGGCACATCGCGCAGCCTGGCTCCCGTGGCGTCAAAGACCGCGTTCCCAATTGCAGCGGGAACCACGGTAATGGAAGTCTCTCCCGCGCCCAGGGCAGGTACACCTTCGGGTGCCACAAAGACGCACTCGATCGAGGGCATTTCGTAATCCAGGTACAAGCTTTTGTACGTTTGCCAATCGACCGAGGTCACCCCCGATTCATCCCACGTCACTTCTTCCACAAGCGAACGGCTCACACCTTGCAAGATGCCGCCTTCCGTCTGGTTTCTCAGGCCATCCGGATTTGAAATTGGTCCACAATCGAGGGCGACGACGAAGTGCTTCGGTTGCACCACGCCGCTTTCGAGATCTACATCGACATACGCAATGAGCGCCGCGAACCCGTTGGCGCCTTCGTAAGCCACGCAAGCGACTCCGCGTCCACTGGCGATTCCCGACCGTTGCAGATTTGCTTTCGGTGAAGGGCGGGGGTCCCACTTGGCGAGTTCCGCCGTCGCTTTTAAAACGCCGATGACGCGTGAATTTTTCAGATGCCGCAGACGATAAGCGACGGGATCGGCCTTCGCTCGCGCGCAAATCTCGTCCATAAAACATTCGTTGGCGAATGTGTTTTGAATTCTCAGAGGAGAACGAAGCGGGCCGGTAAAGAAAGGGGACCGTACGGTATGGGTCAGCGCGCGTTCCGCGACGACCGTTCCTTCGGATCCACAGTCGCCATTGATACAGCCTGCGAAATATGCGGGTACAATGTTGCTCTGATTGCGAAGCTTTCCTTTTGGAGGTTTCGCCGGACCCGGCTGAAATGGTTCGGGTTCGTAGCCCAATAACATACCGCTGATCACATTTCCTGGCCGGTCGTAACCTGGCCTGTTTCCCAGATCCGAAACCCATGCCTCGCGATCCCAGACGGCGACTCGCCCATCTTCCCCGAGTGCGGCCCTCTGTTGCACAACGCAGGCGGCGCCGTAATTTTCCCAGGCCATTTCGTCCTGTCGCGAAAATTGCAGTCGAACAGGTTTGCCAACAGCTTGCGAAAGAATCGCCGCTTCAAAGGAAACGGCATCCGCTCCGTTGAGGCCGTAGCACCCGGCGCCGCGAACAAAGACGACGCGTACATCGTCAGGCTTTAAACCCAAGAGCATCGCTGTAACACTCCGTGTGGGATATGCCGATTGGGTCGCGGACCATATCGTCGCCTGGCTGGGCTTGACGTCAGCCACAGCGCACGAGGCACCGACGGATCCATGCATTTGATACGGATACCTGTACGTGGCACTGATGATGCTCTTCGCTGCGGCAAGCCGTGCGTCAACATTTCTCGAGTCCACGCTCAGCGTGTCTTGCGAAGGCTGTGTGCGCATGGATTCGAAAAAGTTCTGTTGCCTCGGAAGATTAGGACCGGGATTCCACCGCACTGCGAGCTGCCGGGCGGCCAGGACTGCTTGGTGCTGCTTCACTGCCACAACACCGACAAGATTCTTCCGAACGACGACCTTAACAATTCCCGGAATATTTCGGATCGACGCCTCGTCCACGTTTTCGATAGTGGCACCCATCCGCGGTGGGCGAACCACACGCGCGTGCAGCATGTCGGGAACCCGGACGTGATGGACAAACTCGAACGCTCCCGTCATGAGGGCTGCTTGGTCAAGCGACGGAACCGGTTTGCCGAGAGTCGTCCACTGCGCGGGTGACCGACGTCTCGCGGATCTGTCCACCGGCAGATCGAAGTATTTTCCCTGCACCAGTTCCGCGTAACTCACACCGCGCCCGGATTTGCTCGTCACCACACCATTTGCGACGTGGAGCGCATCCACCGGCTCTCCGAATCGGTCCCCCGCGAACTTGAGCAACGTTTCCCTTGCTGTAGCCGCAGCGAGCGCCAAACTCTCCTCGTTGAAATTCGTCGGTGTCGATTGGCTTCCCGAAGTGGTTCCCTGATCTGGACAGACGGCGGTGTCGCACTGCACTAATTTCACGCGAGAGATGGGAACACACAGTTCTTCGGCCACCAGCTGGGTTTGAGCTGTGAAAATCCCCTGACCGAAGTCGCATTTTCCCGTGTAAGCGGTGATCGAACCGTCAGCATCTACCGCCAGCCACGAGCCGATGCGATTCGGGTCGATATGCGAAGGATGCGTCGCAAATGGCCCTTGCGCACCCATAGATCCAGGCAGGACGGACGTCGCGCTGAATCCCACGATCAGGCTTCCGGAGCCTCTTAAAAAATCACGACGAGACTGAATCATGCTTTTTCTTCTCGGCATACCTTCGAATAGCACGCAACATGCGGGTATGCGTGAAACAGCGGCATAGAACGCCGCCAAGGGCTTCGCGAATCTGGGAGTCGGAGGCTCCAGGGTTCGAATCGAGAACGGCCTTAGCCGTTAAAATTACGCCACTCAGGCAGAATCCGCACTGTGCAGCTCCTTCGTCAATGAACATTTGTTGCAGCGGATGCGGTTTCTCCGGTGTTCCGAGACCTTCGAGCGTCGTCACCTCGTCAGCCCCAACGGCCCGGACGGGCATGACGCACGAACGAACGATTTGCCCGCGCAAAAGGACTGTACACGAACCACATTGCGCCATGCCGCAGCCAAAGCGGGGACCGCGAAGCCCAAGTTCGTCGTTTAGGACGAATAGCAGCGGTGTCTCCGGATCAACCGAAAGAGCATGCTCTTTTCCATTAACCAGTAACGAGATGTGTTGCATGATTTCTCTTTTTTGAGCTCGTTCTTCGCGCTTCGATACGGCGTCACCTGGCCGCAACCTTAGCTCTGCAACCTTAGTTTCCCATACGTTGCGCGAGCAAGCCTATCCAGAAAGCTACCTAGGCGTCTTCGCGGTTTTCCGAACTTACCGGAGCTGGCCCTAATCGAAGGAAATCAGTTGCGACGAAACCTGATGAATCCCTTTCTCCTTCTTCATTCACCTGTGGTTCCACAAACCGGGGGTGCATTCCCGGATGGTCGGCCACCCGGAAATAGTCGTCGGATTTCTCCGGACGGCAGCTTTCATGAAAACTGTGACCGCAAGAATTGTCCAAAAAATGCGGGCCAGGTCAGGCTTCGGGAGTGTGACCACACCAACTGTCTCAGATAGGGTTTCACTCCACATTCAGAGAATCCGGTCATCCGCACAACTCGGTACGGTATGACGTCAGCTAGAATTTGCCTGGAATGTGAAAATCTACAGCACGCTGTCGACCAGAGCGAGCGGCTCCGGCGGTACTGTGCTTTCCGATCGATTGCGACCTTTTCCTTTTGCACGGTAGAGCGCTTCGTCGGCGAGCTGAAGCAGTGTTTTGCAATCTGTCGGACTCGCGCTAGTGCTTGCCGCCGCGCCGAAGCTCGCTGTGATGTGCAGTTCGCCAAATTCCGTCGCGAACGGGCGGGATTCGATCGCTACGCGCATGCGCTCGGCGAGCGCCAGGCTGATGGACTCATCAGCGGAAACTACAACGGTGAGGAATTCCTCACCGCCATAGCGACCAACCGTGTCATAGGGCCGGGCGCAGCCAATTATTCGCCGCGCTGCTTCTTTTAGGACTGCGTCTCCACACATATGTCCGTAGGTATCGTTGATGTGTTTGAAGTGATCGAGATCAGCCAGTATGACCCCGAATGAGCTTTTCTCTCGCGCCTGACGCGCATGTTCCCGATTCATCGCTTCGAGCGCAACGCCACGGCTTGGAGCTCCGGTTAGTGTGTCATGTGTGGCGCGAAAACGAAGCTCGTCTTCTAAGCTTAGAATGCGCTCGCCGACGTGTAAGCGGGCCCGTAACTCCTGGGCATCGAATGGCTTCGTCAGGTAATCATCAGCGCCGAACGCCAGGCCCTGGAGGAGGTCCGTTCTTTGGCTACGCGCCGTTAGTAGCAGAATGTAGACGTAGGGCTTGTCTCGTCTCTCGCGAATCTGCTTGCAGATTTGAATACCGTCCGTGCCGGGCATCATCCAATCCAGTACGACCAGGCGCGGTGTATCATCCCTTTCGAGGATTCGTAAAGCCTGCGTTCCGTCCGTGGCGACCGTTACATCGTAGTCCCATTTGACGAGGAAGTTATTGAGGAGATGGAGAGAAACGGGATCATCTTCCGCGATGAGGATCTTCTTTTTTTGTTTTTCTTCGTTAGTCATTCGTGCCTCATTCCACCAGTTACGACGACGGCATTTGCGCGGTGTGTCAATTCCTGAACAGTGCAACGAAAACTGTCATTGTGTGGGAAGAGACTCAAGTGCAGAGAACAATCTTTCAATTTCTCCCTGCAGGACTCTGAACTCGACGCTCGTGCTCTCTGTGCTCCCCGTGCGAGCCAGACGTTCGATCTCTCCGGCTGCATGGGAGACTGCCATGGCCCCTAGATTGGCGGATGATCCTTTCAGTGTGTGAGCACAAGCTTCCAGGCTCTTTGCGTCGCACAGCACGATGGCGCGGCGCATCCTCTCGACCATTCTCGGACAATCGTCCTTGAATAATTCGGTTAATTCCTGGAATAAGTTGCGATCTCCGTCAAGCCGCTCGAGAGTCGCCTCCAGATCAATGGCATCGGTAGGGGTTTTTTTTGAAGGAATGTCGAGTGGGAAGGGGGGACCGGTCTTGTGACTTCCGATTTCATCGAGCACACTCAACAGTTCCTGCGTGCGAATCGGCTTCGTTAGGTATGCATCCATTCCTGCAGCGAGGCACCGCTCTTTGTCGCCCTTCATCGCATGGGCAGTCATTGCGACGATGGGGATGTGCGCGCCAGTTGACATTTCTTTCTCCCGGATGGCTTGGGTTGCCTCCCAACCATTCATCTCGGGCATCTGCACATCCATCAATATAAGGTCATACGATTCCTTCTCCAGTTCCTCCAATGCCTTCCTGCCGTTTGTAGCCACGCCCACGGTGTGTCCGTACTTCTCCAGCAGTCGGAGCGCGACAAGTTGATTTACGGCGTTGTCCTCGACAAGAAGAATACGAAGACGGTTTCGACTCTCCCGCAATGTATGGCGAGTAACCAGCGCAGGTGACATCTTGTTTTCGGGGCGCGTCCCGAGAGCGATCAAAATACCGTCCAATAGTTCTCCTTGTCGAACGGGTTTTGTCAGATACGCGGCGACGCCCAGTTCGCGACAGCGGGTGGCGTCTCCCCGTTGCCCCGCGGAACTGAGCATCATCACAGTGGCTGTTCTCCAGTCCGGGTTTCGCTTGATGATCTCAGCCAATGCAAATCCGTCCATATCGGGCATCTGGGCATCCAGCAAAATAAGAGGGAACGTTCTCCCTATGCCTTTTCCTTCCCGTAAAGTAACAATCGCTTTTGCTCCACTGTCCACCGCCGTAGGCGTCATGTGCCAGTTCTCGAGCATCCTTACCAAAATTTGTCGATTGGTCGCATTATCGTCCACAACGAGAACTCGCATATCGCGCAAGGTCAGGGGGTCTCTCGGTACGATGGTTCTTGCAGGAACCTTCTGTAACCCAAAGCGAACAATAAAATGGAAACGGCTACCTTTTCCGGCTTCACTTTCGACCCAGATTCGCCCACCCATCAGTTCTAGAAGCCTCGACGAAATCGACAGACCGAGTCCTGTGCCTCCATACTTGCGCGTCATCGAACCATCCGCCTGTTTGAAAGCCGCAAAGATCGAGGTTTGTACCTCGGTGGGAATGCCAATTCCCGTGTCAGCAACGGTAAAATGGAGACGGATATCATCCTGGGTTCTCAACTGCGTCTCTACGTGCAGAACCACTTCACCCTGTTCGGTGAACTTGATGGCATTGCCAACCAGGTTGACGATGATTTGTCTCAAACGCCCCGGATCGCCCACAAGAGCGTCAGGGACATCGGGTGTAATTTCAAAGGCGAGTTCGAGGCCCTTTTGATGGGCGCGCAGGCTCAACGTTTTCATCGTGTCGCCGAGGCTATCGCCCAAATTGAAGGCGATCGCGTCGATCTCAAGTTTTCCCGCCTCGATCTTGGAATAATCAAGAATATCGTTGATTAAGGAGAGCAAGGAATCAGCGGACACTTTGGCTAAATTCAAATAATTGCGCTGTTCGCCGTCTAATTCTGTATCGAGAACAAGCTCCGTCATACCCATGATTCCATTCATTGGCGTACGGATCTCATGACTCATATTGGCCAGGAACTCGCTCTTGGCACGGCTGGCCGCTTCGGCTGCTTCCTTCGCCAGCTGCATCTCTTCTTCGGCTCGTTTCCGGATGGAAATGTCCTGATAGATAGCCAGCGAACCAACGCCCTCTCCTTTGACCACCAAGCCCACCGTGTGGAGCTCTACATCCACATAACTCCGGTCCTTTCGTCGCCGGCGTGTCACTAGATGGATTGGCAACTGTTCGGAGGTCAGGTGAGAAACACTGCGGGCTTCCGAGAGGTCTCCCGCGGTGAACAACGCAGTGATGCCTTTCCCAACGACTTCCTGCCGCGAATATTGGAAAAGTGTCTCAAATGCCGGATTACACAACTGAACCCTATGGTCGGAATCCAATACCATAATGGCAAGTGGGCTGTTTGCAATGAGGGCGTTAAGATACGCAGTCCGCTCTTCGACTCTCTCTTCGAGACCGTCATGCGCTTCCTGCAAGGCGACGTCCCGCTGCTGAATTCGGTCGAGCATTTTGTTGAACTGGTCGAAGAGAAGGCCGATCTCGTCGTTACCTCTCTTGATGGCGCGAACGGAATAGTTTTCGTGAGCGGAGACTGAAGAAGCTGTTTCTGCCAGTTCCCTGATCGGGACTGAAATTACACGCTGCAACCGAGAAGCTAACATGAAAGCGACTGCCAACGAAGCAAGGAATACAAGGGACGCAATCTCCAGGAACCGGGTGCTCCGCTGACTGAGATCGGTTAGATCTGCCTCGATGAAAATCGTCCCGATGGATTCACCATTTAAGATGATCGGCTGGACCAGAACCATATTTCGCCCGACGATTGCATAAGCTTGGCTCCGTACCGGAGGAGGGGAGAAATCGCTCTGGGCCGTGTCGCGGCTGTACTTTGCAAAGACCCTGCCATCCTTGTCGTAAATGCAGGCATGAATCACATGCTGTTGGGCTAGCAGAGCAGAGAGAACCTCTCGTGCCGATTTCGCATCGCCGAAACTCAGGGCCGCAGTGCTGTTCGATCCAACCATTCTTGCCGAAGCACTAAGGTCCTGTGCTTTCGCTTGAAGGAAAGTGGAACGGTTATATAACGTGAATACGGCGGACGCTACAAGCAGGGCCACGCCAGAGGTAGCCATAATAATGCCTTGAAGTTTCTGCTGGATCGACCAATTCCGGTACGAGCGCATCTCAGCCTCCCTTTGCATGTGCTTCGTCGTGTACGATTTTGGCTAAGGCGAGCAGCTTCGCACTGAACTTCAAGCCGGCGCGATCCGCTGCGTCGGTGTTGATCGTAAATCGCACATGGTTCTCCTCATCGAGAGTGAACTCAATCGTCCCTCCCGAAGAGGCAAAGCCGGTTGTATCTCCAACAAGCAATATGTTTGCTCCCCGCAGGGTTTCAATGATTCCAGCGAGGTCCGCTGTTTCCGAGGAACTGACAAAAACCACCTGGCAGCGCCGAGCCTCTGCTTTGTGCTTCAATCGCCGAATTGCCAAGGGCTGATCCCCAATCACCTTTCCTCGCAGGTTGTCATCCAGCGCGCGCCCGAAAGGATCTTCTCCGAGAACACAAATCGTAAAGGGAGACTGAGGACTCGCGAAACTGCCATGAGGCCAGTCAATAAACTTCGCGAAGTTAAACAGGAAAGCCGCCTTAAGCTCATACTCGCCGCGTGGATTAGCTTGCGCCCGCGCCATAGGTGACAGGCTGAACATGATGATCGCTACTAGCACTACCGCGAGAATCCGCTCGCGAGCGCACGCGTCTCCATGCGCCGAGATTCTGGGGCGCGGTCTCAACAAATCTCGTCGTGTTCGGTCTAACGATTCCACAGATCGCGGCTCCGCCCTCAGAATTGCCAGCTTAGCTTCACGTATGCGCTGCGCTTGACCAGCGTGCTTCTCGCGCTTTCCGTCGAATCCACGAATTCTTCGTGGTGGTCTTTTATGAGATTCTGGCCTACGAAGCTGAGTGATGTGTGTTCCCTGAAATGCCACGAGAGTTGTGAATCGAGCCTCGTGTAAGAAGGCTCACTCGGGTCGGTGATGCGGCCAACGAAAAATGCGGATGTATCCAAGACTAGACCGCGCCAGAGGAGCAAGTGTGACCGCAGCTGTGCTGACTGCTCGGGACTGCTTCCCTCTGCCTCGCTAACGGAGGTCGTATCGTGACTCGTGGGTGCCAGATGCATGTGTATTTCCTCAAACGCGTATCCGGGGCTCAAAATCCAGCGGTGGGTCACTTGCCAATTCACGGCGACCTCGACGCCATGTGATTCTCCGTGCATGAGATTCTCCTCAATGATGGGTAGGATAAGATGCGGCGGCGGCGGAGTGTCCTCCATAAAGGGCGCCGACGGTTCCTCGGTGTCTTGATCGGTGTAATTGTTGTAGTACGCGGTGAAATCTATCGACAGCTGTTTGAGAACCGTTGTTCGATAGCCCATTTCGTAGGCCATCAAACCTTCGTTCTTGAGTTGCGGATTACCGACAAGAGTTAACAAAACCGGAACGCCTGCGGAGACCGGAAATCCACTGAGCGTTGCACGGAGCGAGGCGTCGATCGCAGCGGGCGTCCGATCCGCCTTCGAGACGGCTGCCCACAGCGTGTGATGTGGACTCGGCGTCCAGGCCACACGAGTACTTGGCATGAAAGTAAAGCCTGTGTAATAGTTGTGCTCCAGCTTGGTGCCCACGGTCAGGAACAGGCGGTCCGGAACGATGGCTATTTCATCCTGGATAAACGCACCGAATAGTTGAGTTGCGAGGTTGCCAGGAACCAGGGATGCAGTGAGACCGCCGTCGGAGTGCGACGCCGAATATTGATACGACAATCCCCAAACGACGTTTTGCCGGGACCACCCACTGAAGTGGTGCTGAAAATCAATATCGAGGGTGCCGCGACTTTCGCGGAGAGTATCGTTGCGTTGATATCGATCATAGGAAATTTGTAAAGTGGTGTCCGAGTGAGGGGAAAACGTGTGGTTCCAGGCGCCTTGGATGACACCGCCTGAGAGATTCACAGCCAGATCGTTGTCCATGGGGGCAAGCGAGGTCACAGAAGGAAAATAAGTGCTGGGAGAACCCTCCCGGGCGCTGTAGACATTCCCCTGAAACATCAGCGTGTCTCTGGCGGAGAGGACGCTATCGGTACGAAAACCGCCCTGGAGCATATGCCAACCATCTCCCCCGTCCTGGCCCGTGGGATCAGGAAAGTGATCCTGATTCAGGTATTTTGCATAAACGCGATAGTCCACCTCATTGGCCACCTTGCCGCCATACTGAAGAGTTCCGAATCCCTGGTCGATATTGCCTCCCCCCGCGACCACCAATCCTCCGCGAGTATCGGAGGTTTTTTTTGTAATGATGTTGACCACGCCGTTGACGGCGTTTGCTCCCCAAACCGAACCCCCAGGCCCGCGGATCACTTCGATTCTTTCGATGTCTTCCAGCGGCAAATCCAAAACCTCCCAGAAGACGCCGCCAGTAGTCTGTGTGTACACGGGTCGCCCATCCACCAACACCAGTAGTTCGTTGCTGAACCGGGCGTTGAACCCGCGCGCGCTGACGGCCCATGTATTGGCGTTGATTTGTGAAACATTCATGCCCGGCACCATCCGAAGCAGGTCCGGAATATTCATGGCACCCGAGCGGCGTATGTCTTCCTGGGAAATGACGAAAACCGCCGAGGCGGTTTGCGAAAGCGTCTGTTCTGTCTTTGAGACGGAGGTCACCTGGATATTCATCAGGTCTTCTATACTACGGTCCGTCAGATCCGCAGGACTTTGCTGAGGCCACGCGGGAACTGTCAGAAACATCGCAAGGAGTAAGCTGGTACATCCGCGTTTTACCATCCAGCGCTTTTCCCGATCCGATGCTCTGCGCCAGACACGGCTTACACGTCCGAAAAATCCATTTCGAGGTCCCATCAATTTGCTCCGAAATTCGTCATGCACGGCAAAAGAATCCTTTAGACTTACGCAGTGGAGAGTACTTCTCCTACTTTTCGGTCCGGTGTTATTGGAGAAAAAGGCTTTTGCAGAACGCCAAGCCCGGCTCCAGAACCCCGTGACGGACGATCGGGTCATCGGTGTAACCTGAGACGTACAGCACATTTATTTCCGGGTGCGAGGTGGAAAGGTATGTCGCCAACTGCGCTCCGTTCGGAAATTAGAATTTCAGCGGATTGACCAATCAACTCGTCCAGGTGATAACCAAAAAGTTTCTCCGCCTTCACATTCACCACTACAATCGTGACGGACTGATCGACGATGGCGTCAGGCGCTGCGTCGGGTTGGGTCCGATAGTACATGTGTCGATTATTATTGTTGTGTACATTAACGATCGGCGACATCAGATCGGACGGATCCCGAGTATCTTTCATTGGGACTCAATCGTAGTGGGCTTCATAACGAATGCCTTGAATTCACAGATCGCTATAGTTTCTTGCTGCTTGGCGATCAGAAACTGTGCGAAATAGCACATAAGATCGGGCTGTGTCGGGTTGAACAACGGTCCTGGTAGTCCGTGTAAAACACACAGAGGCCGAGGGAGGGGAAGTAATGGTTAGCGTGGGGCCTATGAAATTCTTAGATAGAAGATAAGGAGTACAGGCCGGTCGCCATCCGCTCTTGGACGTCCTCGCCGCCAAGGCCCTGCGTCCACTTGCCGGCAATGGAGCTTACCTTCTCTTCACGTTGGGTCTGATTGGCATCGGAACGTTGGGCGTACTGATCCTCGTGGGATCTGCGCATATGCGGTGGCGGAAGGAGCAGGGTGGCGCGGGTCAATGGCCGACAAGCCAAGAAGCGCGCGCAGTTCTACGGGGTGATGGCCGTGGCTATGGCGTTGGGCCTACATCCCAACATCCAACTTGCCATATTTTGCCCCTTACAGAGAGAGAGCATATTATGCTTCGTCACTGTTTACGGATGTACAGTAAACGCTCGATGCTGACAACCTGAACCTGCCGGAAATTATGCTGCGTGTTGCCGGCGGCTTTCTTCAACTTAAGTCCGAGTTCTCTCGGTGAGGACTTGGGGCTGGGAGGGGAACTTGGTGCAAATTCCAGTCCCGCGAAAGATGCATCACTTTTTTGTTCGGACACCAAACGGCCCACGCACTTTGATGGCTTCGCCCGCTTTGTACTCGTCTTCACCTGCTTCGTACTCGTTCAACTCTTGCTGTTCCTTAACCCAAAGTGTTGCCTTCTCTTTGTCGCTTGGCTTGTGGTCGTACACCGCTACTAGGTCGATGTTGTGAACCGTCCTGAATTCAGCAATCCAGATTCTCATTTCTTCACCTTCGCCCACCGCTTCTTCTGCGCCGCCGAAATCTTTGCGCGCGCTGCCGCTGACATCTTCCACGTTCGCTTCTTCGCGGCAACTACACCCGCCTTCGCAGGCGCGGCGCCCCCATTCAGCGCGTGGATATCGGCGTTGCTGAATTCGTCGCCGAGTTCGCAATCAGTGTCACGACGATCGCTAGCGTCAATCGCATCGCCTTCATGTCGCCTTTATCGGCCGGCGGCCGCGCACGTACGATACCACGCCAGTGGCGGTCGTGATAAAATCCGCCCAGGTTTTTGTTTCTGGGGGATATAGTGTTGAAGAAATTCAGGGCTAAGCTAAAAAAGAGTCCGAATAAAGGCGGCTGGACCTACGTCGTGTGGCCGGAGTCCGTAAAGTTCTTTGGTACCGGCGGATTTGTGAAAGTCCGAGGAACGGTCGAAGGCCACCCGTTTCGCAGTACGTTCATGGCGATGGGCAGTGGAAGGCACATGCTGCCTGTTAAAGCAGAGATTCGGAAAGCAATTGGCAAGGACGTGGGCGATCTGGTGACCGTGGTATTGGAGGAGCGCATTCAATAAGTTTTACAGTCGGTAGGCTATGATGGATGCCCTACGCCTTCCCAAGCTCCCCGCCGCCAGCGTTTTTCCAAAGCTTCCGAAACTTCTCCGCCGTACCGAGACCGCGTATCTGCCACTCTTGGAAGTGCGTTTGATTACCGAGCGAAATATCGAGTCGGGGCGGAAACCCTAACGTCCTTGACGATGGATTTGACTTCTAGCGAATGGAATGTCCCAGGCTTTCCCGGCGCTAGTGCAAAAGTCAAGACGTATTGCTCGTTTAGACGCGTAAGGATTTGAGAGACTACGTCGTTCTGCTGGTCTACAAGTTCGACATCCTCACCTGTTTTGTAGCTCAGGCTGCGAAGGCTCGACAATCCCTGCTTTTCCAGTTGCCTCGCGGGTTTTGAGGATGTTCCTACTGAAAAGACGGGAACACCTTCTCCCTGGACTATTTTCAAAGTCTGTTCGAGGGAGTAGTGACTTGCGTCGTCGCCACCATCCGAGAATAAGAAAATCACTCGCCGGGATGACTCTGGAATCTTTGCCCTGTTGAGTTGCATCGCGCAAGCGTGAATGACTGCATCATAACGTGTCGTCGCGCCCCGGCGGGGAATATTCTCCGGCTCAAGTGTCTGTTCAACCGTCCCCACGTCAACAAAATTGTCGCTCGTTATAACGTTGTCTGCAAAAAGTGACAAATAACCATGGTTGCCCATACTGGAGAGCGCCCGGAACAGCTTGACTGCTGTTTCGAGTTGCAATTTCCCCAGGTCCCGAGTCGACCCGCTATCGTCAACCAAAAGCGAAAAGACTATAGGGTCGTCCTTCGCAGAACGGATTTCTTCAACCTCGACGAGCCTTCCATTGTCATGAACGACCAGTTGGTCTTTACTTGGCGTTGAGATTAGGTGGCCCTGATTGTCAGAAATCGTTACTAAGACGTGAGCCTGTGCAATCGGAATCGCGGCAGAGGCTTTGCCAGCTTCGTTAGCCGCTTGAGGAGCTTGCTGAGCGCGGGCGTGACTAAAAAACACGAAGGCAGAAAGAAGGGAGGTCAAAACGATTAGTGGAAAGATTCTCCCCATACGAGGGAGATTAGCATGACTGGGACGCGAGCAACCTGAAACTTGTGCTGTCTCGCGTCAGTGCTCGTCCTTCATTTCGTGAACGCTCTGCCTTGGCGTGAGCGGAATTTCCTCCCCGTCCTCCGACCGAATCCACGAAGCACTCTCTGGGCGGCTTAGCCGCTAAATAGATTTCGTTCCAGCGGTTCTTTCATCGACTTCCCAAGTTCCGTTCCACCCGTCCTGCGCCACAACTCCCTGAACTTCTCTACTGTGCCCGGCCCGAAACCTTCGTAGTGGTTGTTGGCGTAAACATACTGCCTCACGCCCCTCCGCTGGACCGTCTGACAATACTTGACCCAACCGGAAACGCTCTCCGTTTTGTCCTCGACGATCTTCTCCCACACCGTGGTCGTCATCTCAATTTGTTTACGGTTGCCGAGCAGGCGCACGTAGGAAAAATCCGCCGTGATCGGGTCGAAGGTCATCTCGGATGGTCTCGGCATCGTGTGGATGTCTTGCGCCACCAGCGCCACGTTGAAGCTGCGCAACACGTCCGCGAACTCCGCATCGAGCCACTTATGGTTGCGAATCTCCACAGCGAATTGATGCCCACTGGGCAGCGTTTTAAAGAAAGGCAGCAGTCGGTCCGTCAAGGCGTGGCGATCTTTCACTTGGTATTTGTCGAAGTGAGGGAATTGAAAAACGATTGGCCCAAGTTTGTCTCCGAGAAGGTCCATCGTCTTCACGAACGTCTCAAACTCTTCTTGGCAATCCACAAGAATTTTCTCGTGCGTGATGGATTGCGGAACCTTGACTGAGAAGACGAAACCGGAGGGCGTCTTGTCGTGCCAGTTGCTGACCGTCTTCGGGGCCGGGCAACGGGCATCCTTGGTCCAGTAAATCTTCAATAAAATTGCCAAGACCGCCGCCGCACCCGTTGAAATATAAACCGGCGTTGGCGGACCCCGAGAGGTCGATTGCGATGCCATCCCAAGTCACACCGAATGAGGTAAACGATTGCGTGGTGGCGTCGTATATGAAGGTACCGGTTGGCGGTGCAGCGACGTTCCCCATAATCACTGTGAAACTGATTGTTCCATCGATATACGAATCCGCCCTGGCGGCAGGCACGCAGACGGCGACAAACAGTATCGTAAGGACAATCCACAAAGATTTTCTCATGTCTGAAATGCTCCTCTAAATTCTCGTTTGACGCTCAGGGGCCTAACAGCCCGTGGTGAAAGTCGGGTATTTGGTATGTAACCTGAAGTAACTTGTTTCCGTTTGTTTTTCTCGTAGAATGCCATCGAATTCTAGGAGAAGTGCCGATGGGGATGGGAACACGAA